>Ga0315298_1003893_pt1 | contig 22987 bp, 20 predicted proteins | sample WHS_1_MG_FD_203077 | JGI IMG/M metagenome (GOLD analysis project Ga0315298, IMG submission 203077) | Extremophilic microbial mat communities from Washburn Hot Springs, YNP, Wyoming, USA - WHS_1_MG | ecosystem: Environmental > Aquatic > Thermal springs > Hot (42-90C) | place: USA: Wyoming...
ATCCTCTCTTTTGCAAGACCACAGATTCTAAAGCGACTCTTCTTTGAGTTTTTGAAGATAAAGTTGATATTTTTTGTTCTGGGGTTCCAGGCGAAGCGCTTTTTGAAACGCCTCTTTTGCCCGCTCCTTCTCCCCCATTCCTTGATAAGCCAAACCCAAGTTCGCCCAACGCCGCGCGTTCTTCTCGTCCAACTTGACCGCATTTTCAAAATAAATCACCGCCTCTTTGTAGCGCCCCATTTGATAGAGAACCAAACCAAGATTGTTCTGATAAAAGCCGTTCTCCGGCGCCAAACGAACCGCTGTCTCCAAAGCCTCCTTGGCATCGTTCAGCTCACCGAGATGGGTATAAATCACCCCCAGCCGCCCATAACCCAAGGAATTGTCCGCATCCTCAGCCACTGCCTTTAAATAAAATCCCTCTGCCTCCTCGTAGCGTCCCTCACGAAAGAGTCGCTCTCCTTCCTTGAGATAATTTATGTCGGACAAATTATGATCAACTGTCTTTGCGGACTTTCTCAAAGGGAATTTTATCCCCGGCAAGGAGAATCGCAAATGAGACCAATCAAACGGTTCCTTTTTCTCCTTTTTAAAATAAACAAAAAGCAAACCACCAACCAAAACCGCCAACAGCCCAATCTCAAACATCCTTCTCTCCTTTCTTTTGAACCGTCACCTCTTTCACCGGCACCTCCACCCTCTTTTGATTCTCCAACTCAACCAAAACAGTCTGCCTCAAAACACTCTGTCCCACCACCTTTCCCTGACCTTCGGGACACCGGACCAGAGTCCCCAAAGGTGGCAGGTTTTTGCGCAACTCTTTGTAAAACTCAATCTCATAAGCCAAACAGCAAAGCAGTTTTCCGCAAGGACCGGTTGTCTTCCCCAACCCGCCGCTGGTCAAATCCTGCTCTTTAATCATCTCCAAGGTGACGCCGCTCATATTTTCCAAAAACAACCAACAACAAAACGGCCGACCGCATGGTCCGATACCACCCAAAATCTGAGCGCTTTCCCGCGCGCTGACCTGCTGGAGCCGGATATTCTTGCGAAACTGACTAATCAAGTCCCGCAAAAGCTCGCGAAAGTCAATCCGCTCCTCCGCAAAGAAATAAAAAGTCAGCTTGCGCTCATCCAAAGAGAGTTCCACATCCAAAAGCCGCATCGGCAAACCATATTCCTTAACCTTCTTAGCGCAAAAAAGACGCGCCTCCTCTTCCTTGGGTCTCAAACTGAGCCTTTTGAGCTGGTCTTGATGGGTTATCTTCCGAACCGTTCCCTCCTCCACCTCTGCCTCGTCGCCTATCTCCATCACTGAAGCCGCCTCAGTCCCTGCTTCGGTCTCAACCAAAACCCGCTCCCCCACCCTAACCTCTAAATCGGTCTGATAGCGGTGGGACTCGCCCGTGGTTCTAAATTTTACCAAAATTGTCTTCATATCTTTAAAGCCAATTCTTCTAATAATAGTTTTTGATTCACATTGGTCCAAGAAAGCGACTCAATCTCCTCCAAACTATCTAACATTTCTATCACTTGTTCAAGAGTAAGGCGTCGGGCTAGCCCGGTTAATCGCTCCTTTGCCTTTTGAGGATAAAAAGAAAGAAACTCGGGTTGAATCTGCCAATAAAGAAGAGTCCGGAAAATCGCGCGCAGAAAAAAGAGGTCTTCCTCGCTTCTGTTGCGAAAATAGTCCATCTTATCTTTTAAATTAGCCTCAATCAAGGCGGAAAGATGCTCCAAGACGCCTTGCCATTTTTCGGCCAAACGAGGGTCTAAAAAGAGACGACCAATCTGCCCCTGACTGAGGTGCGCTAAAAAGGGCGAAAAACCAGCCGTTTCAATCTCGCGGCGGGCAAGCGGTTGGAAATAGAGTCTTTGGCAGCGGGAGAGGATGGTGGGCAAAAGACTTTCCCTTTGGGCGATTAAAAAAAACAAAAGATAGGCCGGCGGCTCCTCAAGGGTTTTTAAGAAGGCGTTTTGGGCATCGAGGGTCATCCGACTGGCTTCTTCAATAATGACGATTTTTTTCGAGGAAGCGACTGGTTTCAGACTGATTTTGCGTTGAAGCTCTAAAATGGTTTCAATCGAGATCGCCTCTTCTGATTGAGCAATCAAAAGAAAATCCGGGTGAAGACGCAACGCCTCTTCCTCGGTTCGAAGAAGGGTTTGGGCGAGGTTTTGAGCGAGGGTGAATTTACCAATGAAGGGTGGACCAACAAAAAGATAAACCTGAGCCAAATTGTCTTCTTGAAGTTGGTGGTGGAGGAATTGAACCTGTCTTTGGTGACCGATAATCTTTTTCATTGTTGAAACCAAAAGAAATTCTTTCAGAAATCAAATCTATTATAAAGGATTCTGGACAAAAGCGAAATAACCAGCGGTTGTTGACATTCAAAGATTGGTCTGCTATCATCAATGTGGACAAACCGGGTCGAGGGTTTGCCCGGAAAATAATTCTTATTGGAACAAAATGGCTTTTGTAGACAAAACACTCGTTTGCCAAGATTGCGGAAAAGAGTTTGTTTTTTCAGCCTCAGAGCAAGAGTTCTTTGAAAAAAAGGGCTTCCAACCTCCAAAGCGTTGCCCTGATTGCCGAAAGGCAAAAAAACAATCTCAGCAGGGAGAAAGAGGGAACTACGAAATCGTCTGCAGTAAGTGCGGACAAAAGGGAACCGTTCCTTTCCGCCCACGCAATCCGGAGGGCCTACTTTGCGAAAAGTGCTTTAAGGAATCACGACAGGCTGGCTCAAGATAAACTTCCCTTTTGGGGCTTAGCGGCCAATCTTCTTTAGGCAACTGGCGCAAATTTTTACCTCAATCTCTTTCCCTAATCCGGGGATAAAGAGCATTTTTTTGAACAAGTTGGGAGAAAAATCTCGTTTGCTTTTTTTGTGCGAATGGGAAACCGAAAAACCGACCCTTTTTGTTTTACCACAAAAATAACACTGTTTCACCATTTTACTCCTTTAGTCTGTTACCTGATTAGCCACCAAAAAAACAAAGGAGGAATAAATCAGGAAATAGACTGAAACATTAAGTTTAGTTATAATAAAATAAAACCATGTTTATCGTATCATTACTTCAAGATCCAATCAATACCCTCGGCTTTATCCTTGGTCTCTTTGTGGCGATTACCATTCACGAGTTTACCCACGCCTGGACCGCTTTTCGCTTTGGGGATGAGACAGCCAAACTAAATGGACGCCTCTCCCTTAATCCTTTCGTCCATTTAGACCCTTGGGGAACGCTCTTTCTTTTGATGGCCGGCTTTGGCTGGGGCAAACCCGTGCCGGTTAATCCTTTAAACTTTAAAAACCCCCGTTTGGATGAGTTTTGGGTTGCCCTTTCCGGACCACTTTCCAATCTTGTCTTAGCCAGCCTCTTCGCCCTTCTCCTCAGGCTGATTCCGGCCGGTCCGCTCTTTACCCTCCTTGCCTTAATCATTCAACTCAATCTTGTCCTCTGCGTCTTTAACCTCTTGCCTATCCCGCCCTTGGATGGCTCAAAAATCCTCTGGGTCCTTTTTCCTCAAATCGATCCTTTTGCCCTTGAGCAAACCGGCATTTCTATTCTTTTTGCTATCCTTATCCTTTCTTTTTTAACCAATTATCCTATTTTATCTCTCATCATTTCACCAATCATCTCCTTTTTGGCCCGGTTGTTGGGTGTGCCGTTGGCTGTTTAGGAATCGGCTTTGGTTGTTTAGGAGTCGGTTTGACAAGCCGATAAAAAATTGATTTCCATTCTGTGCCTTTGGTCCTCATCACCCCCTCAACCCTGGCGAGCAAATTATCCGATTCTTGACTCAACACTTCTTTCACTGCCTCCTGAAAAGCCTTTAATCGCTCCTTGAGTGTTTTGTTCAACTGGGCGGACTCAAGAAGGTATTCTGATTGCAAAAAGCAACTCACCAAAAAGTAAACCAAGGCATCCCTCTCCCTATTGGAAGGCTCAGGGGAAAAATTGGCAATTCCTTCTCTTAATTCCTTCTCTGGGAAGGCAAGATAAAAAAGGGGCAGGTTTATCATCTTCTCTTTACAAAGACGATAGGCGTTTGGTCCTTCTCGTTTTAGACTCAATCCGTATTTTAAAGAAGCGCCACCTTGCAGATTTTGATTGAGAATTCGCTGACATTTTTCTTGGTATCTTTCTCCTGAAGCAGAAGCTACCTCATCAAAAGCGCCAACCGGCAAACCGCTTTTTTTATCAATAATCAGATTATCAACCCCGTTTTTCACATCGTCAAAAAGCGCGCTCCGAAAGATAAAAAACCCCTTTCCCAAAAATTGATAAAAGATGGCTGTCTTGTAAAGCTCAAGTTGTTCTCCCAAGGGCAGATTTTGAACGTCGGTGATTTTTTCGCTTAAAGGGATTTCTGCTTGTTTTGTCTGCTCAAAGGAAACTTGCCAACCCACTCCTTCTTCCTGCGCGTTCGCCCGCTCAACGAGATAATCACCTTCTCCAAGAGATTGATTTTGACGGATCCGACGGGCCTCGGCTAAATCCTGAACCACCTCCTCAGAGGAATAGGGATGATTTTGACCAAAACATCCCATCCTAATCCGACCTTCACCAGTAATTGGCGCCCTTCTCTCTTGAAGCCCTTGAAACCTTTCTTTCAAAAAACGCCAAAGCCTATCTTCTGCTCCCACCTTTCGTTCTGGAGCCAATCTCACGCCTTCATATTCATATCTCATTTTTCCGCTTTGTTTTTTGAGTATTTGAACTTCCGCCGACCTGTTTGGCAACAGATTACATTATATAACTAGGAGCGATATCGTCTTGAAGCTATACTCCACCGGTACATCCACCCTTTTTATTTTTATCATATCCCAAATCAGTTTTATTTTCAAAAATTAACCAACTCTATGTCTTTGGGCAAACCGCGCTCGCGAACCCTACAAGATGTCTCGATGGAACGGTTTGGCGCGGTTTGTGGGTGAGGAAGTTTATTTTTCCTCCAAAGGTCTACAAAAGGTCCTGAAATTTTACAAAGGGTTGACAAAAAAGTAAAGTTAGTGTATAATAGCGTGGTGTTTTTAAAAGGTGAGAAGTTCTTTAAAAAATCACTGGTCAAATTACTGGGCGGACAAAACCAAAAAACCGCTTTCCTGGGACACAGCAAAGGATGCAAAGCAATACAAAATAGACCTCCCTTGCGGGAAGCAAATTGGCTATCAGAAATGGTGGCTAGTTTACTTCCCGTAAGGGAAGCCCCCTCCTGACGCCAGACTGGCGTGAGCCAGCTGGACTAAGTAGGGAGGGGGCGCTTGGGCAACCCCAAGCAGGAAAGGAGGCGGAGCACGATGAAAATCGTGCTCGCCGGACCACCTCGGTCCGGAAAATCCTGCTTGAGGGAAGGACTCAAGCAGGCGATACGGAGAGTATCGGGAGCGCCGTATCCGTACGTGATTACGGCCTGCCCAGACGGCGAGGGCGCCTGGTTCCAGGAAACTGTGAACCGGTCGCCTGAGGAAGCCCGCGAGCTAAAGACTGCTTACAAGCAGTCGCTCGGTGGGTTTACCCCCGAGTTCGTCAAGCGGGTGGCGGACTCGGTCGCCAACTGCAATCTCCCGCTCACGCTGGTGGACATTGGTGGCATCCCCAGCGTGGAAAACGAGCGCATCTGCGCTCACGCCACCCACGCCATCTTGCTGGCTGGCGATTCCCAGGAGCAATCTTGGGATGAGCGGCTAGTTGAGTGGCGTGAGTTCTGCGGTAGACTGGGTCTCCGCATCATCGCGGAGATCCACAGTGATTACCGCGGAACTGAAGATGCCGTTCCTGTTCTCGGCGAGGACGGCATCTGGAGAGGGTCGGTTCATTACCTCGAAAGAGGTGAGCCGGTCCACGAGCGCCCGACTGTCAAGGCGCTCGCCGAGATCCTCGCGCGTATGTGCGCCGAGGAAAAATAAATGACAGTCGTCGATCGGAGACGTAAAACCATAGGGGGCCCAAAGGGCTTAAAAACCAAACCCCTTAGCGCAGGCTTGCCATTTGGCTTGCGTGAAAAAAGGGAGATAAAAATGGCATATTACAACATTAATTTTGACCCCCAAAGTGGGGTCATGAAGGTCGGGTTCGGGGACCCGGCTCAAAATGATGTCATTGTCCGCGACGCCGTTGCGCGGCTCGCGGAAATGGTCAAATCTGGTGAGCTTAAGGGGGGCGAGCTCATCAAGATTAACGGTCCAGCCTCCTTGCCGGTGGCGTGTGTCATCGCACACGCGGTGGCACACCTTTACCAAGCTGTTGGGGTCTTCGACCCCAAGCTCGGGAAGTACGTGGTCGCCGTCACACACGGCGACAAGTTCGCCGTCGGCGACCTGATCGACTAAGCCATCGATCAGTAAAAATTAAAAATTCTCCGAGTGGCAGGCGGAGTTCCGGTAAAATCCTTCCGGGTAAAAGCATGGGTCGTCAGTTTGGTATCACGGGCAGGTTCTGACGAAAAATAAAAACCACACGCGTGAGCCATGCGGAAGCAGAGCCGCGAGGCGCCGACCGCACCTCGGTCCGAAGTCACTCTCGGACCAAAGCCCTTCACTCGGGCAGGCAAAAATCTGGGAGAGCTCTGTCAAAAGACATCTCTCCCATCCTTATCCGAGCCCGCAAGCATTGGGTTTGTGGGTTCAGAGAAGGAGAAGTTCTTTTTCAAATTTTTTCCATAATCTCAAAACCATGAATAAAATAATTATTGTCAACAAAAATGATTGCCGCCAAGGATTGGCTGATCAAGTAATGGCTCATACCATACAGCCCAAACTGCATCGCGCCATTACTTGTTTTCTGTTTGATAAATCTCACAACATTTTGCTTCAAAAAAGAAGTGGAAACAAGTTACTCTGGCCATTATGTTGGGATACCTCTTGCAGCACCCATCCGAAAGATGGTGAAAACTATATCCAAGCAACACAGCGCAGAATTAAAGAAGAGTTAGGGGTGCAAAAGAAAATCAAACTCAAACTCATTGACAAATTCGTCTATTATGCTAAATATAAGGATATTGGTTCTGAAAACGAGCTATGCGCTGTGCTAATTGGCGAAATCGACTCTCAGGTTATCAAACCAAACAGGCAAGAAGTGGCTGAAATTCACTTCATCTCGCTGCAAGGGTTAAAAGCAAAAATAAAAAAGCAACCCAGTGATTACACGCCCTGGTTAAAACTTGCTTTAAGGAGATTATCAACTATCAAGGGATAGCTTCTTTTCTTTCCAGTCCACTGTCTTGGAATAGAAGTGGGCTGGAAAGAGGAAAAGACTCCTCGTTCTTTAAAAATCTTTCAAAATCTCGCGCCCGAGCGCGGAGCGCGAAGAGGAGGAAGTGCTATGAACGCTTTGGCGATCCTGATCGCCAAAGCGGGGGTAACCCTGCTTGACCTCCTTCCACACGAGTGGGAGGTGGCGATAGCGGATTATTCCCGTCTTGATCAGCGTTCGGTCCAGTGGTGGTCTCATCCCCGCGAAAAGCGGTACGACGTCATCATCGTGGACCAAAACATCACCACGGCTCTCACCCAGCGAAAGCTGGAGCAAGAGCTGCGGGTGATGGGCGTAGAGGGGTCGGTCAAGTACGCCGGCAACCCCAAGAGTGTCTTGGGGTATCGGCACATGGACTACCTCCTCACAAAGGAGGGTCTTGTGCCAAAACCGGCGATTGAACCACCAAGCGACATTTACCGGCTCAACCGGTATATGATTGCTTTGGTAGGTTTGCCGGCAGCCGGCAAGACGCTCCTGCGCCACATCTTCTCCCGCTTGCCGGGTTTCTCGGTCTACAAGTGGGGGAAGTTTCTGCGCGCGACGGTCGAGGACCTTTACGGCCCGATGACCTACAAGAACGGCTGGTCAGTAGCGATGCGGTTCACGAATGAGGTGGAGGCGCAGGACCGCGTGGCCGTGGCCAAGACCTTCTTGGCGGCGCAGGGAGTTCGAGAGGACCCGGCGCGATTCATGGTGGTGGACGGCATCAAGTCGAGAGAGCAGATCATTTACGTGTCATACGCTCTCCGGCGACCGGCCATTATCGTGCGAGTGCAACGGGACGAGGAGGAACGGCAGTCCGAAGCCAGAAAGCGCGGCGACTTTGATGACGTCAACGATAGTGAGCGTCTCGAAGTTCTGCGCAAGATGGGCGCAATCGATGTCATGGACTTCGCCGACTTCGTGGTTGATACCACGGGTTGCGCGACAGAATATGACAGCGAGAAGCGTGACTGCCGCATCAGGTTTACCGAGCGGTTTTTGCTCGGCATGCACGAGGTGCTCTCGTGGATTTTTGTCTCGGGTTCGCCAGAGCAGGCGCGAGAGCTCGTGTGCAATGCCGCGCGAGAGGTCGCTCAAGCCCGCGGGTATGCCGCGGAAACGGAGGTGATACCATGAGGTGGACAGAAAAGATTGCGGCGCTCGAGGCTTTTTACCAAAAGAGTTTCGGGCAGCCGCGATTCATGGCTGAGGTTTCCACCTCAGGTAGCTACGCCAAAAAAGTTCGGGCATTCGCCCAGCTTGGACGGCGTACTCCTGAAGAGGCGGAGCTCCTCTGCTGGCAAGTGGAGCACCTCCGTCGAAGCTTCAAAATCATGGACGACCTCATTGATGAGGATACCGTCCGCGATGGCGAAGAGGCGTTCTGGTGCGTCCACGGGGCAGAGGCGACGATTGAGCAGGCCGCGTGGCACCTTCGGGAAGCTCGCGAGCTTGCTCAAAAGCTCGGCGCAGAGCTCCTTTTTGAGCAGCGCCTTCGGGAAGTTATTGAGGGCGCCCGCTTGGAGGTGGAGCTTGAAGCCGGCTGGCAACCGCCGGACCAGGCGATCGCCTGGTATCGGGTGGTGCAGAAAGAGAGTAGCTTTCGGCTGTATCTCGCCGAAGCGCTCAACTGCCCGCCCGAGGTCTGCGAGGCAGCACGCCAGGACGGCGTGGCTGCGCAGATGTTGGATGATGGCCTCTCTGCGCTCCATGGTAAGGATGGTCGCGCCGAGAACTCTGACGAGAAACTCGGCCGGCTGACTTACATGCGAGCGCACGGCGTATCTGCCGAAGAGGCAGTGCGCCGGGGCCGGGAGTTGAAAACCAAAATCGCCCCAATCTTGGGGCGGAAGGAGGAGAAAGAATGAGTTTCGAGCGACTCGCCGCCGCTCCAGAGGCGGCGATTGTAAACGGCGAGCACCTGCTACTGGGTGGCACCCCGCCCGGTTGGCCGGGTCGTCCGGTGAAGCCGGCGTATTTTTACAAGCGCCGGTACACGTGGGACGGGGAGCCTGAGTTGATCGGCTGCGCCATCGGCTGCAGCTTCTGCTACTACCGGTGGATCAACAACACAGTTGATACCATCGGTAAAGGAAGTCAGGGGCTGCGCCGAATCGGCCCACCCGAGGGTGCGGTAGAATTTCTGGAACAGTCCAAACTCTTCCGACCCGGCCGCGATGCTGACATCGTCATGCTCGCGGCCCGCTCGGACGGCTCCATGCAGGTGGAGTCGGTTACCCGCTTCCTTCGTGCATTCAAGCGGGATAACCTCGTCTTCATCCTGCATCGGGGCTACTTCGCCCCGCGGCAGGTGGAGGAATGGGGTGCAGACGACCGTTTGATCTACTGCACCACCATTACTCCAAAGCCGCCGGAGTCCGGACCGGGCAGCTGGACTCCCATCCGTCCCGAGCGCCAGCTGGAGGGAATCCAGTTTCTACTGGACAACAAAGTCCCTCACTGGCGCATCTCGGTGATGTGCGGCCCGTTCAACACCAACAATGTTGACGCGGGCGTCAGCCTCATCGAGAAACTCGGTGAGATGGGCTTCCGGTTCGCCACTTACCGGGGTTGCTCGGTAGGCAACTTCGGGGTGGCGCCGGATGATGACCGGCTCCGTCGCGAGGGCTTCCTCGACGGCGGGCAAAACGAGACCAGCTCACCGGTAGGGCACGATTACTACCGGATGAAAAACTGGCTCGCTGGGCCCGTCGAAGAGGCACTGCTCCGAGCCGGCGAGCGGGCGGGCGTGCGGTTGTACCGCTTCACCGGAACCCTTTACAAGGGGGAGTACGGTGTAAGCGTGGCTTACAACCGTAACAACCGCTGGCGCCGGGAGCTCGGCCAATGGGAGAAAGTCGATGTCGCGAGACTCGACAAGTATCTCCGCTGGCTTGGGTACCACCCAATCTCGATTCGGGAAACCGAAGAGGGATATTGGGTGGAGCTCCCCGAAGACGAAGTCGCCACCGAGGATGTGGCGATGACCGTCGGGGCGGAGTTCAGGACTTCGGTCCTGTTCAACCGCCACCGCATCGCGCCTTCGTTGGCCGATCTGCGGTTTTACGCCAAAAACCGCCTCTTCTGGCCCTTACCAGAGGGCTGGGAAGAAGTGGTCAAGGCGTTATTATTATAAAGGGTTTTTGAGGAGTTTTCCCTAAAAAAACTCCTCACTCTTTCTGAGTCTATCACCTACTAAAGTGGTAGGCTAAGAAAGGGTTTCGCAAACCAAAAACGAACTCCAAATAAAAAGCGCAAAGGTTGGCTGCGGTGGATTGGTTCCATCGGCTTAAAGCTTGGAGTTGAGGACGGCGATCTGGGTGAGAAATCAAAATAGCCCCAAATCGGATCTCAACAAAGCTTCCACAAGGTGGATGAATGGTTCTGGCCGCAATTACTGAACGAAGCGCGAACCCTTTTGAGCAACCCCCCAAACTTTGTCTGGTAGCAGTTATTGAACGAGGTGTAAACTCTTTTGAGCAAAACTTTGACTGACCTGCGCGCCGCCTGCGGCGCGCGCACCCACCCACCACCCAGAAACAGCAGACAGACAAAAATTCATTGGTGGAAATGACACTCAAATCCCCTTTCCTGCCCACCCGTTTCTTTTAGTAAACAGGGGGCGGTTCTCTTTTGAACCCAAAAAATTCCCTGTGTATTTAAGAACCGTGCCGAAATTTTTTCGTCCATTTTGATTTTATCTAAAATTGGGAAAATTTACAAAATTAAACTTTCTTACAAGTTGAAAATAATTACCTTGTTTTAATCCCAAAATATCAATCAAACGTTGCATAAGTTTTCAGAATCCAGAAAATAATATATACTAGACACAAGGAGGGTTCTATGGAAGGCAATATCAGTAATCAATCGAAAGTAAAAAATCTCGTCTGGTTATGGATAAGTCTAGGCGCTTTAGCAGTAATAGTTATTATCGCAGGGATGTGCTGGCGATTTTTTATTTTTAAAGAATCGTCAAAAACAGTTTTTCCAATAAACAATGTTAGCCATAACCAATCAGCAACGATTCCGCAAAAAGTTTTGACTAATAAATTCGGCTGGCTTGGTGGTGGCGCAGGAGATGAAGGCGAAACAATTTCGGAGAGTGGCGGCGCATGGGTTAGGCCTCACCCGGGCGCGTTTGTCTGGGATATGATGCAAAAAGAAGGAGAGGATATTGATTTTTCTCTTACCGACCAAGAAATAAAAAATTATCAAAAAAATCATCTTGGCATGCTCGTGACTATTTGGCCTTTTGCTGATTGGGATCAGCAAAAATTAGCAAACGCCACTATGTGCGCTGTGTCTGATGAAGATGAATTTCTGCCGCGCAACGATAAAAAGGGTCGTGGCTCCTATTTACCAAAATATCGTTGCAATCCAAATGATTGGGATGCTTATGCAAAATGGGTTACTGCTTTAGTGGAGCGTTATGATGGTGACGGCAAAGATGATATGCCGGGACTGATAATACCAATAAAATATTGGGAAGTAATGAATGAGCCGGACTTAAACTACCAAAGCAATCTACCAGCAAGTGAATCTAATCGCTTAAATTTTTACAAACAAGGTCCGAGCGAATACGCAACTCTACTGGTCAATACTTACAAGGCAATCAAAGCCGCTGACCCAGAGTCAAAGGTTTTGATTGCTGGCGCTGCCGGAGGAGATACACGGATGTTAAATTTTTATCGCGCAGTTTTTAAAAATACCGAAGCCAGAACGGCTTTTGATATCGGTAATGTTCATTGTATTTCCAATGATAGACAAACACATGATTTCAATGTCGCTGTCTATAAAAAAATGCTGGCAGAGTTTAATATCGAAAAACCTATTTGGGTTACTGAAGCCGAAGCATTTTATCCGGAGAATAAAACGGCTGAGCAAAATTATGAAAGTACCAAAACATCCGTTGCCAACGCTATTGCCGCCGGAGCCGAGAGAATTTTCTTCACCCACTACACATTTGACGATTTCCGCACTGATATGAGCCAGAAGGCCAAACCTAGCAGTTACCCAAGCTTGGAAAAATATAAAGAAATTATTGAAAGCTACTAAATGTACTATTAAGGAGTTTTATAGAGCAAGAGATTATTAAACCGATCTATAAAAAATGGTGGTTTTGGGTGATCTTTGGATCAGTTTTAGTTGTTCTCGTCATCATTTTGATTATGCTAACTATCAATAAAAAACGCGACGAGTCTGCCGACAACCGGTACTTGAACAATTCAGGCTATCAAAGCGCCAAAGAGTGTATTGTAAAAGCGTTAGGCAAAGAAAAAGCCAAAGCGATAAAAGAAGGTAAACAACGAGCAACAGCAGAAGAGCAAAGAATTATTGATGACTGTAATAAAAATTTTAATAGCGAAACACCGACAAAAACAGAAACTTTAACTACTTTCTATCCCGATACCGATCAGGCGCCTGTTTTAGATTTGAAATGGGATGGTCAAATTGATACTAGTAGAGTAACGAGATATACTCCTTTTGGGATTTGGGAAGACTGGATAGATTATCCAGAGGGCGTTGCCTATGAGCCGGCGCAAGAAATGCAATTTTATCTTAATACCGACAAAGATGCTTTTTTGGCAGTAGCACCAGGAATAGTTGTAAGCAATGAAGTAGATAAATCAAAAACTTCTGGTATTGGTTTGGTAACTGTTCGCTATGGTAAATATTATTCCGTAACTTATTACCACATTATTCCTGATAAAAATATTAAAGTTGGCGCTAAAGTTGAGGCGGGTGACCGGCTGGGAACAATGGAAAAAAGACAACATCAGGAGTGGGGCGAAGAAACTTGGTGGGAAATTGGTTTGCAAAGATACAATCCTGAAACTAAAATGATTCGCACAGTTAACCCTTATGAATATTTCAATGATGCCGATAAAAAGATATTGGATGCTATTGCCAATGCGGCCAAAGAATATTCACCATTTTGGAAAACCGCTGATGGGAAAAGAGGTTGGGTTGTTACTGGCGGCTGTGCTTTCACGCAATACACTGGCGGCCAGGAGTGGTGGAGCAGTATGGACCGATTGGGTTATATCCCAAATGGAGCAATTGACCAGAGTGAAAAGGATTTTATAAAAAGTATTAATCCGAACTGGAAATCAGGAGATAGCGAAGGTCGCATTCTTGGACCAAAAGATAAATGTAAATAACGCTTTATAGGGTTAAAGAGGGAACTCAAACAAAAAACGGTTCTCTTTTGAACCCAAAAAATTCCCTGTGTATTTAAGAACCGTGCCCGAATTAATTTCCAAGAAGTTTTAAGACCATTCCCTAAAAAAGCCCTCTTAAAAACCTAAAAACGTTCTTTTCCCCTTATTCGTCTAATCTAAATTTAATATTTTATTTCAAAAGGTCGTCAAGATTAAGTGATTTGACCAAAACTGGTTGGCCACTAGGCGTTGAACCGGTGTCAAAAATAATCCTCCAAAAATCATAGGGCTGTTTACCCCCAAAAATAGAGGAAGAGACCAGAGCCTCTTTATTAACCCAGATCGGAAGCAGAGCAAAATTTCTGATGAGTTTTCTAATAATTTCCCACAAGGTATCCGGAAATTTTTGTTGAAATAATTCATCATCTTCGATGGCACGTCCTTGCATTAAATAAAATCTTTTTATGCAATCCCGTATGTATCGCATTATATTGTATAAAATTTCTTCACGAGACATTCGAACAGCTCGAAGATGATCTTCTGGAACATCTTCCTTTTGCCTCAAAGATTCTTCAATTCTATAGGTTCCTCTGTCAAAATCATATTTCTCAATAAAAATCTCTTCTGCAAAAATATTCATCAATTTAATAAGTTGTTCTTTCTCGAGTTGACGAGGGTTTTCTCCGATATCAATTTTAAAACTTAAAGGAGTAGGCATTGGTTTTTTATAAATAAAAAATGAAAAGAAAGTCTTCTCGATAGTGCTATAAGATAGCGGTTTTTCCTTAGCTTTACCACCAAATTCAATATAGTCTTTTAATTTATTTTCAGCATGATGACTAACAGATGAACGGATATCGTCAAGAATGTATCTTTTTATTTCTCGATGCTGGCCTTTAAAAAATTGGATGAGATCCTGTTCTGAAAAGCTTAAATCATCCTCGTTTTTTCCGGTAGCTTTTCTAAATTCATCTATTTTCTCCCAATATATTTGACTTCCTAGGTAACGTTGTACGGATTTATCAAAAGCAACCTGTCTTAAAATTGTTCCAGCACGCGTGTTTGTTTCAAGCAATTGTTCAAGATCGGGATTTAGGAAAACCCTAACTGGCAGCTTCCTTATGCCTAAAAGCATTTGAGCAACTGCTTTGTGTTGTCCGTCGAAAATTTGAACACGAGCACTATGATTATCTAATTTTGTCCAGCCGAGATTAATATGCAGTTGGGGATGTTTCGATAAAAAATCATCTAGCAATCCCCTAATACGCGGGCTAATACCTCTTGGATTAATTCTTTCATCATGAAAAATATATTCTATCGGAAGAAGAATAAAGAAATATTTTAAATCAGAAAGTTGATCATAAAACAGAGGAGTCCTATGAATCTTATTCCCCTCAGTTTCTTCCAATGAATATTCTATAAAATCATCACCTAAATTTTTTACTGCTATAAAGTACTTGGCGCCATTGAAATCGTTTAAAAAATCTCCGAGATTTGGCCTATTAGGACCTTCGTTCATATATTTCTTCTTAATCTTTTCATATTTAGACATGCAGCGAGCAATTCGCAAATCTGAGTCTAATTTGTTTCGATTGCAATATTCGTGAGTCAAGCCATAATTGTTTTCATCATCTTTCCCACCTTTAGCGCGAGGAATAATGTGATCAATTTCCCACTTATCTTTTTCAAGATCTATTGGTTCTTCGCAAATAAAACACTTCCCGTTCTGTATCTCATATAATTTTTTAACTAATTCTTCACGTTTAATATCTGACATATTTTTATATTACAAATTGTTTACTTAATTTTCAAATTTTACTTTATTACTATCCTTGAAATGTTTACCCTGTACTTAGCTTTTCCGAGTCTTTGGTCTATTTTCTCTTTTTCTTTATAGCGCTGGTAGTTAAGACCGCAGACTTCTTTATTATACGATTCCTCAATTTCTACTAAGGCTGGGTGGGTTTGGATTGACGTTTTTATATTCTATCCCAACTCCTCCGCAATAATTACTTGAGCGTAACGAGGTTTGGGTTGGGGTTTTATTAGATTGGGAGCGTGATTATTTTCCAGTGCTTCATTTGCTTTATTCACTAAAAACCAATACCCGAATAACTTTTCCTCATATTTTGGATAATTTTTAAACTCTTGGCTCATTGCTAACCAAAATTTTTTATTATGATTTCTGATTGTTAAATGGAGTAATTCGTGAAAGGCAACATATCTAACCAAAGAAGGAGGCAGGAATTTTAACATCCTATTGAGCGTTACCCTTCCATTGGTACCACAACTTCCCCATTTTGTTTTCATATTTCTAAAAATTATTTTCTGAGGTTTCTTTTTAAGTTTTTTAGAAAATTTTTCTACAATCTTACTTGTCAACGCTGATAACTCTTCTTCGCTTCTTGAATAAATTTTTAATTTTTTATACTTTTTCTGAATTGATTTGGCAAAAGCCATTTTTTTATCAAGCCAATTCTTGTGCCGAGAAATCAATTCCGCAGAATCGTATTTACCATTTGAAGGAATAATCAAAACAGGTTTGCCAGTTTTTATTTCTATTCTTGGATATTTTACATCACGATAAATTATTAAAATTTCATTTTGCATAGTCGTTAATAAAAGAGATTAATTCTTTATGTAAAGCATCAAACTCTTCATAACTTAAGCCATATTCTCTTTTTAGGTCCAACAAATATGTTCTGGTTTTTCTGGCAATATTTTGTTTCAAAATCGGGTTTTCTCGCCAATTTTCTATCAGATCTTCTCCAATCAATGCGAGTATATTTTTTACATACTTAGACAATTTGTTTTTTGCTGTTTTTAATTTTTCCTCCAAAAGAGAAAGCATTCCAAATTCAAATGGGGGAAGATTGAACCCTTCCCTTTCTTTTTCTTGCTTTCGCAAAAAATTAATAATTTCCCTCTCAGCATTAAATAATTCTTGATAGTTAATTCGTCTTTCTTGCCACTTTCTTATTAAATCCTCAAGTTGGTCAACGATTGTTTTATAGACAGGATTATTTTTTTGATGCACTAAAATCAATTTTTCCAAAGCAAATATAAGTGCCGGTGCTTTTTCTTCTTGACTTAAAGAACTACGCTGGAGTTTTTCAAGATATTGATAATCAAAACTAAACGGCGGCAAAGATTTTTCAAATTCTTTAATTTCAGTGCTTTGGTGAATTATCTCAATAGTTTTTTGAAAATATTTTTGGGCAATTTGTTTAACTTCCCCTTCGTCCTGAGTAAGTTTTGTCCAATATTCAAAGACCGCTGAAAACCAACTAAACTTTTCAAACCAATTAATTTTTTTCGGGTCTGCCCCTAACATCTCGAAAATTTTTCGAGCGGTTTTATAATTCTCTACAAATCTATTTTTTGTCTCTTCTTCTCTTAATCGGTCTAATGCCGCAAGCAAATTTTTTCTTTCAATCCTAAACCTAATGCCAGCAAAGATTTTTTCCAAAATCTTAATTTTTTCCTCAAAAGTTTTCCATAAAACATCAAAATCCGCAATTCCACCCTCAATTTCTTCTTTATAATACTGTTTAAGAGCGAAATCGATATTTTTCAAAATCCCTACATAATCCACCACTAACCCAGCAGGCTTAACATCTTGATAAGGACGGTTTACTCTAGCGATTGCCTGAAGCAGGCGATGCTTTTTCAAAAATTTATCAAGATACATTGTTTGCAAAAGCGAAGCATCAAAACCGGTAATTAGCATATCAGTAACTATTAAAATTTTAGGATTACTTTCCACCTTTTCTTTAAATGTTTCAACAATATTCTTGATTCTGTCATTATCATCAAAAAATCCTTTATGTCTCTTTCTCCAATCTTCATAAAAAGACCTAATTGGTTCTTTGTCGTTTTGATTGAAAGTCATCACTACTTCAGAATACTCAGTTGGCAAATATTGGTCTAAATGCTTTTTGTATAGCACGCAGGCTTTTCTACTGCCGGTTACCACCATCGCCTTAAATTTGCCATCAACATTTTTTTGAAAATGGGAAGCAATATCTTTGGCAATTTCTTTAATCCGATTTTCATTTTCTAAAAAAACCGTGATGTAACTAAGCTGCTTCTCAACCGCTTTGTTGATTTTTTCTTTCTGCTCCGGATTAATCTCTTCATCTTGAAACTGCTCCAAAAACCACAAGATTTTTTCTTTATCCATATGAACTCTTTTCTCTAACCGCGGCTGATAAACAATTGGTATCGTAAATCCATCTTTTTGCGATTCGTTAATAAAATATCTATCAAGATATGCCTCTTCCTTAATAGGATAAGCAAATGCTTGATAGGTGTTGCGTCTCTCGTCTTCGGAAATTGGTGTTCCGGTAAAGCCGAAAAAGAAGGCATTTTCTAAAACTCTTTTCATTTGTGCAGCTAAGAGTCCATACTCTGTCCGATGAACTTCATCAAGAAAACAGATGATGTTTTTGCGCTTACAAATTCCATCTGAGCCGAAAACAAACTTCTCCTTCGGATCAAATTTATGAATTAAGGTCAAAAACACGCCTCTTTTGCCCCGAAAGTCATCATAAGAAATTATTTCTTTGAGTTTTGCAACTGTTTCAATCTTTTCAAAAGAAAAACCCAATCTTAAAGATGAGAGTTCGTCGTTCATTTGTTTTACTAAATCGCGGCGGTCAACAATAAAAAAGATAGTTGGCTTTTCTAATAATCTCTCAAAATATAGTTTATGGCTGGCAAAAATCATTGTTAAAGTCTTTCCCGACCCCTGCCAGTGCCAAATTAGTCCTTTATTTTTATCTGTCTTGCCAGTTAAATTATCTATTACCCGCTTATAAATTTTATTAGCTGCCCGATACTGCATATATCGGGCAATTACTTTTTGCACCTCACCATATTCTTCGCGGATAAAAAGAAAGTTCCTCAAGATGTCCAAAAGAACTTGAGGGGTTAAAAACTCAAAAATTGCTTCATCTTCTGGTAAGTTATCTTTTTGCCAAACATAAGTAGCTATATTCTCACGCCAAGACACAATGGGAAAATATCTAACTTTCTCAGCAAAAGCCACCCCTATTTGAATATATTTATAAACTTCAGGAGCAATTTTTTCGTACTCTTTAATCTGCCGAAATCCCTCTTCCCAACCCGTTTTTAAACTGGCTGGATTTTTGCATTCAATATCAACTAAAGGAATTCCATTCACATACAAAACGATATCAGGAATGATTAATTCTTTGCCGCGGAAATGAACTTGTCTGGAAAAAATAAACTCATTATTCTTTGGATTTTCAAAATCAAAAAGACCTACCCTTTTATTTATTCGTTCTTTTCTAAAATATATTGGGATACCATATTTTAGATAATATAAAAATTGCTTTACTCCTTCTTGCCCGGAAGTCAGAAGTTTTAGTTCATCAACAGCCTTTTTTAATTCTTCTTCACCCAAATTCAAATCCCTATTAATCTTCAAAATGGCTGTTTTTAAATTTTCAATCAATAGTGGTTCATTAATACTTTCTCTTTGTAAGTTAGGCGCAGGCACAAATTTCCAACCCAAACCCTGCAGTCTTTCCGCCGCATAATCTTCAACTAATTTTTGTTCTGGTTTTTCTTTCATAGTTATCCCCACTTGACAAATGTCAGAATCTTGACAGCTTGACAGACAGATTTTAATTTTGCTATAATTACTCTTGCAGATAAGAGTGGTCTTATCTGTAATCAATTGCCCGTTGAAAAAGACGGGCTTTTGTTTTTGTCTTTTCTTTCAACTAAGCTTTTTAATTTTTTTATGTCAATATACTTATTGCTACTTTCAACTAACTCTTTAGAGACGTGGTGTTTTGTAGAAATGACAATAACCCTTTTATTTTTCGCTTTCAAGTGTCTTATTAAATAATCAAAATCACTATCTCCTGAAAACAAAACCAGAGTATCGAACTTTTTAACCATTTCCATAACATCAACTGCAATTTCAACATCAAAATTCGCTTTTCTTATATCACCAGTTTTTATCTCCGGTGCTTTGATAATTTTTAACGGTTTGGTGATTAATTTGTATCCTTGTTTTTTAAGAAAAGTAAAAAACTGATTTTGATTTTTGGTTCCGTGATGAACACAATAATCTCTAATTTCTACTAATCTTTTATCGTCAAAAAGTTGTTTAAGTTTTATATAGTCAATCCAAAAATTCAAAGACTTAACTGAACTTTCCAAGTTGGCAGCATCAATGATAACCAAAATTTTACCTTTAAGGTATTGGTTTAAATTCATAACTCTATTTTCTCCACATCAATCTCTTGACTCATAATTTTATTTAACATCGTTCGAAACAACTCCTCATAAAGCGTCTTTTTCTTTTGCTCAATCTCAATTTTTTGATCAATAGTTTGCAAAATCTCTGCAATTTCGCGCTGTTCGGGGAGAGGGGGAAGGGGGATTTGGAAATTTTCTAAATCGCTTGTAGCTAATTCCTTAAAGGTAGAACCTGTACCTAATTCTTGTAATAATTTAGCTTTTGATAATAAAAAGTAATATAAAAACAAACTTATTACGCTTTTATCTTTAATAACTATCCCTTTACAACCCTGATTAAAAGCCATAGGTCTTCTTAAAAGAGCAACATAACCAATTGGAGCGCGGGTTGATAAAATTATAGAATTTTCAGGTAGTAAAGTGGAGCCGGCCTTTAATCCCGATGTAGAAATTTTTCTCTGTGTATCTTCAATATATGGAGTTGTCAACTCACTTAAATCGTTTGGCGTAATCCAAGGAATTTCTCCATTCCAATAATCACTTACAGAAGTTTTAGGTGTGCCTCCTAGTTTAATTTCAAACAATTTTTTATCTCCCAACCTCACCACTTCCCAATCTTCTGGAATTTCGCCGATTTCAGTTTTTTTTAATTTTCTTCCTTTTCTAAAAGATGAGGCGCCATACTTAAAAAGTTCCGCCATCAAACTCTTTTTCAACTCCTTCGTCTTCCCAATAATCTTTTCCTGAATCTCAACCGCCGACTGAATCGTATCCAGAATTTTGACGATTTTTTGTTGGATAGGGAGAGGAGGAAGGGGGATTTCAAGGTTCTCTAAATCACCTTTTTTAATATAAGGCATCGTTGAACCTGATTTACTTCTCACCAAAATCTTTTTTAAATTTGAAATCAAATAATAATAGATGTACTTAATGCCACCTTCAAATTTGTCTAACACATAAGTTCTTTGATACGCCTCAAATTTTCCTTTATAAATTTTAGTATTCCCCACATCACCATTGCCGGCAATCAAAATTGCTTCTGTATCAAAAGAGTAGGAATCGCTAAAATTTTGTTCCCGAGAGCACGAAAAAAATGGATAATTCCCGCTCGGATTACCCTCATCAACATCCTTTTTGCCAGTCCTAATCTGACAAATTTCTCCTAATTTTTTTGTGGGCCAGTTAGTCATTTTAATATCTCGTTAATTCTTTTTTTATCTTTCGTTTCTACTGTATTTATTTCTTTCTCAATTTTTTTAATTTCTTCAGGAATTTGCTTTTTCAACTTATCTGAAAAATATTCTTTCAAATGTATTAAGAGAGGTTTTCTTTCCAGCAGAATTCTGATCATTGCAATTACTTCTTTATCTTCTTCTGTTAAAGCAACCAAAAATTTCTTAATTTCTTGAAATTTTTTTATAAGCATATTAACGTTTATTTCATATGTTTTATAATCAATTTGCTTTTGTATAAAGATATTTTTAATTTCCGCATAAGCTCTATTAACGGCATCTATTGAATCATTTATTTTATTTATATTAGAATTAAACGAAAAAACTTCATTGATTAAATCAATATTATACAGATCTAAAATAATCTCTTTATTGATTGGAAATTGATGCAAGTTATTAAAATAAATAAAGGGCTGATTTTTTTGAATAGCATCTTGCGATATTCCGATAAAATCATCGATTATAAAAATATTGTCCGAAATAATATTCAAATATTCGTTATAAATATATTCAAGTTTTACCAGAGCGTCGTTGTGTCGTTTTTTTCTTTCATAAATTTTAGTAAACACTTCACTAATCCTAATAAATAAAAAGGCAAAAAATGCCCCCATAAATGCTCCGATAGCATTATTTATATAATCTAAATCTGTCTGAATAAAAATTTTGTCGAAGATGAAAACCCCAAATACAAAAATAAAAGCGGCGATCATGCCTAAAAATATAATCGGAAGTGCCTTTATCACCAACTCACATAATTTTTTTGTCGGCCAAGTATTTTTCATAATATTAAATAATAGGTTCACCTGCGCCTAAATATTTAGATCTATCGATAAATTTCTGTTTTATCCCGGGCTTACGATCAAATTTTACATCATTGCTATATTCAGCAATTGCTCTCAAATAGTCAGCAAAAAAATGATCCACGTTTAGCACAATCAGACCTGATTGAGATTCTAAATAAAATTCAGGTTTTGAGAGGCCCTGGTCGAGCGCCGTACCTTTTTTCATCAAATGTTCGTGGATTAGACCATTTCGGAAATGGGTATAGATAAGACTCATCGTCTTAAAACCAGATCTTGTTTTAACTGTATGTTGAATATCTGGAAAGGCTTTAAAATATACCCTATAAAACTGCATAAATTCATCATGATCGTTGTCAGGTCTTTCCTTTACTCGTCCGGCATAATATCCTGCCAATGCAGAAATATGACTCATCATTAATGTCATGGCGCCAACAAACGCATCATGTGCCATACAAATTTTTACATCGTGACTCATCCATCTAATTGTTCTATCTAGGTGTGATTCTTCGTTAGGCATAATATTTCCTCACTATATTTTTATCTCCCTCAAAATCCCCTCCATCCTTTTCTCAATTTTCTCTCTTAACACTTTCAACTTTTTTCTCCAATCATTTTGCCATACACCTGATTTTTCCATTTTTGAAATCCTCATTTCTATATCAGTCATTATTCCGTAAGCTCCTTTAAGAGTGAGTTGATTTCTTTCCAACATCTTTTTCAAAAATCCTATTGCCCAGTTATCTGTTTGTCTACCTCTTAATACCGCAATTACTATCCCATCCCATTGATTTTGGAAATAATTTTTTAATATATCATTTATCTTTTCTTCAACTTTCACTTTTTCTGTTTCTGTTTTTTCTAACTCCTCAGCAATTTTTTCTATTGGTAGATATACTTCTTCAACAGCCGTACTCGCAAACCTTGATGGCGATAGATTGAAATCGGCTTCTTCTGTTTCTTTTTGAGCGATTATTTTTGAAAAACCGTCAATTTCTTTAAAATCCTGATAAACCTCAACGATTCTTTTGATATTTTCTTTACCTAAACTATTTTGGGGTTTGCCGGGGACAAATTCTTTGGTGGCGTTGATTAACAAAATTTTGCCTTTTCTTTCCGCCGGCTTGTTTTTGTTAAAAACCATTATCAGCCCCGGTGCGCCGGTATTGTAAAAAAGTTTTTCAGGTAACAAAATGACTGCTTCAATCAAATCTTGCTCTGCTACTTTTTGTCTAATAGTTTTTTCTCTTCCGCCGCGAGAAACCGCACCGGTATCAATTACCACTGCCATCTTACCGCCATTATCTTCTTTAAC
>Ga0315298_1003896_pt1 | contig 22971 bp, 18 predicted proteins | sample WHS_1_MG_FD_203077 | JGI IMG/M metagenome (GOLD analysis project Ga0315298, IMG submission 203077) | Extremophilic microbial mat communities from Washburn Hot Springs, YNP, Wyoming, USA - WHS_1_MG | ecosystem: Environmental > Aquatic > Thermal springs > Hot (42-90C) | place: USA: Wyoming...
CTCGGCGCCGACCCCAAGAGCTTATTCAACGCGATGCTGGTGGAGGCCGCAATCCTAGGCGTCGTAGCCTCGTATTTGGGCTGGCTGGCAGCCCCTCTGATCAACGCCGCCCTTAGCGCGTTAAGCGCCTGGTGGGGAGGTACGGCCTTGGAGGTTTCTCCACTCCCCGTTGAAAGCATGTTCTACGCCGCAGGTATCGGCCTAGCGGTCTCCGTCCTCTCGGCCTACGTGCCGTCGAGGAGAGCTAGCGGCCTCTCCAGGATGGGGAGGGAGGAGCGGAAGGTGATTTCGCCGAGCGAACTGAAGCTGGTCGGCGGGATGGCTATCTACGAGCTACCTATAAGGGTCTCGGTCTTCGAGAGCGAAGCCCTCTACCGCTACTTGAAAGAGATCTTACCGAAGAAGGACATACTTGGAGAGGAAGTGTACCTTGACGGAACGTTCGCCATATCTTTCGCCATCCTCCCGCCGCACATGCGCGGCGCGCTTGTCACGTGCAGGTTGAGAACCGTCAAGCGCGGCGACAGCTTAGCGCTCCTGCTCGAGGTGCCTGAGGAGTATAAAAGCTACATGTACTTGAGCGACGTGGTGTACGCCTTAGAGACAAAGCTTCTCGACTACTCGAAGTGGAGGGACAGCCAGTTCAGGTACCAGATACTCAGGTACGCTCCGAGGCGGGAAACCCTCACCCTCGACGCGCTGCTTGAGCGCTGCAAAGACACAATGGCGAAAGCCCGCGAGATGGAGCTCAAGCTGAGGAGGCTGGACGAGATGAAAGCTACGATATCCACCAGTTTGTACACAGAGTACGAGCGGAGGTACAGGAGGCAGTTAAACTCCTTGATACGGGAGCTTCTGACCCTCTCGCTGAGGCTCGAGCCCTTTGTGGGCCAGCTGAGGGAGGAAATACGGAAGCTGGAGGCAGAGCTGGAGAAACACAAGGTCGCGTACGAGCTGGGCGAGCTCAGCGAAGCCGAGTTCAAGGCAGCTGCTGAACCTCTAGAAAAGCAGCTGGACGAGTACAGGAGCAGGCTCAAGATGATCGAAGAGGTAAGCCAGTTCCTCGCCTCCAGGCGAAGGTAGCTGAATCTTCAGTGTCGCTTTTCTCTTTTTTCTATAATTTTTACGAAATAATCGAATACCCAAGCGGTATCGTTCGGACCAGGTGACGCTTCAGGGTGAAACTGAACGCACAGCAGCCCTCTCCTCTCGTCAATAACTCCCTCTACGGTTCGGTCGTCAGCGTTTATGAACCACAGCTCTAGCCCAGCTTGTTTGAGCGTCCTCAAATCGACCGCGTATCCATGGTTCTGGGAGGTCACGTAGCAGCGCCCCGTCCGCACGTCCACTGCAGGCTTGTTGACGCCGCGATGACCGTAAAGAAGCTTGTAAGTACGCGCTCCAAGCGTGAGCGATACCAGCTGGTGGCCCAAGCAGATTCCCAGTATCGGCATCCCATACTCGATTAAGCCCTCCGTAGCCTCTATAACCTCGGTGTACAGCTCTGGATTACCCGGACCGTTACTAACAACAACGCCGAGAGGCTCAAGGTCAACAACGCGCTCAGCGGGAGTCCCGTAGGGTATTAGAGCCGCGTCGAAACCCCTGCGGAGCAGCGCGCGGACTATGCTCAGCTTTACCCCGCAGTCCAGCACCGCGATAAGACCTCGGCTCCGCGCCGTCCTGTAAACGGTTAAATCTTTCACCGAAACTCTCTCAGCCAGCCGAGCCTCGCTGTAGTTCACTCTCTTAGCCAGCTCCAGTAGCTGGCCCGGATCCGGTTCCTCATCCTCCTCGAACACGGCCAGAGCGCCAGGCATCACTCCCTTCTCCCTGAGTTTCTTCACAAGCTCTCTCGTGTCGACCCCCCAGATTCCAGGTACCCCTTCCTCCCGCAACCATTCGTCTAAGCTTTTCCGGGAAGCCCAGTGGCTAGGCTTCGCGCAAACCTCGTGCACAACAACCCCTTCAACCTTGATGCCAACAGATTCGAAATGCAGCGGGAGGCCGAAATCGTCCACCATAGCGTAGGGAGCTACGCCATAGTTACCGATAAGCGGGTATGTGAAAACTAGGATCTGCCCAGCGTAGGAGGGGTCTGTAAGCGACTCCGTGTAACCGACCATCCCGGTGGTGAAGACTACTTCGCCAGCTCTCACGCCAGGAGCTCCAAAACCCTTTCCCTTGAACACCGTCCCGTCCTCGAGTACTAACAGTGCCTTCATGCGTACCACCTAGAGAGGCTCGACGCTAAGCTCCATCCCATTGGCAACCAACCTGATGGCCTGAACCAGGTGGCGAGCCAGTTCACCATCCAGCACAAGGGGCACCATGTAGTCTGCGCACGCCCTCCTCAGCCGGTAGTCGTCGCCGAGAGCCACTACCATACTCACTTTCCCCCCCGCCACGGCTTTTTCTGCCTCTGCTAGCAGTCGCCCATCGCCCGGTATCGGCTCCAGAACCAAGACCTTATAGCCGAGCTCGCCCAGCTCGCGGGCCAGCTCAGCTATGAGCTCCTGCTGGTGGTCACCCCCTCCCGACACGAGGAGAACGCTGGAACCGGGTTCTGGGAGCCTGTTCGGCTGAGCTGCCAGCCACGACTTCAAAAGGGCGTCATAGAGAGAGCGTCCAACGGCTGCAACCTCGCCTGTCGACCGCATCTCGACACCCAGCAGCGGATGCGCGCCCCTGAGCCTAGACCACGAGAACTGCGGCGTTTTCACACCCCACCGCTCGGCTGGCGGCTCGTACACTACGCTAGGAAGCTCGAGCTTTCCGCCCAGGATAGCACGCGCAACGTGCTCCATCAGGTTGACTCCTTTCACCTTTGAGACGAAAGGCATCGACCTGGACGCCCTCAAGTTGCACTCGATGACGTACACTTCACCGTCTTTCACGAGGAACTGGATATTGGCAGGCCCTCTCGCGCCGAGGGCCCTGCAGATATCCAGCGTGTACCTCCTAATCTTGTCCAAAACTTCTTCGCTTAGAGAAAAGGGAGGGATCACCATTGTGGCATCGCCCGAGTGCACGCCGGCCGGCTCCAAATGCTCGATCACAGCGCCGATGAGGACCTGCTCCCCATCCGAGACGCAATCTACCTCTACTTCCCTAGCCTTCTCGACGAACTTGCTAACAACGAGCGATCGTAAACCAGGCTTCTTAGACACCTCGCTCAGGTATTCAAAGAGCTCGCGCTCGCTGCGCACAACCCGCATCGCGGTCCCCGATAGGACGAACGATGGACGCACGATCACAGGGTAGCCGACCCTTCTGCAGAATTCGACAACCTCTTCCCACTTCTCAAGCTCGGCCCACGGGGGCTGCGGAATGCCCAAGCTATCTAGCAACGCGCTGAACTTCCTCCTATCTTCAGCTGACTCCACCGCGAGGCCGCTGGGACCTAGGAGCCTCACTCCTCTCCTCTCCAGAAGGGGTGCAAGGTTGTTGGCTATCTGTCCGCCGACGCAGGCTACTACACCTTCGGGTTTTTCGAACTCGTAGATGTCTAGGACTCTCTCCAGCGTGAGCTCCTCAAAGTAGAGGCGGTCGGCGATGTCCCAGTCTGTCGAAACTGTCTCCGGGTTGTAGTTGACCACTACGACCTCTCCCGCATTCAAGCGTTTCAGAGCCCACGTCAGCTGGACAACGCTCCAATCGAACTCGACAGAGACGCCGATGCGGAAGACACCTGCCCCGAGCACAACGATGGACTTGCTCGAGGGTTCGACATCGTGGCTGCTACCGCCGTACGTGACATAAAGGTACTTGGTCTTTGACGGCCACTCGGCCGCTAAAGTGTCGATGATCTTCACGGTAGGTGTGATCCCTAGTCTCTTCCTGTAGGCTCTAACCTTGTCGTCGCTTACGCCCAGACACCTGGCGATCTGTCTGTCCGAGAAACCGAGGCGCTTAGCCTCCCTGATCAGCTCGGCTGCGCTGTCGTCGAGGCGCTTTAGGCTCCGCAGCCTCCTCTCCATCTCCACAATGTTCGCGATCTTGTAGATATACCAGGGGTCGATCCCCGTCAGTTCAGCGATCTGCTCGGCGGGGACCCCCGCTTTTAGAGCCTCGGCGATCGCGAAAACCCTGTAAGGTCTCGGCACCTCGAGCTCCCTCCTCAGCTCGTCGACCGGCCTCGGCTCGCGATCCCACGCGTTCGCCACAAGCCCGTCTGCACCGATGTCTAGCATCCTGAGGGCTTTCTGGAGCGCCTCCTCGAAGCACCTGCCGATCGCCATGACCTCGCCGATGCTCCTCATTTCGGTCCCGATCACCGGCTCGGCTCCTGGGAATTTGTCGAAATCCCATCTCGGCACTTTGACCACAATGTAGTCAAGAGAAGGTTCGAAGTGGGCGGTTGTGATTCCCGTCACCCCGTTGATCAGCTCGGGCAGCTTGTAGCCGAGCGCGAGCTTCGCGGCGATGTAGGCGAGCGGGTAGCCAGTCGCTTTGCTCGCGAGCGCGCTGCTCCTGGACATCCTCGGGTTCGTCTCGATCACGTAGAACTCCTCGGATCGCGGGTTCAGCGCGAGCTGGACGTTGCACTCGCCCACCACCCCCACGGCCTCCGCCACGGCGAGCGAAGCGTCCCTCAAGGCTTGGTACTCCCTGTTCGTCAGCGTCTGCGAGGGCGCGACGACGATCGAGTCGCCTGTGTGAATCCCCATGGGGTCCATATTCTCCAGGCACGCTACAGCCACCGCGTTACCGGCCCAGTCACGTACGACCTCGAACTCTATCTCTTTCCACTTCTCAAGGTACTTCTCCACCAGAACTTGCTTTACCGGAGACTGCGCGAAAGCCTTTGAGGCTTTCTCCTCGAGCTCCCGCCTGCTGCGGGCGACGAACGAGCCGGCACCTCCCAGATTGAACGCCACCCTCACCATAACCGGATAGCCGACCCGCTCTGCCGCCTCTAGCGCCTCTTCGATAGAAGTTGCAGCTTTGGATGGCGGGACTGGAATACCATGCTCGGTCATTGTTTTTCGGAAGAGGTCGCGGTTTGATGCTCTCACGATACCCTCGACCGGCGTGCCGAGCACCTTAACCCCGTACATGTCCAGCACCCCCCGCTTGGCTAGCTCAACACCGCAGTTGAGCGCAGCTTGCCCGCCGAAGCCCAGCAGAATCCCGTCAGGGCGTTCCTTCTCGATAACCTTCTCTACGAAGTCCGGCTGGACGGGAAGCAAGTATACCTTGTCGACCAGCTCCTTCGATGTCTGGATTGTGGCGACATTGGGATTGACGACGACAACCTCTATCCCCTCCTCCCTGAGGGCTTTGATGGCCTGCGAGCCGCTGTAATCGAACTCAGCTGCCTCAGCTATCTTGATGGCGCCTGATCCTAGCAGCAAAACCTTGCGGACATCTACGCGGCTCGGCGGCGAGGATTTCGCCGTGGACGCTGAAGCCTGAAGCGGCGTAAAGGAGCCTACGCTTGACTGTGCTTCCAAGACCCTGGCCCGCTCCCTCTTGAAGGGGGTAGAAAAAGCTAACGCTTTACATGAGCCCGTTGAAGGTTCCTTTAGACAATGAAACGCTCCAGGAACTTCTTAGCTAGTACCAAGCCCTCCTCGTAGCCGAAGAAGGGATCCTCGTGCTCTATGCTGATGGCGTAGTCGTACTTGTGCTTCCTCAGGATAGAGAAGAACTTTGTCCAATCTAGCTGCCCAAAGCCAGGAAGCCTGTGCGGACACCAGCCTCCCACAGTAACTCCCACCTCCTTAACCCTTTCCCATAGAATCTCCGCGTCCTTTGCGTGCACGTGGTAGATCCTCCCGCCAAAGTCGTCTGCAGCTTTTATGGGGTCGATCATCTGGCAGATGAGGTGGCTTGGGTCAAACTCGAGGCCAAGGTTGGGAGAGCCCAATTCGTCGAACACAGCCCTCCAGATATCAGGCCTGAACATTATGTTGCCGGGGCAGTTCTCGATAGCTATCTTCACGCCGTAATCCTCCGCTTTCTTCAGTATTGGGGGCCAAACTTTTTTGAGCTCCTCGAGGTTTTTGTCAACATCACCTGGGTACCTCCCGAGCCAGCCGGTGACAACGCTCTTCTCCATCCTGTAGGTAGCTTCGATCAACTTCGTAAAGTGCTCCGAATGCAGCTTCCTCGTGGATGGATCAGGGTCTATCGGGTTCCCGTAGAAGCCGATGGCGCTAATGAAAATCCCCGTCTTTTCTTCCAATTCTCTGATCGCACGCGGGTTCCTTATCACCTCGTCAACGTCGAAGAACTTCGAGCCTGGTGGAGCGGCGAGGCTTACTGACTGAAAACCATGCATACGAGCCCACTCCAAAGTCTTCTGCAGGTCACCTAGCTGGCCACCCGTGAAGAAACCGAGCTTCATGGCCCTTTCTCAAGCTGTTGAGCCTGGGGTACTCGCTAATAAACGTGTCTCGAGCGGAACGAGGAACCTAGAGCGCACCTGCAAACCACACGTGTTGGGTGTATAAAGTACCGCGCGCCCACGCTTTTCTGCCCTTCAGGTCCTCGCCGCCACCGCTCCAGCGGGCCCACGGAGGCGTTAGTTCTTCATCGCTTCTCGCTCCGCCCCCGTGCTTCGTCCTCGCGTCAGCTGGGGGTGCCTGGCGCGCGGTTGCGAACGCAATGCCTATAGCCCCGATCGCTTCTCATTCCTGTGGCAAAAGTTGCTGTAGGTTCTGACGAGCCATATCCTGTCGCGAAGTTCGTAGCCGAGTACCTTGAGTCTAAGGGTTTCGAAGTGGAGACGCTGGGCGCGCTCAAAGAGGGAAAACCCGTGCCATGGCCAAACGTTGGCTTTGAGGTTGGGGAGAAAGTAGCGAAAGGGGAAGCAGCCTTCGGGGTCGTCATCTGCTACACGGGGACGGGAGTCTCGATAGCAGCCAACAAGGTGAAGGGGGTGCGCGCCGCCCTCTGCTTCGACGCTCAGACAGCAAGGGGCGCTAGGCTGTGGAACGACGCGAACGTGCTGGCGATGAGCGCCCGTCTCGCAACAGAGGAGGTGGCCAAGGAGATCATCGACGCGTGGCTCTCGGTTCGGGAACCCGACCCCAGCGAGAGGGAAAATATCGAAAGAATCGTTGCCTACGAGCGGCGCTAGCGCCTAGCGAGCTCGACAAGGTGGACGGCGTAGGGGCCGATCACGCAGATGCTGCCTTCGCATACGCTAACTTCGCTCAGGTCGTTTTTCTCGTCCAGCACAAGGATCCGCTGCACTGCGTACCCTTCAGCCTCCACCTCGTACGCCACCTCCTCGTCGGCGTAGTTTACTACCAGCAGGCGAAGTACCCCCTCGCTCCCCAAGCCGGCGAGCACCCTAAGGCCCCGAGCGGCGCCGGGCTCCAGCCTGACCACACTGGACTCCAGCCTTTTAGCCCCCTCGACGAGGCGCCTGTAGACGAGCCAGACGTAGAACGGCTTGCCGGGTGTGCCGTCCCTGTAGAAGAGCCCACCCCAGTTCCACGCGTCGCCTCGGTACAGGGTGGCTACGTCCACAGGCGCGTCTTCAAGCTCGATGAGCGTCGCAGCCTGGAAAGCCGCCACGCGCTGGCTCCTGAAGAAGTCCCACGGCTCCCTGTCCCACCAGTAGTGCGCGCGATTAGCTCCGCCGGAGCCTTCTCTACACTATACTGCGTATTCTCTATCCTTTCCTCTAACTTTCCGGATCGAAAATTTTACTTTCGGTCTACTCTGGGAAAGCTTTAAAAGCCCCTGCCTAGGTTTCCAACCCGTGAGCCGCGCGGAAAACGCGGCGGGAGAGCACGCCGTGAAGGGGCCGGAGCCTCGGGCCCTCGAGCGAGGGGCGGTGCCTATGGGGGTGGGAAATCCCCGAAACAACCGCCCTCGGGCCGGGCTGGGCTTCAGGGTCTACAAACCGAAGGTTAGTAAATCAAACAAAGAAAGGCTGGAAAAGCTATACAATGATGTTGTAAGTTACATACTAGGCGTTCACGAGCTGAGGGGGCCAAAGCACCTAGTGTACTACGCTGAAGAGTGGATCGAAATGTTCGAGGAAGTGAAGAGGGGGCGGGAGGAGGCTGGGAAGAGGACGCTGCCGAGACTGCCACCTTTGTTCTTACCCCTGAGGTTCATATTGCCGGACGGCTCCACACGCGGTAAGAACGCTGCGCCGGCTGTTGTCGATCTAAAGAGGAACGAGTTGCGGATCCCTAGTTACGGCGTGAGGGTGCCGCTGAGGAGAAGCCTCGTGAGAGCGCTGATCGAGGAGAACCTGCTGGAGCCGCGGCCAGAGTTCACGCTGCAGGTGACGCGGCGCGGGTTGATACGCATTGTAGCCCACCGCAGACTCCGCGCGAGGCTGGAGCTCCCGCTCAGAGCTGTGACGATCGACGAGAACAGCCTTTACGGGCACTCGCTCGCCTGCTGGTACATATCGGAAGCTAAGGCGTCGATGTCTCACTTCGAGAAAATGCGACCAGTAAACCACGGCTTCCGGCGGAGGGTCGCCGTACTACTGCAGTGCTACACTGATAAAGGGGAAGCCAAGAAGCGGCTGGCGGGAATCCTCCCGCCTGAAGTTCTAAAAACGCTGACGACGGAGAGGTCGAGGGAGCTCGCCGAGAGAACAAGGGAGAGGGAGAGGCGACTGAACGACGACTTCGTCTGCAAGCTGGTGGCGAAGGTGCGCGCGCTCGTCAGGGAGGCGGTGAGGAGGGGGATGAGCGCGCTGATACTCGTGGAGCCGGTAAACGCTGATTCCTTGAGGGGTACGGAGCTGCAGGGGACTCTGCTTAGGGGCCGGAAGCTGCTGATGAACCTGGCGGTGTACGAGGGGGCGAAGATGGGGAAGGTTAGCGCTAGCGGGAAAACCTGCCCACGCTGCGGCACTAAAGGCGTCGAGGTCGTGCATACAAAGCGCTCTAGGATCTACGAGTGTCCAAGATGTGGACTGCGCTGGGATAGGGACAAAGGGGTACATTACAACATGATTTACAGCTACTTCGAGAGGTTGAGAAAGGAGGAGTGCGACGACGATAGCGTGCTTGCCGCACGGGTACTGGCGGCGCTGAGGGGGTGGCTGGAGAAGCACCCGAACATCCTAGCGTACTAGCGCGCCACCAACTAACCACACCCGTTCCTCTAGGGGAAAGCCGCTGGGCGGCGAGTACTCTAGGGGCACCAGCGCGCGGGACCGAAGAGGCGGTGAAAGTGAAGCCGCTCCCGAGCGGAGCGGTGGACGAGCCCATGACACTCTGGAGCGCCGCGGGCGGCGACGCCGCGGCGGCAATGAAGGAGGGCCTCTCCCTAGTCAACGCGGGAGAGGCGAGATGTGGGTGCGCGCGTGCACCAGTAGTTCCACTCGGTGAGGACACTCGGCAGGTGGCCGAAGCCGTGCTTCTCCATCAGCCGCTTCACCTGGCGCGCTCTCTCGACGACGTCCGCCGGCTCGGTCGCGTACACGTGCCACGAGACGAAATCCAGCGGCGCGCCGGCCCTCTTAACGTGCTCGAGGAACGCGTCGAGGAACGTCAGGTTGAACGCGATGGCGGGTCCTCCCACTCTCACGTTTGGGTTTGCCTCTTTGACAGCCCTCGCGATGGTGTCGTAGAGCTCAAAGTACTCCCCGCTGCTCAACCCCCAAAACTGCTGGATGTCGGGCTCGTTCCACACTTCGATCCAGAGGGAGCTGGCGGGCAGGTTGAAGCCGTTGGCCCAGCCCTTAGTGTAGTGTAGGACTATGTGCTTGACCACTTCAGCTAGCTTGCCCACCTCCACGTGGGGCTTGTTCTTGGGAGGGTCGTTCCAGTCGAAGCCTATCCTCAGGATCAGCAGATCGGCGTGCTTGACCGCTTCCGCCACGCAGCGGTCCAAGCCTGAGAAGTTGTAGCTCCTCGAATCCTCCGGGTCGGCGTGGGGGTCGGGGAATATCGTGTCGAGCTCGTCGACGCGCCACAGGTCGTGGAATCTCAGTGCTCTAAAGCCGAGCTGAGCGTACTGCGAGCTGAGGTTGAGCGTTAGGGCCTGATCCCAGCCCCGTGGGCTGAAGGGCCCGTCGTTGGCGCCACGGAGGTCTTTAAAGTGTAGAGCGTGGTTCGTGTCTACCACTACGCGAGCTTTAGCGCGCGGGAGGCGGGGTTGCAGCATGTAGTACGCGAGCACCGCTAGCGCTAAAGCTGCAGTAGCCAGTGCGGCTAGAAGAGCTGTACGCGTCATCATTTCTCCTGAAACGGGACAAAAATAACGTTTGCGCGAATGCAAAACGTTATAAACCGGATAGGAGCGGCCATGGGCTATGCGGTTGGTGGTGACCAACGATGATGGATTACGCAGCCCAGGGCTTAAGCTACTCTACGAGGCAGCGAGAGAGTTTGGAGAAGCTGTGGTCGTTGCACCCATCGAGCAGGCATCGGCACGCGGTGGAATGCTAACACTTGACGAGCCGATAAGGGTCTACGAAGTGGATGTAGGCTACACAATTGCGTACGGTATCACGGGCTCGCCGCGCGACGTGGTGCACGTGGCTCGGGAGGTGCTGGGTGGAGCCGACGTGCTGGTTGCGGGCATAAACGTTGGGGAAAACACAAGCATACAAAACATCCTAGTCTCGGGGACTGTTGGGGCGGCAGCCGAAGCCTCGCTTTTCGGGATTCCGGCCGTGGCTTTCTCAGCCGACGTGGAAAGTTCGAGCGACTTATTGAGAACGGAATACTCAACGCTCGCGGTGTCTATAGTAGAGGCTGTCGTCCGCTACGTGTTAGAGCGAGGCTTGCCAGAGGGTGTCGACCTGCTCAACGTTAACATACCTCGCACCTTCAGTGGGGTGGTGAGGGTCGTACCCCCCGCCAGGTTGAGGTGGATCGAGAAGCTGGAGCGGCGTTCAGACCCTAGAGGAAAGCCCTACTACTGGCTTTACGGCGAAGCTGTAGAGCCGGAGCCGGGTACCGACTCCTATGTAGTCTTCAAGGAAAGAGGTGTGGCGCTAACTCCATTGAGCCTCAGCATGAGAGGAGTTGACGGCTCAGTCCTTGAGGAGTTGGCTGAGCGCGTGGCAGCTTCTGTGATGAGAAAGGGTTAAACCATGCCCGGCTTTTGGGGCTGACGCAGTGGGTAGCGAGCGCGTTGTGCGGGTACTTGTCGCCGCCGCCGTAGGAAACGCCATCGTATGCTTGCTGAAGCTAGCTGGCGGTGTTTTATCAGGCAGTGTGGCTTTGCTAGCTGATGGCAGCGATTCGTTGCTCAACGTGCTGAGCGCCAGTCTAGCCTATAGGTTCCGGAGGGAGGCTCAGAGGCCACCGGATAGAGAACACCCTTACGGACATGCACTGGTGGAGACTTATGGTTCGCTTTTGATCTTAGTTCTGATGGTGGCTACATTCTCTTTTGTGGGTTTCATGGCGTTCGACAGGCTCGTTCACGGAATTGAGGAAAGGGTTTCACCGATCGGTGTGGTTTTCGCAATGATATCTCTGGTTCTCAATTTGACCGTGAGCGTTTCGCTCAGGGTTTACGGGCGCGGCAGCTCCATCGCAGTAACCGAGTCGCGCCATGTGAGCTTGGACGTGGTTGAGGGCTCTGTGACGCTAGCAGGTGTAGCTCTCGGCAGCTTCTTTTCGGCTGTTTACGACGTGGTAGCTGCCTTCGTTCTGCTAGCTTTAGTAGCCTTCTTCGTTACACGGACCCTCAGGCAGCTGGAAACTGAGATTACGGCAGCAAGCCCTCCAAGAGAAATTGTTGAGCGCATCGAGTCTGCACTAAAGGAGGTTAGGGGGGTCACGGGCTACCACAACTTGAGGGTTAGGAGAGCCGGAGAAAGCGTTTTCGCTGACGTTCACCTCGTCGTAGAAAGAGGGTTAAGCGTCGAAGAGGCGCACAGGATATGCGACGAAGCCGAGAGCAGAGTCAAAAGGGCCCTTGAGGGAATGCCGGTGGACATAGTTATACATGTAGAACCAGAAGGTGACGAGTGAGCGCGCGCCACGCTATTACCCCGCCCTTTGTGCGGGGCTAGCTCGCGCTACGAGTGGCGGCCGCTTCTCAAAGGTGTTGAAGCAGTTGCAGGAGCTCGCTTAGGGCGCTGAGCAGGATCTCGCACGTTAGAGGGCCGAGGCTCATAGATTCCTCGTAACGGTTCGGGTCCCACTCATCCCTATCGATTATATATCCAATCTCGTCGTTGCAGAGTGAAACGAGGAACCTGTGAGGAGTCCCGAGCATTTCCTTAACGCGCAACCCGACAGCGGGAAGAGGCTCTCCGGGCAGCGTAGCTACGCTGGCGAAGGGCCGCAGTTCGAGCACCGAAACTTCGGTATCGAGTGTGGGCGGATCTCCCACTTCCCTTTTCACAACGCCAGCTCGCGCTGCTTTGATGAACGATGTGTTGTGCACGGGAAGCTCCACCGTCTTGGAAGCGAGAGCGAGCTCGCACGTGGCTTCTGCGCGAGGTTTGGTGCGCAAAGCGTTATCCAATATCGCGTGCGCGATCGTCCTGCCTATCCTCTCGGCCTCTTCGAAAGTATGGCTAGAGACGTCGGGTGTTACCATGCCGCCAAGAGCGCCGTTGAGGAAAACTGTTACGCCGCCTAACTTTCTTTCCAGCTCATAGCAGAAGTAGTGCACGAAGTCGGCTGTCACCAACCTGTTATCGCTCCAAAGAACCTCAGGGTGAAGACCGAAGTTTGTAAGGACTCCTGCGATGCGTTCTCCGCGGCGGGCTACGATGTAGGCAATCTCCCTATCCAAAAGGTCGGGGGATCTTGTGTTCTTCGCTACACCCTGCGGTAGTGTGGTGGAGCCCACGTCAAGCTCGGCTTTTTCGACTTCCTCAAGGGCTTTTTCGACGGCTTCTTCCACACCGGACAACAGCAATTCCATGTACTCTTCATCGAAACCGCTTACCCCGGGTTCAGGTCCCCACAAACCGATAGTATCTGGGCTTGAGTGGTCGTGCGTCGAGCAGAGAAGCAACGCGGCATTTTTCGCTTTCAGCTTCTCCTTAAGCGGGATCAAGTGGTTGAGCATAACACCGATAGAGTCGACGCCAACCAATGCTACGGTCTTCGACCCTTCGCAGAGGACGAACGCTCTAGCGTACAGGTCGTCATGTACTCCTTCGCTTAACCGCCCATGACCTAGACCTGCCAAGTAGACGGGCTTATACGGGGTTATTGGAACCTTAGAGACTCCGACTTCCACGCTGTGCAGACGGTACGCCACGCATGGAGCGAACGCTGTTAAGCTTTAATGCTTTGCTGCGTGCGCGAAAGCGAGCAGCGTTAAGAATAAATCGGGCACTTTCGCTGCGCGAGCGTGGAGATTCCGGACGACGTGAGGAAATTCGTAGAGGAAGCTAAGAGGAGAGGTTACAACGTGAACAAGATTGCAATAGCAAAGGTTCCTTTCCAGCGCTACTATTACTACGAGGACGGCGAGTTCGTGGGTGAAGTGGGGGAGGAGATAGCCTTGGAGACGAACATCGTTATGTGCCACGATGATCTCTGCATCCTGTTTTACGACGACGAACCCGTCTTGGTTATGGTAAGGGGTGGTAAACCCCAGATACGCGACGCTAAAGAGCTTTAAGGAGCGAAGAGGTCATAACCATCCGCCCTCCGATAAAAGGTTGAGCGCGTTGTGATGGGAGAGAAGTTGTTAGCGGTTTTCGATGTGGGCAAGACGAACAAGAAGTTCACAGTGTACAACAGCAACCTTGCCGCAATCTATAGCGAAACCGTCAGGATAGGGGAGATAGAAGTCAGCGGCATAGTCTGCGACGATATTGATTCCCTAACAGCATGGGTTAAGACGAAACTCGCTGATTGGAGAAGCAAGCTATCCGCAGTAGCCGTGTCCACGCACGGCGCCACTTTGGCGCTCCTCGACGCTGAAGGCCGGTTGGCGATGCCGGTCATTTCCTACAATCACGAAGTGGGCGAGAGAGTCAAACAAGACTTTTTCGAAGAGTTCGGCAGTCCCGAGGAACTCTACGAGCGCACGGGCACACCGCCGCTGGGGCAGCTACTCAACGCGGGTATCCAGCTTTACTGGATCCGTAGAGAATTCCCCGAGCGGTACGCTAGAGCGAAACGCATCCTGTTTCTCCCCCAGTACGTCATCCACAGCTTCTCGAGGCTTGAAGCTGCTGAGCTGACTTCGCTGGGTTGCCACACGTACCTTTGGGATCTTGCGGAAGGTGGTTGGAGCGTCGTAGCTGAAGGCTTGGATGTGCCTTTCCGATCGCCTACTATCAGGAGTGTCTGGGAGCGGCTGGGTGAAGCGGAAGGGGTTGTTGTCACACCCGGCATACACGATTCCAATGCTGCGCTGCTCCCCTACCTGGTGCGGGAGCGGGGTGGCTTCGTGTTGGCTTCGACCGGCACATGGTGCGTGCTTATGTACCCCGGCGCCCCCTTCTCCCCCTCGAGAGAAGACATCTACAGGGACGTGCTCTACTACGTGGACGCATACAGCCGGCCCGTCAAGGCCGCGAGGTTCAAGTGCGGCCACGAGTTCGAGCACTACGTCGGCCTGCTGCGGAGCGCGTTCGGCGGGGACCCGCTGGCCCTCGGGCTCGACCGGAGGCTGGCGGCTGAGGTCTTGAAGGAGGGGGAGGCGTTCTTCGTCCCCACGCTGACCCCGGGGACCGGCCAGTTCCCCCGCTCGAGGGGTAGGGTGGTGGGGCGGTTGCCCGACCTCGCGCGCGCCTACTACTACCTCAACCTCTCTCTGGCGGTCCAGACGTGGTACGCGTTGAAGCTGCTGACGGGCGGGGGGAGGGTGCGCGTCTACGTGCAGGGAGGGTTCGCGAAGAACGACGTGTACTTGGCCTACCTCGCCACGCTCGCGAGGTGGGCGGAGGTGATCAAGGGGGAGTACCCCGAGGCCACGAGCTTGGGCGCGGCGCTCACCGCGCTAGCCGCTCTGGAGGGTTGCGAGCCGCGGCAGCTCGGGATCGAGCTCCCCGCCATCGGCGGCGAGCGAGTGGAACCTCTCGACGTCGACGACGCGTACGTTGAGGAGTATGCTCGCAGGTTCCTCTCGCTGTGCGAAGCCGGCACCTAGAGGTCCTCCGCGAACACGTTGCAGTGGAGGTGAAAGGGCGTGAGCACCTTGAACGCCTCCGCGTAGGCGGCGCCGCAGCGCTTCCCCACGAGCCGCATGTACGCCTTCAATACGTCCTCGATGGCTTGAGCTCCGCCGAACTGCGTCCTGTGAGCCCTGACCGCCCTGAGCTTCGCGTCGACGTAGCCGCTGACGTCGACGAAGACGTTCGGCTTCCTGGTCCAGTAGTAAGCTACGTAGCGCACGGCGTGCGGCGGCAGCCCCTCGCTCGGTGCGGCGTGCGGGAGTGGGGCGAAGAGCACGGCCTCGCTGGCGAGGATGCCTGCGTGCCTGTGGTCGGGGTGCGCCTCGTAGGTGAGCCACGGGTCCGGGGCCATCACCAGGTCGGGCTTGAACCTGCGGATGATCTCCACGAGCTTCCACCTGAGCTCCAGCGTGGGCTGAAGCTCCCCGTCCCTCACGCCCAGCCAAACGAGCTCCTTGACCCCGAGGATCCTAGCGGCCTCCTCCTGCTCCCTCCTCCTCTCCTCAGCGAGCTCCTCGGGCCGCACCGCGGGGTCGTGCGTACCCAACCTGCCGTCCGTGAGCGTGACATAGACGACCTCGACACCTCTAGCCGCCAGCTTAGCCACAGTACCCCCCGCAGCAACGTCTGTGTCGTCCGGGTGGGGTTGCACGCACATTACTTTCTCAATCCGATCAAAAACGCCCTTTACCTCCCCCTTCATCTCCTCAAGTAACGCTTGCCACGCCTCCTCGTAGCTGAGTTGAGAGATGAGATCTTCGAACCTCAACACGGGCTAATCGTCTGGCCAGGTAGAAAAGCATGCCGCTTGCCGTGAAGCGTCGAATAGCTCGAGCTGCAAGGCCCCTACCTTTCCGTAGCACTGCCCTTATTTACCCCTGCACCTGACATCTGCTCCTGACATCAATATGGGAAGCTCGAAGAGCCTGCCAAGAAGGGTTCTCCTCTCGATAATCTTGATGGGGTTCGCTGGGCAGGTTGCTTGGACTGTCGAGAACCAGTACTTTAACGTCTTCCTTTACAACGTGGTGATCCCCGATCCCACGTATATTTCATACATGGTCGCTTTGAGCGCGATAGTTGCCACGGTAACGAGCATTCTCGTTGGTGCCTACAGCGACGCTCACGCAACGCGATGGGGAAGAAGGAAGCCGTACTTGCTTTTCGGCTACCCGATATGGGGCGTTGTTACAGCTCTTTTCCCTACGGCTGCTCTGCTAAGGCCAGCGGTCCTCGCGGCTTGGGTCGCTATACTCTGGGATTGCATCATGACCTTTTTCGGGTCTACAGCTTACGACGCGAATTTCAACGCGTACGTAGTTGACGTTACGACTGTTGAAAACAGGGGTTTAGTGACCGGGATCGTTAGCTTACTGGGTTACGTCTCCCTTATCCTGATCTACGCTTTTGCAGGCTTCTTCATAGAGGCTTTCGGCTACTTCGCTTTCTTTTACCTCGTGGGGGCCGTTGTCAGCGCGCTAGGTACTCTTGGAGCGCTGCTCGCCGTAGAACCTCCACACCGGGCTGAGAGAGGGCCTGGGGTTCTATCTCGGATTAGGGAGAGTTTCAGCGCAGAGTTTGTCAAGAAACACAAGGATGTTTTCCTCATTCTGCTCGCCAGCGGCATTCAAGGTATGGGGTACCAGGTCTACTTCCCCTACATCCTCCTCTACATGCAGCACTACTTGGGCTTTCCGCTGCACCTAGCCTCATTGGTAGTTTTCGTAGCGATCCTATCGGGCATCCTCGCTGCTGTGCCTGCAGGCATTCTCGTCGATAGGTTCGGGAGGAGAGCTGTAGCCCTTATCGCTCTCCCGCTAAACTGCGCATCTGTCTTCGCTCTATCGTTCGCTAGGGGCTTGCTTGACGCGATAGCTCTTGGAATCGCGTGGGTTTCTTCCTCGTCCGTCCTAGGAGTGGCGGTGGGCGCCTGGCTCAGAGACCTTTACCCGGAGGAGAAGAGGGGTGAGTTCAGCGGATACACGATACTCTTCAACGTCGCGTTCACGATGGTTCCAGGACCGCTTATTGGCAGCTGGCTAATCCACGCGTTCGGTGAACGGAGATTGATCAACGGCGAGGAAGCAGTGATCCCAGCACCAGTGATCTTCCAAGTCGGTGCTGCGATAGCTCTCCTCTCGATTCTTCCTATGCTTAGAGTGAAAGAAACGCTTCGGAAAAGGAAAGCTGATTTGGAAGGCGCTCCGCCGGCGGCATGACGTTTCGGCGTTTTCGCCAACCTTTTATTTCGCGACAGTCCTGTCGAGGTCGTGGATTTTGGTGCTATAGCTGATGCTCTCGGTGGAAGGCTCGTCAAACTTTCGAGACTGGGTGGACTAGCTAACGAGAGCTACAGGGTTGAGGTGGATGTAGCTGGTCGAATCGAGAAGTTTGCAGTTAAGCTCTACAGGGGAAACGATTCCAAGCTGAAGGCTGAGCGAGAGTTAACGGTATTCAAGCTTATGCCCAAGTACGGACTGCGAGCTCCTAGCGTTGTGCTAGCTGATCTGGAAGGGAAGTTAGCTGGCAGACCTGTTTTAGCTTGGAAGTGGGTGGAAGGCTTTGTGGTCGAAAAAGCTCTAGAGAGCGCCCGTGCGCGTTACGCAGCGGCAAGGGCGATGGGCGCGGCTCTCTCTAGATTGCACAGCATCTGCGCCAGCGACCTCGAGCCTAGGCTATTCGCAGGAAAAGAGGGTTTCTGGGAAGAGGAAGCTAGCTCGATCAGGTTGCTTGCGAAGCTGTACTCGCCCGGCGTGCATGCCTTTTCGGAGTTGGCTGGCAAGCTGAATAGCTTAAAGGTCGATCGGGCCACTCTAATCCATGGAGACTACAACCCCGGAAACGTCATCGTAGGAGACGGAGGAATATACTTGATGGACCTCGAAGGAGCTAGGCTGGGCGATCCCATGTACGACGTGGCCTATGCCTGCATTTTTATAGCGTTCAAAGCCGGGTGGAAAGCTGCTGAAGCGTTCGTCCTCGAGTACTGCAAGCTCGCACAGTTCGATCCCTGCGGCTTAAACTTGAAGCTAGTTGCCGCCGCCGCTAAACTGTACCTTCTCTTAAGCTACAGGGGTATGGAGAGCATCTTCAAGGAAAAAACCGGGGTCTTGTACCCAACCGCTAAATTCCTCTACCTCAAACCTTTCAAAAAGCACCTGAAGGCGATCGCTCTTGATCGCTCGACGGGAAGGCGGGGGGAGAAACCGTGAAGGCTGCTGTCCTGTACTCGGGGGGGAAGGATTCGAACCTCGCCTTACTTGAAGCCAGCAGAAGCTGCGAGATTGCGTGCCTGGTGACGATGAAGCCCCATTCTCTCGAAAGTTGGCTCTTTCACTACCCGAACGTGCACTTAGTTAAGGTGCAGGCTGAAGCCATCGGCCTTCCACTGATTGAGCAGGCGTGTCCAGACGATGAGAGAGGGAGTCTACAAGCCCTTCGAGCAGCCCTAGAGAGAGCGCGAGAAGTGTACGGAGTGAAAGCTGTAGTAACGGGAGCGGTGAAATCGACCTACCAAGCACGGAAGTTCTCGGCCGTGTGCGACGAGCTGGGCTTAGAATGCCTAAACCCGCTTTGGGGGCGCGACGAAGTAAGGCTGCTGGAAGATGTTGTTAAAAGAGGGATTGAGGCGATTTTCACGCGTGTGGCCGGCTACCCGCTCAGCAAAGCCCTTCTGGGAAAGCGCATAGACAGTGGCGTCGTGGAACTTTTGGCTCGCCTAAAATCGTACGTTAACCCCTCTGGTGAAGGAGGTGAGTACGAAACGTTCGTGTTGGATTCACCCCTCTTCAGGAAAAGGGTGTCTCCACTAAGATGGAGGGTGGAAGGCTCCGAGTACGATGCCGTTTTGGTGATCGAGGAAGCTGTGCTCACAGACAAAGAGTAGTGGCTAGCTGCGCCACGCCGCGTAGCTTTGCAAATTTGCTGCCGTTCTCTCTGCAAGCACGATCAGTGCGACACGCGCGTTGCCACAATGCTCGAACCCAGCCCTAGCAGCAGCCTTCACGTCCTCGTCATCAACCGCTAACGCCAGCCGAGCGGCCCGCTCTCTGCAAATGTCCTCGAGCTCTTCAAGCGTGTACGGCTGCATCTCAATTTTCTCGAGCCCCTCTAACTCCTCGTAGGCCTCGAGAGGAGGGTACACGATGATGGCTTTCGGCTCCAGCGAGCGCACCAGCTCCTTTAAGCGCGGCTCTCTCACAGCCATCGTGTAGTCGTCAACCACGTAGTAAGTGGCACGCTTGAGCAGCTTGGAGCGCAACGCCGAGTAGGTACGAGCCGACGCGCAGCTGGTGTACACGACCCCCTCCAGCCCGCGCGCCGCCGTCAGAGCAAGCGTGGTCTTGCCCGTTCCAACCGGGCCGTACACGACGAAGGATGTCCTGTCCTCTATCAGCTCGAGCGCGCGCTCCAGCTGCCTATCTCTGAACAATAGCTTGGGTGGAGGGGCGAGAATGCGCTCCAAGAGCCTCCGCTCCAGCGCGCCGAGCCACACTCTTGCTCACCCTTCGGCGCGGGAGTGGAGGATAGAAAGCCATGGGTTACCCCTGAGGAACTCAAGCAACCACTCGGAGCGCTGCACTTGCTGGGCAGAATTACGCCCCTGGTACTCCGCGAGAAGCCGCTCTAGGAGAGCTCTTTGAGCGCGTAGCTCCTCCCGTATCGCTTCAATCTCAGCGAGAAGCTGCAACATGAGCTCGCCCAGATCCTGGCGCCTCCTGTGGCTGCGCATATGACCAGCAAGCTGGAAAGGCTGCTCGAAAGTTTTCCCGCATACGGGGCAAGCGTAGAATGCATAACCGCAGCTCAAGCAGAGGTAGCGGTTCTCCCCAACTTCCCTAACCGAGCCACTGCTACACTTGGGACAGGAAACCACGGCGTTCCTAAGAGCCAAACCTCCTCTTTATCATTTTCGTTCCAAATGGTATAGTAGCCCTTTCAGGGGTTGTGGCGCGCTGCTATGTTAGATGGCATCTAAACTCAGTAAGCTAGAACCGGTTCACAGCGCTTTGCTCCCCGCTACTTTTTGACGGGAAGGTCTATCCTTAACCTCTTAGCCAGCTCCTTGTAGCGGTTGCGCACAGTCACTTCAGTTACCTGTGCCGCTCTCGCAACCTCTTTTTGCGTCCTGACTTCCCCCCTCCTAAGCGCGGCGATGTAAATCGCAGCAGCGGCTAGCCCAGCGGGGTCTTTGCCGGCAGTTATGCCCATCTGCTGCGCCTGCTTCAATATTTCTATCGCGTCCCTGACAGAGGCGGCGCTCAGCTTCAAAACGCTTCCGATCCTAGGCGCGAAGTCTATCGGGTTTGGCAATGGGACTCTAATCGAGGTTTCCCTCAGCATCAGTCTGTAGCACCTAGCTACATCTTTCCTACCGGCTCTCGTGTACTTAGAGATCTCGTCAAGAGTTCTCGGCACCCTCAGCTCCCTGCACGCCGCGTAGATGGCGGCTGCGACCACCGACTCGATCGAGCGCCCTCGGACTAGTCCGGTTTCAAGCGCTCTCCTGTAGATCTCCTGCGCCCTATCTAAGACTCTTTTCGGAAGCCCTAATTGAGCCCCCAGCCTGTCGAGCTCCTGCTGCGCCTGAACGAGGTTTCTCTCCATGCTCGACTGCGCGTGAGCTCTCATGTGCCACCTGCGCAGCCTGAACATCTCCACTTTCTTCCTCAAACCGAGCTCGCGGCCGGCTGCGTCTTTGCTCCTCCAATCGATATCGGTCGCCAAAGCGTCAGGTGTGTACCTGGTTATCGGAGCTCCAGCCCTGCTTCTCTTCTCCCTCTCCTCGCCGTCGAAGGCCCTCCATTCTGGTCCCTTATCGATCTCGCGCTCGCTAACGACGTAGCCGCAAACTGCGCAGATTACTTCACCCCTTACTGGATCGTAGATCAACTTGTCGCTCCCACACTGAGGGCACGATTTTACCTCTTCGATGGGGATAAACTTCTCTACAAGCTCCTCGTCTACGACCTTTTCGCTGCTGGGAGTTTTCTTCTCCACGATCTCACCCCATCCGAAAACCTTTTTAAGGCCTTAAAAGACGCTATTTAAGCTTTTCGCTGCAGCAACTCCCTGCTCTAGATCTCCCACGGCCGTCCAGTTCTTCGGGTATAAAAGACAAGGCGTTCAAATTTCTCAGTACGTCATCTGCTATCGAGCGGGCACAGGCGAGTGGGGAGCGGCACCGGCACTCGATTTCGATCACTACTCTTTCCTCCTCCTTTCTTGTTGACACCTTCGAGCAAGAGCCTGATTCGTCGTCAACCGCTAAGGCTGCGGTGATCGTTTCGGCATCTTGGGTGCTGTTTGCGTGAAAGCTGAGGACTACTTTGACGTACATAAAGCGAGCCATCTGGTTACAATGTTAATCGGACGGTATTTAACTTGAACGGCCGCTAGCTGCGCGACGGGAATATCATCACGAAAGTTGCAAGAGCGGAGTTGGCAGCTTTGAGGGCGCTGGAGCCGCCGACTTGCCAGGATCTTCGAAAGGGGTTTAGCTTCTTACGCTAAGAATTCTGTCTGCTTCCTCCTGATAACCGCAAATCTTTTTCTATGAAGTCGATGAAAGCGTCGATCTTGTCGGTAGGCACCGTCGCTCCACCGGCGCTTTCGTGACCTCCGCCCACTCCGCCCACCTGCCCCGCTGCCTTCGCCATAAGCTCGCCCACGTGGACCGCTGGGCTCTCCTTTCTCCTCGCGGAGACTTTTACCCCCTCTGGCGAATCGACGAGCACAAGCAAGATCTTATCACCTTTAACGTAAGGAAGTAGGAGCGATGCTAGAGCCCCACTAACTCTCTCGTTGAGGAAATCCTTACCTCGAAAGTCAATAACCGCGCAGGTCTCTTTTTCCTTTACGATGTTTTCTTCTCTCACACACTTAAAGGCCTTAGCTAGCAACGACCTGTACTGCCCAGCGACGTCTGTAGCTTTGAGCAGCATCTCGCCGCGAGCGCCCATGCCCAACGCTACAGCTAGCTCAAAGTAACCCATCCTGCCGGCTGCATTGAGTAGCTGCGCGAATTCTCTCGCGTCACGAAGCGGGCTATCCTGGGGTTCTCTCGTCAAAATGTAGGTCGCACCGTAAACTCTTTCAGCTTCTCGCACAGAGTAGCCCGCGCCTAGGAGCAGCTTGACGAGAGCTGAAGCTAACCGTTTTCTCTCTTCTCTCCCCAACTCACTCAAAGTCCTCAAGCGCCCTCCGGCTGTAGGCTCTATACCGACATCCTTCAGGAACGCAAAAGCTCCACCCTCATCTCCCGTTATGCCGGGCAGGAAGGGGTCGATTGTATAAGCGAGAGCTTTGACTAACGGCCTTGAGCTGCCTCCGAAAACCCTTATGTCGGTTCTCTCTTCCAGCAGTCCAGCTTCAACTCCTTCCTCCACTATCCTTCGGTTGATACCGATCAGTTTGAATCCCCGGCCTACATCCTGCCTGTCACCTAGCGCGCCTACAACTGCTAAAGGCGCCAGCGCTACAGCCTCCTCACCTTTCAGCTCTTTCGCCAAGAGGTACGCTAATCCGGAGCTGCTTACCTCCTTAGACCCGTCAATACCGAACCTATGCGGGTTTACTTCTTCGACGTTACCTACAGGGCTACCTGGCAAGTGGTGGTCTAAAACTACAACGGCTTCGGTTTTCAGCTTCGATAGCTCAAGTAAAGCTCCACTGCCCATATCGACCAGCACTACGAGCGGGTAGCTGGGCGCTAGCTTCTCGATACGGGCGAACCCCGCGTGTGTCAGCTGCTCGAGTATGACAATGTGCAATGTAAAACCGAGCTGGGCTAATGCTCGAGCGAGGATTGAAGCGGCCGCTAGGCCGTCAGCGTCGTAATGTGATACTACCAGCGCACTTCTTCCAGCTCCTTCGATCCTCGAAGCCGCTGCTGCCAGCCTCTTGAAGAAGCTCTCTTCGCTCATGGGTTTAGAAGCATG
>Ga0315298_1003897_pt1 | contig 22967 bp, 26 predicted proteins | sample WHS_1_MG_FD_203077 | JGI IMG/M metagenome (GOLD analysis project Ga0315298, IMG submission 203077) | Extremophilic microbial mat communities from Washburn Hot Springs, YNP, Wyoming, USA - WHS_1_MG | ecosystem: Environmental > Aquatic > Thermal springs > Hot (42-90C) | place: USA: Wyoming...
AGTGGTGGCAGAAGGGCTTCGTTGTTGTTCCAATGGTGTTCATAAAAGAAGGCAACGATATCCGCAAACAGCCCCTGGTTGAATGGCGCAAATGGCAAAACCAAGAGCAGACGCTTCAAGAGTTTGAGAGTTTGCCTTGGGATAAAGCTGAAGGGCTTGAGGTTTTGTGTGGTAAGCCGAACAGGGAAGGGCTATGCATTGGCGTTGTTGACTATGACGTTAAGAAGACATCTGCAGAAGCCCAAGTGCATGGGCTGGAAGCTTTAAAACGTTTTAGGATAACGGCCCGAGAAAAGACGCCTTCAGGCGGCGAGCATCTTATTTTCTTCAGCTGTAAACCGGTTAAAACCATAAGCGCCTACCATGACTCCGCCGCGTTGGAGCTTCTTGGCGAACAAAAACTTTGCGTTATGCATCCGAGCAAAGGCTACACAAAATTGAACGATAACTTACCTACAGTCATAGATGACTTAGAGGCTGAGTTTCTAGCAGCTTTGAAAGCGGTTTGCGTTATCAAACTTGAACGGAAAACTAAACGTGAATTGCGTGTTAGACCATGCTTCAAAAAGCTTATGGAAAAAGCTGAGTTGACGCATGACCAACGTGTCGCTTTGGTTAACGAGCTGGAACACCAAGGCTACAGCAAAGAAGATGTCATGGAGATTTTCCATGAAAACAAGAGTTGGGAAACGGAGTATAGCCAGGAGAAGACGGATAAACAGATTGAATCAGTCTTTGGCAAATATGGACATTTCACGCGGAACGAGCTTCTAGAAAGAGGCATATGCCTAGGAGATAAGTGTGAACGATTGGAGTGGCCAGACTGCAGAATATCGCCGGTGGTGGCCAAATACTTTGTTGAAGGCAAGTTTGTTCCCAGCCTTCTGGCTGATGAGCTTATGCAGCAATACCATTTTATCACAATGCGCGATAACGAGCAAATGTATGTCTGGCGGAACGGATACTACAGGCCTTACGCGGAATCTCTAATCAAGGAAGAGTGCAAGCTTAAGCTTGGCGAAGAGTTCAGAACCAACCGCGTCAATGAGGTTATAGACTACATTAAGGCAAGCACTTTCAAGGATAGAAGCGAGGAGCCGCCGCACCTTATACCATTGCTGAACGGGGTTTTAGACATCAACACATTGGAGCTTAAGCCGCATTCGCCTGAATACATGTTTTTCAACTTGCTGCCTGTGGAATACAATCCAAACGCTAAATGTCCCAATATTGAGAAGTTTCTAACCGAGATCACAGGCTCCAAAGAAGACGTTGAAATTTGCCTTGAAATGGTGGGGTTCTGCCTTTACCGCGAATATTTTGTTGCCAAAGCGTTAATGCTGGTTGGCGAAGGATCCAACGGCAAAAGCACCTTCCTGAACCTTGTCAAAACCTTTCTAGGAAAAGATAACGTGAGCGGAAGAAGCCTACAGGATCTCGAGGAAAACCGCTTTGCGAAGGCTGATTTACACCATAAGCTAGCCAACATTTACTCTGATCTGCCAGATAAGGCGTTATGGCGGACAGGAACATTTAAAATGTTGACAGGCCGAGACTTGATAGCTGCAGAACGAAAGTTCCAGCAAAGCTTCACTTTCGAAAACTACTCTAAACTTCTGTTCTCAGCTAATAAAGTGCCTGAAGCCTACGATGACACAGACGCATTTTTCCGCCGCTGGATAATTGTAGTGTTTCCAAACCAGTTTACAAATGATAAGGCGGATCCGCACATTCTTAAGAAGTTGACAACGCCTGAAGAGTTAAGCGGCTTGCTAAACCTTGTTATTCCAGCTTTAAAGAAGCTTCTGCAAAAAGGACAGTTCAGCTACAGCAAAACCACAGAGGAAATCCGCGAAGACTACATCCGCAAGTCAAGCCCAATAGGCGCTTTTGTGATGGATTGCCTAGCTGTGGATTCAGACGCTTTTATACCTAAACAAGAATTGTTCAACGTTTTCGCGGAGTATTGCAGAGTGCGGAAAATCCCATGTGTCACAAAAGACACATTCTTTAAGAATTTGCCTCAGCATGTCGCGGTTATAGACCATAGGCCGAAACTTGAAGGCGGCCGGGTTGTCACATTTAAGGGTGTCCGCTACAGCGAAGGCGTGTCAACCCTGTCAAGCGTGTCAAGGGTTTTCTATACTTTAAGTCCCAGAAGAGTTTGATAATGGAACATGGCACGTTCAAAAGGTTGACGATGAAATAATCAAAGTGTCACTTAAAGAAGGAAAAACCCTTGACAGAGTTGACAGCCTTGACACGATTTTTAAAACGTTGCCAGAGAACGGTCTTAAAACGTTGCCAGGAGTAGGACTCGCGGAAAAGCTTGAGCAGTTGAAAACTTGGCTCCTACAGAACAAGGATAAAGACGGCCAAGTGGATGCCTCAGCCCTAACGTCAAAAATCAAAGAGTTAAACCTTAACGTTCAGCAGACCGTTCAAATTTTGAAGGATGAATACTGGATTCGCGAGGTTCCGGATGTTGGTAAGTGGGGGGTTAAATGATGGAGTGTGTAGGAAAGTTGAACACTAACCCTACCCCCAGCGACAGCAAAAACGTGTGTCAGACAAAAAAGGGAAGGCCAAAGAAGGCGGATAAGCGAAACATCCGTGTTAGTTTCCGACTGACATGGGCTGAGTATAAGGCGCTTTTAGAGAAAGCTGGCGGCCAAAGGAAGCTTTCCTCTTTCATTCGCAAAAAGCTAGAGGTTGAATAATGCAAACCACGGCTCCCGCCTGTCCTTCATGCGGTTCAAACAGGGTTTACCGCGATGGAATCCGCTACTTGGCTGACGGCTCTCAGGTTCAACGTTGGCTTTGCCGTGTGTGCGGATATCGTTTTAGCCTTGAAAATCACAAGTCTTATAATTTGTCTGACAATAACAATGAGAACGATGCATACCAGGAGACAAAGCTCTTGGTAGAAGCTGAAAAAGCATTGGAAAAGCGGGAAGCGGGAGCCACAGAGCAAACACAAGCAGACATCAAAGGAAAACTTGTCGAATTCCTGTGGTATATGAAAAAGAATGGCTATTCGCAAGAAACCATCAGCACCTACGTTTACGCGATTAAAAAACTATCTGAAAACGGTGCAAACCTGGCAAATCCGGAGCATGTTAAGGAAGTCTTAGCTGGATTTGACGTCAGCAGTGCTTACCGACACAACATTATAGCTGCATACACGCTTTACCTGAAAATGCAGGGGCTAAAATGGGAGCCGCCAATATGCAATGTTACTCGCAGCCTTCCATTCATACCTACTGAGCGGGAGCTTGACGATTTAATAGCTGCTGTAGGCAAAAAGACAGGCTGTTTCCTTCAACTGCTCAAAGAAACAGGTATGAGGCGGGGAGAAGCGGCTGGGCTGAAGTGGGTGAACGTAGATCTGCAGAGGAAAACTGTAACGCTTAACACTCCGGAAAAACGTGGGAACTCACGCATATTCAGCATAAGCGACAAGCTGGTGAACATGCTTGCTACTTTGCCTAAAACAAACGAATACGTTTTTGGATCAAACAGCAAGATAAGCCGAGCTTCAGTATTTTATAAGCTGCGCAAAAAAGCTGCACGCAAACTATGCAACCCACGGCTTTTGAAAGTTGGATTCCACACGTTCCGCCATTGGAAGGCAACAATGCTTTACCATCAAACGAAGGACATCGTGCTTGTCAAAGAGTTCCTAGGCCACAGAAGCCTAGACACAACCCTTCTATATATTCAGTTGGAAAAAGCATTGTTCAATGAAGAGGCTAACGAGTTCCATGTTAAAGCCACTTCAAACCCTGAAGAGATTAAAGCTTTGTTAGAGGTTGGCTTTGAATACGTTTGCAGCAAAGACGGTTTAATGTTTTTCAGAAGGAGGAAATAAGCGTGAATATTGAATTCGGAAAATGCACCCTTAATACTGATTTTGAATTCATATGAGTTAAATATAGACTGGGTTAGACTTGCAGATAGGGAGTGACTGTAAAGATGGCAGATAAGGAAGAGGTCGATTTGGGAAACCTTGAGGAGGAAAGTGGAGAGGAGGAGGCAGAGCAGGAAGCCGTTGAGCCTCAGAAGAGAGGAAAAGGTGGAAATGAGGTTTTAAGGGTTGAGGTTGATAAGCTTAGGTCTGATGTTGATAGAATGTCTGAGGAGTTGAGGTCGGCTGTGGATGAACTGAAAAAATCCATTGTGGATATTCGGGCAGCCATATCTGAGATTGAGAATCCGTTCAACCTTTTAAGGAGTATTTCAAGCGAGGAGGATTTGAAGAAGCTGGATAGGAAGAGGCTGCCTCCAGGTGTCAAATCCTTGGTTCTGGGTAAGTCTGAGCTTGAGGGAGCGGTTCCTGAAGGGGAAAAGCCTGAGGAAAAGCCTGAGCAGAAGCCGTTTTTGGAGGAGGAGAAGCCGCCACCGTTGGCTGAGCCCGTAGTTGAAGAGCCTCAAAGGCAGGTGCAACCGCCCAAATCCGACTATTTAGACTGGGTTTGGTCTCTTCTCGATTCTGGGCTGTCCGCGGATGATGTGCTTCAACTTGCTCGAGCATGCGAGTTCACGGGTTATCTGCCAGTCCATTCCAGCGAGCATATTTATTCTCTAGCCTTGGCGTGTGAGAGAGTCAAGTCGAAGGGGTTCAATAAGAGCAGGATGTTGTTAAGCATGTATAGGGGTGCAGTGATTTCAGGGATTGGGATATGTTCAGAGGATTTGGAGAAGCTGATTTCCATGGCTGAAGGGAGGGGCAAGAGGGTTAAGTAATGGGTTTCTCTGTAACGTTATCCCACATTATTCTGGTTATAGCTTCGGTGACTCTGGCCAGCATGTTTTCAGCTTACGCCTTCTACACGGGTAATATTGTTCAAAACGAATGGATGCAGAACGTGAACGATGCTAAAAGAATGTTTAATTTGCAGCTGGAAATTGTTCACGCTACAGTAGACAACTCAACGGACCCGCCGCATTTTGTAATCTACGTCAAAAACATTGGATATTTGCCGCTTAACGACTTCACATGCCTGGATGTTTATGTGGGCGCCTACGGCGAAGCCCAGCTTTACACTTACAATTCCTCTGCGAGCGTCGCAAGCGGGGAGTTCAGCCTTGCAGATGCCAACGGAGATGGAGTGTGGGAGCCTCGTGAAACAGCCATCATAAGGGCTTACCCTTCCAGCAGAGTTGAAGGCGTAACGTTTGAGGCTAAGGTTGTTCCTTTTAGGGGGATTGGAAGCAGTTACCTTTTTTCAGCTCCTTGAGGTGGTTGCATGGGGTTTTCAACAACAATTGCTTCTTCCATCGTTCTAATAGGGTTGCTGGTTATGTTTACCTCGGTTTCGGTAGCCATGTTCCAAGGTTTGACAGTGCTTTCCAACGCGACCAGAGAATATCTTGACCGTGAGAGGGACAGGCTCGACGTAGAATTGAAGTTGAAAGTGGATGGGATTAACGCCTCTTCATGCAACATCACCGTAAGAAACACGGGGTGCAAAACTATTTTCCTAAGAGGTCAGAACGGTTTCCAATGGAACACCATAGTGCTTTCCTACGAAAGCAGTTCCCATTGGCTTTCATACATGGTTGAAGACTACGATGTTATCACAGTTAAAGTTTCGGGGACAAACACTTCTTTCAACCCTGCCAACCACATGTTCATCAGTCCGGGAGAGGAAGCCCTTATATTTTTCAGAATCCCCAATGGAGCGCCTGAAATTCCCCTTCAAGCTGTTGTTTCCATCGCTTTTGTCACACATTACGGCGTAACAGCCGAGGCGAGGGGGGTGAGGCAATGGTGAAAGTTGTCAGCTTAGGGGTTGAGGAGCTTGATAGAGACTTAGGTGGAGGAATTCCGTCTCCAAGCCTTATATCCATTGAGGGGGATTACGGTTCTGGAAAAACAGTTTTCGTGCAGCAAATAGTCTGTGCCATGCTTAAAAGCGGGTTAAGGGTTTACGTGATTTCCAGCGAATCGACAGTGAAAGAGTATCTTTCAATGATGAAGTCTGTTAAGCTGGATGCTTACAACTTTTATCTTTCAGGTCAACTTAACATTTACCCCCTCCACGTTGAAGGCGGCAGGTGGAGCGAATTCCTAAGCTCATTCTTCCTCAGGGTTGCAGCAAACTTTCTCGAATTAAAAAAGAAGAATTACGATGTTGTTGTCATCGACAGCTTAAGCGTGTTGACAGTAAATACGCCTGAATCGGAATTTCTAACGTTTGTCACCAGAATGAAAAACTTGGTTTCAGATGAAAAAACTGTTGTTATAACCTTCCATCCGGAGTTTCTCTCTGAAGAAACAATTATGAAGTTGAGGGCAAGCTCAGACGTTTACCTTGTGCTTAAAAACGCGAGCATTTCAGGAATGGATGTAAAAGTGCTTAGAGTTGTTAAGCTTTGGGGCGTGAATGGTGAAAGAAAAAGCGCCATAACCCTTGAAATTAACCCGCAGATCGGTTTGAGGGTTATGCCCCTAAGCGGAGTAAAGGTTTAGGAGGACCAAACCACGCCGAAGCTGGAACTTAAGATGCCGAAGCCGAAGCTAAACTTTCCATTGAAGCTTAAAAAAGAAGAGGAAGAAGAGGAAGAGGTTTGGCCCTTCAAGAAAACCATCTGCGAAACTTTAGAGGAAGCAGTTAAAGAGCATCCGTACTTGGCTTCATATTTGGAGAGTTTAACGGAAAAGCCCACGTACATGCTGAGCTCCAACCTTGAAAAATATGAAGGGGGAAACGTCATGTACCCTTTAGGCTTAGGAATTTACGCTCACATTTATGTTGGAGGGGAAATAGGAAAATACAACCTTGTGGAACCTGAAAAGCCGAACCGTGAACTGCTGGATAATGTGGAAGTTGCGGTTGCCACCCTTGTGAAAGACAAGGAGTATACGGGGCAGAAGGAGAAGGTTTTAGCTTCTTTTTTCAGGCAAGCCATCAAAAAGAAGCTGGTTAAAATTCCGAAGGGGTTAGATGAAAATAACATATTATACTTTTTCTTAAGAGAGAAAGTTGGACACGGCTTCCTTGACGGTTTCCTTGCGGATCCATGGCTTGAAGACGTTAGTATACCTGGACAAGGTAAGGTTTTCGTCTATCACAAAATGTTCGGCCACCTAGAAACCAACGTGGAAGTTTCAAAGGGGGAGATTGATCGACTGCTCAGAAGCATAGCTGAAAGATATGGGAAGGTTCTAAGCTACACCCATCCCATAATAGACATACACTTGCCTGACGGTTCCAGGTTTAACATAGTGTACGGCGAAGACATAAGCCTCAAAGGAAGCAACTTCACCATAAGAAAGTTTCCGGAGGAACCCATATCCGTCGCCCATCTAATTAAATGGGGTACGCTTTCGCCGGAGTTGGCCGCGTACTTATGGATGCTCTTCGACGTGGGAGTTTCAGCGTTTGTCTGTGGAGAAACAGCGTCAGGCAAAACTACAACTTTGAACGCCCTAGCGTGCTTCATAAACTCTGACTCAAAAATAATCAGCATTGAGGAAACCCCTGAAATAAACATTTTCCACAAAAACTGGATCAGAGAAGTCACGCGGATACATACGGGAGCACAGGTGACAATGTTTGACCTTTTAAAGGCTGCCTTGAGGCAGAGGCCAGACTACATCATTGTGGGGGAAATAAGAGGTGAAGAGGGAAGAGTAGCCTTCCAAGCCATTGAAACAGGCCACCCAGTACTGTCAACCATGCACGCTGGAACCCTGGGGCAGCTTTTCCAGAGACTTACGTCCCATCCAATTGATGTTCCGAAAACCCATATAGACGGGCTGAACCTAGCCATTTTCCAGGCTAGGATGGAGCGGGGGAAAAAGTTCATACGGAGGGTAACATCCATCAACGAAATAATCGGTTATGAACCGGACGAAGCCAGACTGAACTATCTGCCCACCTTCATCTACGACTCTGACATGGATAAACTACGCTTTATGGGTTCAAGTTTCCACCTAGAAACTAAGGTTCTCACCTTTAGAGGCTGGGGAAAAGAAAGGCTACGGGAACTTTACGATGAATTGAAGGCAAGAGCTGAAATTCTCAGTTTCCTTTCAGAAAACTTTCCAAAATACACGGATGTTTGGAAAACCGTCATAGAAGTTCGAAACAGGGGAGTATGGGAAGTATACCGCAAAGTGAAGGATGGGAATATTCCTTGGAAATAGAGTCGAAAAAGCTTGTTCTGCTATTGGTTCCCTCTCTCCTTCTCTCAGTTTTTTACATAATTGTTGGAAAGTTTATAGAGGCTTTGCTTGTTTTAGGCGTTGGAGTGCTTGTGTGGTTTTTTCTCAGGTTCATGACGAAGAAACGGGTGCCTAGGAGAGTTGATTTCAACCTCATCACGGCTGTTTTTCACATGTACAGTTTATCCCTTGGAGAAACGTCGCCAGCCGATCTTGTGGAAACCATAGCTGAGAATAAAGAATATGGGTTTTACAGCAGCATTTTTCAGAAGATCCGGAATTTAGCTGTGAGCTTCGGATATGGATTCACAAAAGCAACAGCGCATATGGCTGAGAAGGTGAAGCCTCCGCTTAAAGATTTTCTTGTCCGTTGCACAAACGTTTTCTCAAGCGTCGAGCCTAGGGGATACTTGGAAATAGAGTCTTCAACCCTTATGGAGGAGTACTCAGGCTACTACACGCGGGCAATCGAAACCTTCAAGACGCTTGGCGGAATTTTCTCAGCTTTTCAAAGTGTGGTGGTGTTTTTGATAATGACTTTGGCGATTATGTCGTTTTTCATGGTTGACCCACAAGTTATAATCTTCGGATACGTAATAGCAGTAGCAGCCATCACGCTCATGTACATCCTTTTCAAAGCGGCATCGCCTAAAGAAAACATCGTTTACATAGGGAAGCAGCCACACAGGCTTTATCAAAGTTTAAAGTGGAGTTTCCTCGCTCTGGGACCATCCTCGGCAGTGCTCGCCTTCCTGCTATACTTTACATATGGCCCTTCAATCGCCTTTATTGTGCTCGGCTTCGGCGTCCTAATTCCAGGATTCTTCGGGTACAGGCTTGAAAGACATATTAGGAAGATTGATGAAAGCTACCCAACTTTTCTGAAGTCCCTTGGAGAAAACTTGGCCTCCACCTCAGACTTGAAGGCCGCCTTCTCTTACCTCTTAAACATGGAGCTTGGACCGTTAAAGAAGCTTGTTAAAGAGGCCCTAGCAAGGTTGAAGCTTGGAATAAGCCACAGCCAAACATTGGAAACGCTATCTTCTGAGGCAGCATCCTACCAAGTTCACATAAGCAACAGGATACTCCTCGACTCACTTAGCCGAGGCGCCGACCCCCTTGAAATCGGCAAGGCCCTTGGAAACCGCGTTGTAAAATTCCTTGATTTTAGGAAGAAAAGAGAGAGTGAGGCTAAAAGCTTCCAAATGCTCATGATGGTTATGCAGCCCATGACCGTCCTTCTCCTAGTCATTTTAAGGGTGCTCACCGGCTTCCTAAACTCTTCACTGGTGCAGTTGCCCTACTTCGGCTTCAACCAGATTCCCGTACCCATCATTGAAGCAGGAAACATCACGGTGATATTCACAATGGCTGTGGTGAACGCTTTAACATTAAAGGAAGTTTCAACAGGCTACTGGGGAACCTTCTTCCTCACCTTGGGCATACTCCTCATTTTAAGCGGTGTAACATGGGTGGCTGCCCAAACCTTCATAGAGGGTATTTTAGGCTCCATGCCAAGCATAGAACTGCCCGTTTAGTTTCGACTTTTCCATTGTCTAGAATATGTATTGTGAATTCAGATTAGAAAGGTTTATTAAGTATTAAGTCGTAAGATATGTAGTGGTGGTAGGGGTAGGGGTGGTAGAAACGAGCAGAAAAGACCACACCGTAGAATGCCAAAAATGCGGATACAGATGGCGCACAAGGTCAAAGCTGAAAATGGTGACATGCCCATCATGCAACCAGAAAACTCCCAACAAAACATTGCGGCGCCTAATCAAACAACTTGTACAAGCGACAAGAGGCATCGTCGGCCTAGAAGCAGCCATAGTGCTCATAGCCTTCGTCATTATCGCCGCAGCCTTCAGCTTCATGGTCATCAACCAGGGCCTGTTCGCAACAGAACGCGGCAAAACAGTGATACAGGAAGGCCTAAAACAGGCAAGCACACCACTAACCATTGATGGAACAATCTTTGTAAGGACAAAGCCTGACGGCACCAAGGTAAATGTTATAGTGGTTCCGCTGAAAGCCTTTGGAGTCAAATATGTGGCGATGGCACCAGACCAAACAGTCATAACATTAAGGATAGGGCAAAAAGCATGGGCAAACGTGTACCTAGGGATACTATATTTAGGCTACAACAACGGCACAAAAGTAGAAGAAGGCTGGTATAACGCCACAGGCATAACATACGATCCAACTGGAAAAATGTTCGACGATTTCGTGGGCTTCAGGTATGCCAACATAACCTTCGAAGGACAACCATGCACCCGTTACATAAACGGAACCTACGTGAACGCAACGCAAGGAGACAAGCCTGGTCTTAATCCAGAAGATTTCTTCACAGGCGCGGTCCTCGCCATTGCAAACAGCAACGGAGACGAAGCCCTAGACACAAACGAGAAAGGCTTCCTAATAATAACGCTAGCGGAAGATTATGCTGTGCCTGCAAGAGCCAAAATAAACATTGAGATTAGACTTGAGAAAAGTGCTACGCTTTCAATTGAATTCGCCATACCAGAGTCGATGCCCGCAGACACCTATACGCCAGTGTAAAAGGTGAAAAACGATGAGGAAACTCTTTAAGAATAAGAAAGGCATAGTGGGCATCGAAGCAGCCATAGTCCTCATAGCCTTCGTCATAATCGCTGCAGCCCTCAGCTACGTGGTCATAAACATGGGCTTCTACATTACACAGAAAACTAAGGAAACGATGCAGGGAGGCCTCGAAGAATCGTTGAACGCGTTGCAACTGGACGGATTAGTTACAGGAAGAACAAGCGAAAACTATAGCCAACTGGAATATTTAATTATTCCAGTGAAGATCTCCGCAAGCGGAGCCGCAGTAGACCTCAGCAACAACTCAGCAGTAATATCTGTATATTTAAAGAACGCGACGCTGTTTAACGTTCACAGAGGCGCCATAGTTGCCAACAACAAGACGACTTGGAAAGAACTGAAAAGTGCTCTAAATTTAACTGGTAACGATGCCAAGTTTGCCATATACAACGGAAACGACAATACTGTGCTGGAGTCAACTGAAAAAGCCTTTCTGGTAATTCGTTTGAGTAAAGATAACATGGCGAGCGGGAACGAGATCATAAAGATTGAGGTTAGAATTACTAAAGGTGCAGCTTTGACCGTTGAGCGCACTGTTCCGCCGGGGCTGCTTCCAGACTCGTTTGTCAGCTTAGGCTGAAATTTTCTCCTCTTTTTCTAAGTTTTCCATTATTTTAGGTTAATATTATTTTTGAATATGAATTTTGAATACTTTTTACCATTTCATAAGTCTTAATATAAACATCAACGGAAATGCAGTAACGCAAAGCAAAGAGGAAAAGAAAATGAACTGGAAAAAATCTCTGATGAAACTAGCAAAGCAAAATAGAGCAATGATGGGTCTAGAGGCGGCAATAATCCTCATAGCCTTCGTCATAATCGCAGGCGCCTTCAGCTTCATGGTCATCAACCAAGGCTTATACGCTACGGAAAGAGGAAAAACAGTCGTGCAAGAAGGCTTAAGACAGGCAAGCACACCGCTATGCGTTGACGGAACCATATTTGTACATGCCGCTTCGGCAACAACTATTGATGAAATAGTCATTCCATTAAGGGCTTATGGCGTTAAATATGTCGCACTTGGACAAAATGAAACCGCTGTGACACTCCAAGTAGCTGGAGAGGCTTGGCCAAACATATACGAGGGCACAGATAACTTAACTGCTGGTCAGGACTTCGATGCATTAACCGTAAGTACTGGCAAGGCTAAACTCTTCATCCAAAACAGCAACGGTGATAGTGCTTTGGATTCCAGCGAAAAAGGATACTTGGTGGTGGATTTAGAGGCTGCTGCTAATGCGAGAACTCACATAGTGGTTGAGATTAGGCCAGAGAAGGCATCGCCGCTGACAATTGACTTCTACGTTCCTGAATCCTTGCCTACAGGATGGACAACGGTGGCTGGCTAAGATGTTCGCCAAAAAATTGTTCAAGAATAGGAAGGGTATTGTCGGCGTAGAAGCAGCCATCGTGCTCATAGCCTTCCTAATAATCGCCGCAGCCCTCAGCTACGTGGTCATAAACATGGGCTTCTACACAACACAGAAAACAAAAGAGACAATGCAAACAGGCCTCGACGAGTCACTGACGGCGCTGCAACTGGACGGAGTGGTCACGGCAAAAACTAACAAAAGTTCGCCTCACATCCTCTACATCCTCGTTCCAGTGAAGCTTTCAGCAGGCAGAGGCGCAGTAGACCTCGGCAACACCTCAGTAGTCGTATCCGTATATCTGCCAAACGCAACACTGATGAACATATACCAAGGCGCTGTATCAACGAAGAATGTAACCTGGGATGACTTAGAAGACGCTCTTGACTTAGGCAATTACACAGCAAAGTTTGCGATATACAACGACAACAACAACACTGTGCTCGAGTCTAATGAGAAAGCCTTCCTGATGATCCGCCTAAATTCAAGCGAGACAAATGGTATGCTTGCAGATTATCAGACTATAAAGATTGAGGTTAGAACAGCTAAAGGCGCCGCATTAACAGTTGTCCGCACGGCTCCCGGCGGCCTACGAGAAGACTCGTTCGTTGATCTTGGCTAAACTTTCCCATTTACCACCACCCCTACCCCCCCTTTTTCTTTGAAGTTTCTGGAACTCCCTATATTGTCCACAGTAGCCTTCCTCTGCGGTTGAATGGTTGCATGTGAAACTGTTAGGCTGATATAGGGCACATTTGTATAGGCATAGGCATATCTACATTGTGAGCTACCCACCCCTGAAAGGGTGTGGGCTTCCTGCTTCAACGATGAGGCTTGCGGGAACATGGCTGAGTTCCCGTAGAGGCTTCGTCTCGGCAGGCGAGTCAGGGCTACCCCATCCCCTCATCAATATTCTGCAGGCGGAAATCCAATCCTTCAAGGGATTTTCATAGCTTAGCCCTTCAGATGTGCCTTTTGGAGGAACCCTCACTGCCCGAACACCGGCGCTTTCAGCCTTGTATTCGAGCATGTGGAGGAACTTCCCCCAAGAAGCGTCAAGTATCTTCTGGGCGAGATTGTGATTTCTAGCCATATTGCTTATGTTCAGGTTCTCAGCACAAATTACATCATAACTGTTCACGTAAAACCTTGACAGCTTGTGGAGGAAGTCGTCTCTCTGGTTTGTTAGCCTTTCATAAAGCTTGGCGAGTTTTATCCTCTGCTTTTCCCTGTTCTTTGAGCCTTTCTTTTTCCTTGAAAGCCAGTGCTGGATTACACTTATCCTTTCAAGTGTTTCCCCGTAGAACCTTGGGTTCTCTATTTGCCTTCCATCAGTGTCTGTCAGGAAGCGCTTTATTCCCATGTCTATGCCTACTGTCCTCTTAGGTTCTCTTTGAGTTACGCATACCTCTTTCTCAACGCATATGCAGGCAAACCACCTTCCAGAGTTATGCCTCTTGATGGTGACCTGCTTTATTTCGTCCTCAACAGCCCTGTGGACCCTTATTGGTATGTCGCCGATTTTGGATAAGCGTAGCAGGTCAAGCCTTTTCCCAGTCTTTATAAGTTTGAAGCCGCTCTGGTTGTAGACGAAGGTTTTATACCATCCTTTACCTTTGAACCTCAGTCTTCCAACTTTCCTACCGTTCTTCTTCAGTTGTAATAAACTCTTCAGATTTGAGTATAGCTGACGTAGAACCATCTGCAGAACCTTGGAGTAAACCCTGTTCAGCTCAGGCTTCTCCCGTTTCAGCTTAGGCAGCTGAGCCTGAAGTTCAAGCCTGCTTGGAATCTTCCCCTTCCCATTCCACTGCGCCAAGAAGTAGTTGTAGGTCTGCCTGCACAACTCCAAGGTTTCAAGCAACCTTTCTTCCTGCTCATGTTTTGGGTAGAGCCTGAACTTGTAAGTTAGCTGAACTTTCTGCACTCACATCCCTTTCTGTTCTTCTATGTATTTTTGTACAGTTTCATCTGACACGTGTCCATACGTCGAGACAAAGTAGCTTCTCGTCCACAGAGTTGGCAGCCGCCTCCTAAGCTCAGGAAACTCCTTTCTAAGAACCCTTGAGGTATACCCTTTCACCTGACCAACTATGGTGTTAGGTGAAAGCTTAGGGTTAGCCTGGACGAACAAATGAACATGGCCTGCGCCAACAGTGAGCGCTATAACCTTACAATCCAACTGTTCAACCTTCTCCCTGATCAAACCCTCAAAGCCTATTCCTCACAGCACCAACAAGAACTGGCCTCCTATACTTCGGGCACCAGACAAAATGGTAATTCATGAAATGGACGCATGTCTGGGACGATGTATATCCTCTCGGCATATAGTTTACTATATGTTGATGCCACATATAAACCTAAACATTCGCTTTCATCCACCCATAAATGGTGTGGGATTTCCCGCTCACTATGTTAAGCCGAGCAAGCATTGAATCTTCAACTTTAAGTCCATTTCAATGCACTAAATTTGGAGGAAAGCTTCTATTTTTGGTAAGAATTCTTTCATGGCTCCTTTGACGTTTTGAAGTAAGGTTAAGCCTTTGTCGGTTACTCTGTATTTGGTTTTGCCTTCAATGTAGCCTCTCCTTTCTAGTCCGTAAAGGGCTGTGTACATGGAGCCCGCCGATATAAGTATGCCGAGCTCTCCTTGAATGTATTTGATAATGGCGTAGGCGGAAGCGTCACCTATTTTTTCAAGGGTGGCTAAGGCGATGTAGGGTAGGAAACTTCTCACTATTAGATAAGGCGCATTTTCAAACTGAACCATTCCCTCACCAGTCTTTTAGGTTATCCGAATCAGAATATTTATCCTTTTCCTCTTTAACTATTTTTTGGCTTATGCGTTTAACAAGGTCTTCTGTTAAGGTTAGGAAGTCCTGTCCCTCGCTTGTTAGGTTGTACACTTTTCTGTATCTTCCGCCTTCCATTTTCCATTCGCTTTTTATGTATCCCTCCTCCTCCATCCTGTTCATTAGGGGATAAATTGTGCTTGATCCAAAGTAGATTCCAAAGTTTTTGCGTATCTGCATGATTATTCGGTAGCTGTGCATGGGTTGTGAGCGTAGAAGCTGGAGGATTATCAGGTCTAAGAGTCCCCTCAACAATTTGATCTGAGCTTTTTTAATCTTCTTGTTGGGAAGTTCCCAAACTTCAGGAGGGGGATGAAATTCGAAACTTTTAGGTATTCCTTTTTTCATTTTCTTTCCGCTTTTTGTTCAACACATGGCGTAGTTTGCGAATATCTCAAGACTTTATACTGCATAAACCGAAATATAAAGATTCAGCGAGAATCCACATTTGTGATTCATAAGTCTTTTTAAGTTTAAAACCATTCAAAATAGCCAAGGGAGCCCCATTGGAGAAAAACCCTTCGCACATTTTAAACTTGAAATTCGAAGAATTATTCAATTCAGCAGTTGACAAGGGCATGCTTCTCTTAGGAGAGTCTGGAAGACAAGCAATCTACTACCATATTGAAAAAATCTCCGGGATAAAAAGGAGCGCGTGGCATAAAAATCCAGAAGCCTTCGCTGAGGCCCTTCAGCAAATTTTCGGTTTCGGAGCCCAGTTCCTACTAAAGGCAGTAGCGAAAGAACTCTGCCACGGTGCAGGCTTAAAATTTGAGGAAAATGGAAAGCTTGATTTCATACGCCTGAGCCGCATGATCCAAGAGCAACTGAAGGGGAACACCACTTCTCCAACTTCTCCTTCAGCTCCGGATGCTCGTACGTCAACCTCTCAATCTCGTCGCAAATCCACCTGACTTGCTCATCTCTCGTGGGAACCAAAACTTGAACAAGAATCCTAAACTCCTCTAAATCCCCATTGAAACTTTTTCCTCTTCTTCCCTTACGAGGCATTTATGCACTCTCGCTGTAATTATTTTTATTCTTCCATTTATAAGATTACCGTCTTTGAGATGACAGTATTGTTTCTTTCTGCAAAAGCCATGGTGTGCCTTTGAGGGTTTTCATAAGTGGGACGGCGATGATCGTTCCAAGGAAAGCTTGGATAAGTCTGATGGCGGGATAGGCGAATGGACTTACTATAAAGAGAAAGCGAACAGTATCCACGGATAGACCGAAAATTCCTTCATAAACTATGGGTGTCGCGAAGATAAAAGAGCCCCACATATTGTCAGCTTGGTTTCCTATAAAAGTTAGAAGGAAATAGAATAAAGCCCCTTGCGCAGCAGATAGTTGCTTGGCAAATTTTACACAGGGCAAAATCAAGAGAAGTGCGATAATTTTGTCAAACAAAACAGCTACGCCCACGTAGAAGTTTTCGTTTATAGGTTGGACAGGTGGAGTGAACAAGAAAGCAATTATGAGGAGGCAAAACACGAGAAAACCACTTTTCCACCTCTTGTAAAATATTAAACCTGTCACCAGCGCGTTAATGGGCGGAGATAACAAGAACGGCAAACTATAAGGGCTTATGCTTCCAGGTGGCATAGTCCATGCAACAAAAGCTCCAAGAAAAGCGGTTAAAGCACCAATATAAGGTCCCAAAACTAGACCAAATATTGAAGCTATCATGGCCTCTAAACTTATCTTTATTTCGGGGATGCCAATTGCAGGAATGGAAGGAGTTATCAATGAAAGGATATAGTACAAAGCCGCAAAAATCGCGGCTAATGCGACATGTCGCGCGGTTAACGTCGTTGCCATGCCTCCTATGTAAAATTTTTCACCGCTCTGTAATTTTTTACATAACATTTATAAAAAACTTTCCATGCTAACCTAAATACTTTAAAGCCAAACAGATTAAATATGAAGGAGGTTTGGCTCATGCAAATTAGGATCACGCGGGTGGAAACACGATCTGAAGATGCTTGGTTTGACCTGAGCTTGAGGCAGTTGAGAAGAGGCGAGGTCAGCTTCTATAGAGTTAAAGACTTTCTTACTGGGGAGTGGCTGTTTAAAGTTTGTAGGGACAGGGAGCTTGGAAAGGTATTGGTTAAGGCTGTTAAGTGTCCTTCGGGTTCCCGTTTCGCCCAGCTTGAGGGGAACAGCATGGTTTTCCAGGAAAGCGTGGTTGAAGGTATGCTTTACGATGTCCTTTCGCTTATGCAGGCGGATGAAAATGACAGGCTGAGCAGAAAAGTCGTCTCAAGCGTTGAGGAAGTCCCATCATTCATCAAGGAGAACTTTGAGATTAAAACCTATGAGGAAGCCACCGGAAGGACGGCTCCTGGAAAAAACCTTGTCACCTTGTGTAGGCGTGAAGATGAAAGGGCTATGATAACACTTTTCCTGTTTGAAAGGGCTTGGACGGTTTCGCCACTCACACCTGAAGAGAAGCTCAAAACAATGGAAGAACAAGAAGCGCAACAGCCAAGGGCGGCGAAAAAGGAAATTGACACGGGACAGGTTTGGACATGCCCCATATGCGGCAAACAACACCGTTTAGTGCACGTAGAAACGGAAAAAGCTGTTAGACACGCGCTGTTCAGAGTTTAAAGCCTATACATGCGCGCGTGGAGCGTGTTAGCAGTGAGTGAGTCTTGAACTGTGAACTTTTATCCCATATAAACATAGTTAAGTAAGTGTATAAATTTATTCGTCTAGCTCTTTCCACCCGCAGTCCAGGCAGCCGTAGAAGACTTGAACGTCCTTGTACTTGACTATGCGGTGTCCGCCACATTTGGGACAGACGGCGTTCTTATCCATTTCTAGGCTTGGAAGCTTTTTAGCACTCTCCTTCAACACTTTCTTTATGTTTCCCACCTGAATATCAACTCCATAGGCTATTTAAAGCTTGGTTAAGATTTCTTCTGGCGTGAATTCTTGGCGTGACCTTACTGAGGCTTCTTCCACGTAGAGTTGAACCGCGTATTTTAGGGCTTCCTCGCTTATGGGAATGTAGTTGAGGCTTGTTTGGAAATAGTTTAGAAGTGAGGCGGAGCAGGCGAAGCGCATGGCTCTGTCTTCTAAGCGGGCTGAGAAAGCAACTGATTCTCTTGGAATCTGCTCCAAGATGGCGTTGCGGGCTTTCTCGATCATCTCGTAGGCTTTGGGTGTGATGAGCACCGGTTTTTGTGGGAAGCGAGCCTTAACTAGTGGGTGTTGGGTTTCAATGGCGTAGACAAGCGTTAGGTGATCTCGAATTTTTTTGGCTCCCTTTTCAATGTCGATTTCGCCGAAGGCCAGTCTAATCTGGCTTTGAGCTATTTCGATGAAACGCTGTTTAGTAAGCCTATGCAGCCTGCAGAGCATACGATCCTCTACGGCGACGTAATTTGGATCTTGAACTGTGACTTCGTAGCCTCTTCCATATGTGGCGACATTGTAGTTGACGCAGAAGAAGCTGCTGAACCTGTAGGGTCCTATGACTTCGCGGTGAAGCTCATACTTGATTTCGCCGCGTTCCATGGCTAGCTTTAGGGGTTCAACCATGCCTTTATATTTGAACCAGTCGTTGAATTCTGGGACGATAAAATTGAAGGCGCGGCCAACATATGCTTGGCCGATTCTTATGAAACGGGCTGGTGTCATGCCTCCAGCGTAGCGGTTTCGCCCTGGAATGCCGTGGGGGAAAATCTTTGCGTCTCTTTTGCCCAGTATCATGTCTCGTGTGGAGAAGCTTTTGCCGGTTCCGGGCTCGCCGAACAGGGCTAGGTTCCAGCCTGTGCGCATGCCGGTTTTTCCGCGTTCATGAACTATTTCAACATCGGCTAGGCCGTACTGCTGAATTATGCTTAGGAGGCTGTCGAAGAAGAGGACGGGGCCGAAAAGTTTTCTAAGATAGTCGGCTAAGGCGTTTATTGAGAAGGTTTTTCCAAATTTGACTGTGGCGTCTAGGCGGTTCTTTAGCAGGTCGCCCAGGTACTGGTTGAGCTCGTTTTCCATTTTTCCGATTTCCTGTCTTTCTAAAGCGACATAGTCAACTTCTCCCTCTTCAACTGAAACAGCCTTCGGCGAAGCTGCTTCTGGAGCCTTCGGCATCCTTTCAGGAGGGGATATGCCCAGCTCTAACCGGATGAGGGGGGAAACTTCTTCTAAAATCGTCCATTCTTTATAGCCGTTGCCCTGGTAGGAAACTGTAACTATCTTCAGTTTTTCAAGGTCAGCTATGATGGGCGCAATTTCTATGCGGCGTTTCAGTCTGTCAGCTATATCCCTTAAGCCGCAGCTTTTGCCGGCTTCAAGAAAAGCCTTTAAAACTTCTAAGCCGTTTTTTCCATATTTCCTCCTTACATGGCGGAGGTTGCTTTCAATTGTTTCCCATGAACCCTTAAGCGTGAGGCTTCCCTCTTCAAGGGTGTAGTGTTTGCCTCTGAAGACAACCCATCTTCGAGGCTTTTGCATGCCAAAAATTTCCTTAAGCTGAACATCGCTTATTGCAGATGCAATTTCAAAGGCTGCCTGCTCCTCATCAATGTTCCAGGCGTTTTCGAAATTTTCAAAATATGGGATGGCGAATTTCCTGCCTATCTCAAAAAGCTGGTGGCGGGGAAAGGCGCGTTTCAGAAGAATCTTTCTCTCAACAACTTTATCTTCGACTGCCACCCTAAACTCCCTCCGGAACATATGTTTTTGTGAGAGCATCTACTTCTTTTTGTCCTATCCAGCCCTCAGCCTTAAGCTCTTCTAAGCCTTTAATCAACGTTTCCCTAAACTTTTGTCCTGCTAGAATGTTGGCTGAAGCTGCCGCCTGGTGTAGGGCTTCGCTGAAAGCCTTGTCTGACTTTGTCCTCTTTTTTAAGGCGAAATTGAGCATTCTGTCCAGAACGTTGGATCTAGGCTTTAGGAAAAGCTTCACTTTTGAGGCCGGCGTAAAGCCCAGCAAGGTTTTTTTGAAGGTTTTTACTATGCCCTTTTGGCTTTTAACCCTAACTGGCGGGAATATTTGAAGCTGAGTTTTCTTTCCAGTTTGGTAGCCGACAAGGTAGAAGGGTAAACATGTGAGAGAAGCGTCTTCTGTCTGCCACGGTATTGTCATCTCTTTCAGCTCCTTTTCCATTTCCCTTTTTCTGTTTATGAGTTCTTCAATCTGACGTAGAATTTGGCTTGCTGCAAGCTTAAGCGCTTCCATCTCCTTTTGTTTGGACTCGATTTTTTCGTCGCGTTCAGCTTCTATGTTGGAGATTCTGCCTTTCTCTTGGTCGATTAGTTCTTGATAGCTGCGCCGCAGTTTTTCAATGTCGGCTTCGTTTTGCCTGCGGCTTTCTTCAATGAACTCTGTAAGGTCATGTATCCTCTTCTTGGCCTCGCGGATCCTGTTTTCGCAAACTCTGATCCTGTGTTCCCAGCGGGCTACTCCCACTTTATCATTTCTTCGCCTTCGCAGGTCGCGCCTTCTAACGAAGTCAGCCTTCTGAAGTTCAAGCTCTTGCAGTTTACGTTCACGCTTTTCCCTCTCCTTCTCCTTTACCTTAAGCTCGTTTTCAACAATTCTGTTCATCTTGGCAATTTCGGCGTCCCGCTCTCTCTGCAGCTGATTCACCTTCCTCTCTATGGCAGGCCTCAGCCTCGCTATTTCCCCATCATAAACTTCGCGAATAAACTCGATATTCTTCAACATCATTCGTTCATGAAAATCTGCAACATCCTTCAAAAGATCTCTGGCATACTCTAAAACGCTTATGTCCAGCTGAACCTGCTTGTGAAGATTCAACACTTGTTTGGCGCGTTCCCTAGCTGCGTGCACATCAAGTTCGGGCGGCGTTAAAACCACAGAGAGGCTTTCTCCCAAATGCGTGGAGGCGGCTTCCCCCAAATACTCGAAAAAGGCGGACAGCAACTCCCTGTCCGAAATTAAAGCGTCAACCTTAACTTCAACGCTTTCCGCAAAGCCGTTAAAAGTTTTCTTATGCTTCTCGAGGCAAGTCCAAAACTGTTCCCGAACAGACGAGCCCCGCTCAACATCCTCAATGAAGGATGCAACGTCGGGCAAAGCTTGACACGTGATGGAAGATGAAAAAACATCTAGGCCGTCTATAACCAAAGAGCTGTCTTCCCAAGGAACAACCCACAAAGGATAATGTAGCTTAGAAACAAACAATATCTTCTTGCCTGCAGCCTCGAAGAAGCCCAGCTTCCTACGCTTCGCCTCCGCCAAAAGCATGACTGCGGCAACCTCCATGTTCAAAGTGAAAGCTCCACCACCATCTTTAGCTTGAACAGCAAAAGGCAGAATCAAACTGGCTGCAGACATAACTCGCCTCCAACCATCCTATATCTTTAGTTTAGTTATTTAAAATTGTATTTGTAATTCACAAATTTTAATATGTTTACGAAAAACTTTAGAGAATGGTGTATGTGTTGGATGAAGGTGAAGAGTTTAATCGTTTGAGGCGTGTTGTTGACGCTTGTGGGCTTGGCGAAATAGTTGAAGTACAAAATCGCAAAAACGCCCTACTTGTAAAGCAAAAAGTAGAGTAACAATATTTTGTAAAGGGCAGTTGTGGAGAGTTTAACCCATGGCAAGTTTGAGTATGCCTAAGACTGTAGCTATTCCTAAGAAGTTGAGTATGAAAGAGATAACCATGAATGCTCTGTCGTCTAGCTTGAAAGAGGCTAACATTCCAATGCCTATTTCATCAGGAAGCGGCGAGGCTATAACGAGGCTGGCGAGTGTAGGCACAAGAACAAACTTTCCAACCTTTGAGTTTCGAAGCACATTGTAGGCTTTCCTCAGATAGCTGCCAACGTCAAATCCAATTTCATCCTTCATAAAAGCTTCAAGTTCCGAAATGAGTTTGTCCTTTATAAGCCTGAATATGGCGTAGTCAGCTATCATGCTTCCAAAAGCCGCGATTAACGCCAATGCAGCGAGGTTTCCGTTCAGCGCATGGAAAAACAGAAGGGAAATGGGTGTTGTAACGCTGTAGGAGTATAGGAGACCACCGACAAAGGCAACTGCGCCCAAGTTGTTTATGAAGCTAACTAGAATGAGAAGTTTTGCTTTAAAAGAAGCAGCTAGGAAAGTTAAGGTTGCAAACGTAAACATACTTTTATATTTTTTAACTTTCTCCACACGTCTTCACCTCTTCAAAATCCGCGCGCGCGCGCAACTGTATAGTTTCCTGGCGGGAAATAAGCTCCTGGGAATTCGAATTTGATTTGCCATGTACCAACTTTGTCAGGTATTAATGTCGTCCAACCCGTTGAATCTCCGCGGTAGGATTTCGTAGTTCTGACTTGTTGAGCTCCGTCTGGTGCGGTTATTATTATGGTTAAGTTACTAAAATATCGGCTGACATGCAATGGAGGGGACAACCACACGTTAATTAGGACATATTGGTCCTTGCCTACAGGATTAGGGTCAAAGCTAAGAAAGGCTATAGTTTCTACTGTAACGTCAGGGGTGACACCAGGCGGAAGAGGCAAAGACCCCCCTCTTGCAAGTTCGTAGGAGTAACTCCTGAAGGCAGTAGTGTTTGAGCCTTAATTGGCTCTGGCATTGCCATCAGCATAACAGAGGCCATCAGCAGAGCCATTACGCATATAAGTGTTGTTTTTGCGTTTTTCATTTTCCACACCTTTTAGGTGTTTTTGCGTTTTTAAAGTATTACTTGGTGGCTATATAAAAGTTATGATAGAACTCTCTTAGTGAGTCGAAAAGAGTAATGTGAGGAAAAGTTGTGACATCAAATAGGGCTTCCAAAAATATGCAGAAAGGTGTGGGAAGATTCTTTAACAGGCCTACTGTTTCAAAAGGGAAGAAATATGATAAGTTCTTTATTTATGTTCCAACTGAAGTTGCGAGGGACACAGGTTTTCCCCTTAAAGACGGAGACAGAGTTGAGGTTGAAATAAAAGGCAAAACATTAGTCATTAAACCAGTAAAGAACT
>Ga0315298_1003898_pt1 | contig 22966 bp, 23 predicted proteins | sample WHS_1_MG_FD_203077 | JGI IMG/M metagenome (GOLD analysis project Ga0315298, IMG submission 203077) | Extremophilic microbial mat communities from Washburn Hot Springs, YNP, Wyoming, USA - WHS_1_MG | ecosystem: Environmental > Aquatic > Thermal springs > Hot (42-90C) | place: USA: Wyoming...
ACCTCCATCCGCCTCACGCAGAAAACCAATGACCTGCTCGTCTGTAAATCGCTTCTTCATGTCCAATCTCCTTCATGGTTGGGATTGGACTCTAATTTCACCTGCTACTCAAGATGGGGGGACGTCGACGGCGACAGAAGTGACGATCACCAGGAAGACCGTGGTGTGATAAATCTGCTTGGCTCTTTGTTCTGCCACTACAGCGACGGAGCTTTCTTCGCAGCGAATCGAAAGGCACAGCAGGCCGGCACCCAGCAGGGTCATGCCGACGGCGGTCTGCATGGACATCCATATCAACCCTGTCTCGATATATATCGTTTCGAAAAGATACTGCAGCTTGAGCCAGTATCCGAAGGTGACGGTCACCCCCATGGCAAGCAGCAGGCCTGCCATCGTGCCCGCAAACATCCGCATCTTCCTACCATCGGCCAGCCAAATGGACAACATCCCGATTCCGAATGCCAGGAACCCCATCACCGTCTGCGGCGACATGTGGCCGATGTTTTGGAACTGCGCTCCCCATCCCGTCGCCAGAAACTCGACACCGGTGAATTGCCGATGGGAGGCAATTTCGAGTCCTCTTGCTCCGGCAAGCAGCAGTGTCAGCCAGACGAAAATGCGCGCAGATAAGGATTTTCCGCTTCCGAGCAGAGACAGGCCGCTCAATACGAAGCAGAGTGCCGTGCCGGGCACCATGGGATTCCAGTCGGGGTCGATGCGCGTCAGCAGGGGAAGGTCGAATGCCCAACCACTGAGGGCCGCACCGCCAATCAGAAAGGTGACTATGCCGGCAAGGAAAACGATTCTATGGTAATCCGTTCGCTGGGAGGCTGGCATAATAGACTTTATAGCGCACTATTACCCCAACAGTAGTCCAATCGCCCTGATTTGCCAGATGAAGGTGACTCGGGAATGACTGACAAGTCCTGCGTTGCGAGCAACTGCAGGATTAGGACCTGTTAACACTTGTCCGGTGCGATGCGTTGCGGCAAGATGCCGATGGATACAAGACGTGCGGCGCAGCGGATGGTTGCGCCCTTCGCAAAACGCACAACGCAGTAGACACGGGATATTGCCGCAACCCGAAGGGAACGGTTGAATCAGGCGCATTGCCGCGTTCCTCACGGCTTGTTTGGAATGACCAAACCGCGCCGCTCCGGCCTTGCCCTGTCACCTGCTTCATTACGTTCGCACACATCGGAGAAGTATTAACAGGTCCTAGAAGCACAACGGCATTTCCGCCGGAGCTCAGGAGGCGTAAATTGTCGTCCTGTTTCTTCCCTGGGTTTTCGAGGCGTACAGCGCCTTGTCGGCTTGATTGAGCAATTGGTTGATATCTTCATCCGGGAGGATGCTGGCAATGCCGATGGAAACTGTGACCGCGCCTATGGTTTCCTGAGAATCGATGCGGCGGATTTTTCCGTTTTCTATACTCTGCCTGATGTGCTCGGCAACTGCAAATGCGCCAGCAGCAGGCGTCTCGGGTAGCAGTACGGCAAACTCCTCCCCGCCCAGTCGGGCTACGGAATCCTGCCCCTTGACCTTGGATTTCAGCATTTCCGCCACCGCCCTGATCACCTTGTCTCCGACCAGGTGCCCATAGGTGTCGTTGATTTTCTTGAAATGGTCGATATCGACCATCAGGAGACATGTTTCCTTGCCCGAGGCAGTGCTTTCGTCCAGAATCCGGGAAGTGGTCTTTTCGAATCCGCGCCGGTTGAGAATTCCGGTCATGGGATCGATCATGGCTTCTCCCTTGGCAGATTCAAGCTCCCGATTCAGTTTTTCGACTTCCTGTTTGCTTTGCTCGAGTTGGTTCTGCAGGTTCAGCACGCTGCCGCGCATGTCCTCGGTGTCACTCACCATCTCTCCGATCAGGTTGCCCAGTGCGGATTCGTCGAGATTCTGCCTGAGCTTTTCCCCATAGGATTGCAGATTGTCCCCGAACCCCGTGGCCTGCCTGTCCGTTTCTTCGGTGAATCCCGCAAGTTTGCCCAGGATCTTCTGGAGATCCTGTCTGAGAAGCTTGTGGATGTCCAGGTTGCATTCCGAAACATATTCCGCATAGAGTTTCTCGATTGCCTCATCGTCGAGTTTGGTTCCCGAATCGAGATACCGTTCGAGCGCATCTGACAAAGCGGGATTGATCCCGGCAAGATGCTCGAACCACGCTGCGTAGGCCCATGGGGTGAAAGAGGAGGGATGAGCGGCCATTTTCTGGATGACAAGCCTCAGAATTTCCCCGCTTGCATCGCGCCCCTGTTCGTATTTCATCTCTCACAGCCTTCTCTTTTGATTGAAAAGGAATTTTAGCAGAAGGTTTGGATCCAGTCTTTCCTAAGGAAGCCCTGAACAAGTCGCACATGAGCCGTGTTGCCGTGAAATCGAGATGATCGTCAGACGCACGACGCAGGTTGTAGCCGGGTCTACAATGCCCAGGAGTGCGACAAAGCGAGCGCTCGATCTTCACGCAACCCTTTAGGGACGGGGCTTTGCGGGCGATCCTCCTTGTCGCTCGATTTGCGAAGGGAATGGCTATTCGCTGCGTCTCGCTTCGCGAGTCTCATCCCCCAAAGCCGACCGTCACGGCCACGCGGGACTTGTTCGGGGCTTCCCTAAGACGCCGGATGCGCGATGGGGTATCATCCTGTCCAATACTTGAGGAGAAAAGCATGGTTTCAAAACTGGAAGCAACATCTGGCGAAGTGACTTTGGTGGAAGGCTCTAACGGGTTCGAGTTGATCGAGGTGAAAAATTCTTCTGGAAGCGCCACCATCGCCCTGCAGGGAGCGCAGCTGCTTTCCTGGGCGCCGACCGGTGAAAAGCCCGTGATCTGGCTCTCTGGAGAAGCCAACTATCTGAAAGGGAAATCCGTGAGGGGAGGCATTCCCATCTGCTGGCCCTGGTTCGGACCGCATCCGGAAGAGCCTTCCTATCCCGCCCACGGTTTCGCCAGGAACCTCGACTGGAAAGTGGCCGGGACGAAAAGCCTGACGGATGCGACCCAAGTCGTTCTGCGCCTGATTCCGAACGAGCCATCCTGGCCTTACCCTTCCGAACTTGAATGCCGGATCAGGGTGGGCAAGGCGCTGGAAATGGAATTGATTACCCGGAATACAGGGCTGGAACCTTTTACCATGGGATGCGCCCTGCACACCTATTTCGAGGTCAGCGACGTAAGGCGGGTCGAAATCCTGGGGCTGGAGGAAACCGTCTATATCGACAAGGTGAATGGCGGCAAAAATCGGCAATCCGGCCCCGTGACCGTGAATTCCGAGGTCGACAGGATCTATCTCGACACAGCATCGGACTGTTTGATTCGTGACCCGGTTTATAACCGCACCATCCGGGTGGAAAAAGAGGGGAGCCGCTCGACCGTGGTATGGAATCCCTGGATGGAGAAGGCGGCAAAGATGGGGGATCTCGGAGATAACGGCTACCTGAACATGCTGTGCGTCGAGAGCTGCAATGCGGCAGATGATGTCGTCATTGTCCCTCCGGGAAAATCGCACCGACTCTCGATCAGGTATTCAGTCCTCGCATGAAACTCCGTGCACCATAAGCATGCCCTGATGCACTCGAATGCACCAGAAACGATTCCTGATTTTGCTGGATTTCTTTAAATATCGAATAAATTCAATACAGTGATTTCTGGCACGGACATTGCACCATGATGGTTGGCTTCAATCCATAATGAAAGGAGAACCATCATGAACGATTACGAAATCATCGGCGAAATCGCATTCGAGTTGTGCCTGATATTGTCTTTCATCTCACTGGATGAAATCCTGGCCAGGAAAAAGGAAAAATAGTGTCGTGAAAAATCCGGAAGGCTCGACCCCGATGGGAGCAACAAAAGAAGTCGAGCCGCCTGGATGTACATTGCGGAATATCTTTTCAGATCGCCTGAACTCCCTCGCTCTCGAGCATGCCGACGAGGGCGATGAGCGGCAATCCGATCAGCGCATTGGGATCATTTCCTTGTATGGACGCGATCAAGGCAATGCCCAACCCTTCCGATTTTGCGCTCCCTGCGCAATGATAGGGTTCTTCGATTTTCAGATAGTTCTCGATCTGGGCATCGGAATAATTGCGAAATGAAACGGAGCAGGGAACGATACTCGACTGGATGCGCTCTTCCCGGCTGTTATAGAGGCAAAGCGCGCTGTGGAAGACGACCGTTTTGCCGCGCATCGCTTTCAGTTGCCTGAATGCGTTATCGAAGGTGTACGGCTTGCCGATCTGCATGCCTTCCAGAACCGCAACCTGGTCGCATCCGATGACAAGCGCTTCACGATGCGACATCCCCACCTTTTTGGCCTTTTCCCGGGCAAGCCGCAATGCGGTGTTTTCGGGCGATTCTCCGGACAAGGGCGTTTCGTCTATTTCCGGAGATTCAACATCGAATGGCAGGCGCAGCCGCTCCAGCAGCATGCGGCGATAGACCGAGGAAGAGGCGAGTATCAGCTTGCTCAATTGCACTCCGGGAAAAAGGGGCTCATTTTGACAGAAAAAACAAAAAAATATACAATTCCCTGCTTATGTCCGAGCTGACCGTCATCGATGGATTCGAATTTGCCAGAATGAGCAGGTCGCTCAGCGGAAAAATGGATGTCTCGCGCATGGACAGACTGGCAGATTTATTGTATTCCAAGTCGGGGCAGGTTGACTATGCACTGACCGGCGAAGTCGATGCAGAGGGCGCTAGTCTGCTGCATCTTGCAATAGATGGAGTACTCCATCTGAGATGCCAGCGTTGTCTGGGGGATATCGAATATCCGCTGGAGCTGAAAACCGGCCTGAGGCTCGTAAAGGAAGAATCGGATCTCCCGGACATCGAGGAGGAAGATCCGGAAGTGGACAGCATTGTCGTCAGAGACAAGATGGAAATCTTGTCCATGATCGAGGACGAAATCCTGCTCGATCTGCCTTTCTCTCCCAGGCATGCAACATGCGAGAGCAGCAGTGAAATCGTCAGGGAATCCCCTTTTTCGATCCTGAAGGACAGGATCTAGATAGCATTTTTATAGGAGTCGAACATGGCAGTTCAACAGAACAAGAAATCCCCTTCCAAGCGCGGCATGCACAGGGCGCACGATTTTCTGACCAATCCGCCGCTCGCAGTGGAAGCCTCCACGGGCGAAGTCCATCTGCGCCATCATGTCAGCCCGAACGGCTTTTATCGCGGCAAGAAAGTAGCGAAGGGCAAGGGCGAGTAAAACAGCATCAGGATGGCTTTCGTCCTCTCCGGCGGTTCCGGTTTTTCGGCCTGAACTCAGCAAGGATTTATGGATATCACAGTTGCTATCGATTGCATGGGCGGAGACCACGGCCCCGGCGTGACTGTTCCTGCCGCTTTGAACTTTCTCAGGGAGCATCCCGAAGCGGGTGTCGTTCTGGTCGGCGCCGCTGAGGCCATAGAGGCGGAGTTGAAGGCCGGGAACGCGGCCGTTTCCTCGCGCCTGCGCATCCAGCCCGCGAGCGAAGTGGTCGAGATGCACGATCCTCCGGCTGCCGCGCTCAAGAACAAGAAGGACTCCTCGATGCGCGTCGCGATCAATCTCGTGAAGAGCGGCGAGGCCCAGGCCTGCGTCAGCGCCGGCAATACCGGCGCATTGATGGCGATTTCCCGCTTCGTTCTGAAGATGGTTCCCGGCGTGGAAAGGCCGGCGATCATCACCCTTTTGCCGACGCTCAAGGGGCATACCTACATGCTGGACATGGGAGCCAACGTCGATTGCAGCGCGGAAAATCTGCTTCAGTTCGCCGTCATGGGTTCGGTCCTCGTTTCTTCCGTGGAGCAGATCGAAAAGCCGCGCGTAGGCCTGCTCAACGTGGGTGAAGAGGAAATCAAGGGCAACGAAGTGGTGAAGCGCGCTGCCGATCTTTTGAAGTCCAGCGGCCTCAATTTTGTCGGAAACGTCGAAGGGGACGACATCTTCAAGGGAGTAGCGGAGGTCGTGGTTTGCGACGGTTTCGTAGGCAATGTCGCCCTGAAAACTTCAGAAGGACTCGCCCACATGCTGGCCACCTTTCTCAGGGAAGAATACGGCAGGAATCTCTTCACCCGTATTGCCGGACTGATCTCCTTGCCCGTGATCAACGCCTTCAAACACCGCGTCGATCCTCGCCGCTACAACGGCGCAAGCCTTCTCGGACTGAAAGGGATCGTCATCAAGAGTCACGGCTCGGCAGATGCCTATTCCTTCCAGTGCGCACTGGAGCGCGCTCTGGAAGAGGCGAGAAGCGGGATGCTCAACGAACTCGGCATGCGCATGCAAATCATGAACCCGCAGCCAGCAGGAGAGGCCTGATGTATTCCAGGATTATCGGTACCGGAAGCTACCTTCCCGAGAAAATTCTCTCGAATCATGACCTCGAAAAGATGGTCGATACGTCCCACGACTGGATTTTCTCCAGGACCGGCATCAATGAACGGCATATCGCGGGGGAAAACGAACTGGCGAGCGATCTCGCGTTGCACGCAAGCCGCAGGGCCATGGAATCCGCGGGAGTTGCAGCCGACGAGATCGATCTCGTCATCGTCGCGACAACCACCCCGGACATGCTTTTTCCGAGCACGGCGACGATACTCCAGTCCAAGCTCGGCATCAAAAACAGTTGCCCCGCCTTCGATGTCCAGGCCGTCTGCACCGGCTTCATCTATGCGCTTGCCACAGCCGACTGCTATCTGAAATCCGGAAAATACCGGCATGCGCTTGTCGTCGGGACCGAAGTGCTGTCCAGGATCATCGACTGGACGGACCGCTCGACCTGCGTGCTTTTCGGGGATGGAGCAGGGGCAGTCGTGCTGAAGTCCGGCGAGACTCCCGGCATTCTTTCCTCGCACCTGCATGCCGACGGCAGCTACAATCCCATTCTTGCGGCACCGGGAAGGGTTTGCAACGGAAAAATACAGGGCTCTCCCTTCGTGTCCATGAACGGCAATGCCGTTTTCAAAATCGCCGTCAATGTCCTCGAGCAGGTCGCCGAAGAGGCCATGCAGGCCAACCGGATGTCGCCTTCGGATATCGACTGGCTCGTTCCGCACCAGGCCAATATCAGGATCATCGAGGCAACCGCCAAAAAGCTTTCCATGGACATGGGAAGGGTGGTCGTGACGGTGGACAGGCACGGCAACACTTCAGCCGCATCCATTCCGCTTGCGCTGGATCATGCTGCACGGGAAGGGCGCTTCAGGGAAGGGGAAACCCTGCTCATGGAAGGCGTGGGGGGCGGCATCACATGGGGCTCGCTGCTCCTGAAATGGTGATTTTCTCAACAACTTATCTTTCCAGATGAAATACGCATTTGTTTTTCCGGGTCAAGGTTCCCAGTCCATCGGCATGATGGGCGGATTCGACGATTTTCCGATCGTGCGCGAAACCTTCGGGCAAGCATCCGACATACTCCATCAAGATTTATGGAAGCTGGCCGCCGAAGGGCCTGCGGATGCGCTCAATCAGACCGTCAATACCCAGCCCCTGATGCTCGCTGCAGGCGTTGCAATCTACCGGGCCTGGACGCAGCTCTCGGCTTCGCGTCCTGCGATCCTCGCAGGCCACAGTCTGGGGGAATATTCCGCGCTCGTCGCATCGAACGCGATTGCCTTCGAGGACGCATTGCCGCTCGTGCGCTTTCGCGCCCTTGCCATGCAGGAGGCCGTACCCGAAGGAACGGGAGGAATCGCGGCGGTACTCGGGCTCGAAGATGAAGCAGTAAAGGAAGTGTGCCTTGCCGCTGCGCAGGGCGAAGTGCTGGAAGCGGTCAACTTCAATTCTCCCGGCCAGGTGGTGATAGCCGGCCATCGCGATGCGGTATTGCGGGGCATGGAAGCTGCGAAGGAGAAGGGGGCGAAGCGGGCCATCATGCTTCCCATGAGCGTGCCTTCCCACTGTTCCCTGATGAAACCCGCAGCGCAGGCCCTGGATGACTATCTGAAGAATGTGCACATAGGCAAACCGGAGATTCCCGTGCTGCACAATGTCGACGTGAAGCCTCATGTCGAACCCGAAGCAATCCGATCCGCGCTGGTAAACCAGCTGGATCATCCGGTCAGGTGGGTCGAAACCATTCGCGCAATTTTCCGCGAGGGCATCGGGCAGGCCGCCGAATGCGGCCCCGGAAAGGTGCTGGCCGGGCTCAACAAGCGCATCGAGCCGGCACAGATCGTTCTGGCATTGACGGACAGCGCGGCACTCAGGGCTGCGGCCGATACATTGAACAAGGAGGGAGCATGCTGAAAGGACAGATTGCGCTCGTCACCGGCGCAAGCCGCGGAATAGGCAGGGCGATCGCCCTGGATCTGGGGAGGCACGGCGCGACCGTGATCGGGACTGCGACCAGCGAATCAGGCGCGCAATCCATAACCAGTTACCTTGGGGAAGCCGGCGTATCCGGCAGGGGACTCGTCCTCGACGTCAACGACGCTGCCGCGATCGATGCGGCGCTCGCTCTGATCAGGAGCGAATTCGGGGAGATTGCCATTCTCGTCAACAATGCCGGGATCACCCGCGACAATCTCGTCATGCGCATGACGGATGCCGAATGGGACGACATCATGGCGACCAACCTGAAATCCATATTCAGGATGAGCCGGGCTGTTTTGCGGAGCATGGTGAAAGCCAGATACGGCAGGATCATCAACATCTCGTCGGTTGTCGGCGCCATGGGCAATGCAGGGCAGGCGAACTACGCTGCGGCGAAGGCCGGGATTTTCGGCTTCAGCAAATCGCTGGCGCGTGAAGTTGGAAGCCGCAACGTGACCGTCAACAGCATCGCGCCCGGATTCATCGATACCGACATGACGCGCGCCCTGTCGGATGCGCAGCGCGACTCCCTGATCCAGCATGTACCGCTGGGCCGCTTGGGGCAGGCCGAAGACGTTGCGGCAGCCGTGACATTCCTCGCATCCCCTGCCGCAGGCTACATTACCGGCAGCACCCTGCATGTCAACGGCGGACTTTACATGGAATAAAATTGCCCATGCATTTTGCATTGGTGCCAAATTTGGTAAAATGATTCGTTTTTTTGTAAATCAACATAAAAGGTTAGAGGCAACAATGGAAAACATCGAACAGCGCGTCAAAAAAATAGTCGCCGAACAGCTCGGCGTGAGCGAAGCCGAGGTCAAGAATGCCTCGTCATTTGTTGATGACCTTGGAGCCGATTCGCTCGATACGGTTGAGCTTGTCATGGCGCTCGAGGAGGAATTCGAATGTGAAATTCCCGACGAAGAAGCCGAGAAGATCACCACCGTGCAGCAGGCCATCGATTACGTTGTAGCGCATCAGAACTGATCCGCCTCAATCCTTGTCAGAGGAGAGAAGTTGACCAAACGCAGAGTAGTGATCACCGGCCTGGGAATCGTCTCGCCTGTCGGAATCGGCGTGGATGAAGCCTGGGCCAATGTGACCGCGGGTAAATCCGGCATCACCCGAATCACCCGATTCGATGCCTCTTCCTTTTCTTCCCAGATCGCCGGGGAAGTCAAGGGATTCGACGTGACCGCCTATCTTCCCGCCAAGGAAGCGCGCCGCATGGATACCTTCATCCATTACGGCATGGCTGCCGCCATGGAGGCCTTCAAGGATTCAGGGCTGGAAGTCACCGAAAAAAATGCCGAAATGATCGGCGTCAACATCGGCTCCGGAATCGGGGGGCTGCCGTCGATCGAGGAAACCCACAACGTTTATCTTGCAGGCGGATCGCGGAAGATTTCCCCGTTTTTCATCCCGGGTACCATCATCAACATGATTTCCGGGAATTTCTCGATCATGTACGGACTCAAGGGGCCGAATCTCGCCATGGTGACAGCCTGCACCACGGCGACTCACTGTATCGGCAATTCGGCGAGGATGATCGAGTACGGGGATGCAGACGTGATGGTGGCCGGCGGCTCCGAATCGACGGTCTGCCCGCTTGCGATAGGCGGATTCGGTGCGGCGAGGGCGCTCAGCACGCGCAACGACGATCCAGCCACCTCATCCCGCCCATGGGACATCGGGCGGGATGGCTTCGTGCTCGGGGAAGGAGCGGGAGTGCTCGTCCTGGAGGAGCTCGAGCATGCCAGGGCCCGGGGCGCGAAAATTTACGCCGAATTGTCAGGCTTCGGCATGAGCGCCGACGCCTACCATATGACGGCGCCCTGTGAAGACGGTGAAGGCGCTGCGCGCTGCATGATGCACGCCTTGAGGAATGCGGGGTTGAATCCCGACGAAGTCGATTACGTCAATGCGCACGGCACATCCACCCCCGTTGGAGACATCGCCGAAACGGTCGCGCTCAAGCGCTTTTTCGGCGAGCATACCGGAAAACTTGCCGTCAGTTCGACGAAATCCATGACAGGCCATCTGCTCGGCGCCGCAGGCGGCATCGAAGCGGTCTTCTCGGCGCTGAGCATCCATCATCAGGTCGCGCCGCCGACGATCAATCTTTTCGAGCAGGATCCGCAGTGCGATCTGGATTTCGTTCCGAATGTCGCGAGGCAGATGAACATCGATGTGGCGATTTCGAACTCGTTCGGCTTCGGCGGCACTAACGGAACGATCGTCTTCAAGAAATTCTAGCCCGAGATGGTACTGGTAAATGGCGTATTTACCGATTCCGTCAAGGCGAACGACCGCGGTTTGATGTATGGGGACGGAATATTCCGTACCCTGCGCATTGAACGCGGCACACCCAAGCATTGGGATCGCCATTACCTCAAGCTGAACCGCGACTGCGCAGCCCTGGGCATAGCCTGCCCTTCCGCAGCGCTTCTTGCCAATGAATTGAATCTCGCTGCAGAAAAATCCCCCGATTGCGTGGCGAAAATCGTCGTCACCCGCGGGCCTGGCGAGCGGGGCTTCCTTCCCGAGCCTGCTGTCGATCCCACCCGAATCATCCTGACGAGCCCGATCCCTGATCATGTAAAACACGGCGAAATCAGGGCGCACCTTTGCAAGCTCAGGCTGTCACGGCAACCCGCTCTTGCCGGAATCAAGCATCTCAACCGGCTCGAGAACATCCTGGCCAGGATGGAGTGGCGCGATCCGGATATTGCGGAAGGCATATTGCTCGATGCCGAAGGGAACGTTATCGAAGGCACGATGAGCAGCCTTTTCCTGTACAGGGAAGGTGTTCTGGTTGCGCCGGACCTCTCCCTTTGCGGGGTGGACGGCGTCCAGCGGGAGCGCGTGCTGGAATACGCCTGCGAAAAAAACATCCCGGTTGAGATCAAGCCCTTCGGAATCGATTTCCTCGAACAGGCCGACGAAGTTTTCCTGGTCAACAGCGTGATAGGGCTGTGGCAAGTCGTTTCCCTGGAAAATTCAAGCTGGAAAAAGGGCGCATTCTGCGAAGCGCTGAGGAGCTGGCTGCAATGAGAAAGGTATCTCTCCTTCTTCTTGTCTGCGCTTTTGCGCTCGCCTATTATCTGTTTCATCCCCACCCCATTGCCAAAACGCCCCTTGCATTCACGCTCGAGCAGGGAAGCCTCAGGCATGCCGCAAAACAGATGACGGAAGCAGGCGTGATCGGCAATCCCCTGCCTTTCGAAATGCTCGCAAGGGTGATGGGCAAGGCATCCTCGATCAAGGCCGGAAACTACGAACTGGATCGTCCAGCCTCCCCGCTGCAGCTCCTGGAGAAGATCACCGAAGGCGATTTCACCCAGAGCAAGATCATGCTTGTCGAAGGCGACACTTTCAAGGAATTTCGCCGGATGCTCGATGAAAACCCGGATGTCAGGCATGATTCTGCGGAACTGTCTGACGCCGAAATTTTATCGAGGCTGGGGTCGCCCCTTTCCTCGCCGGAAGGCCTGTTCTTTCCGGATACCTACTATTTCGCGAAGGGTCAGAGCGATTTCTCCATACTCGGAAGAGCCTATGTGCTGATGGAAAAACGTCTGGAAAAGCAATGGCAAGGCAGGGAGACCGGGTTGCCTTTTTCCAATCCATACCAGGCCCTGACGCTCGCCTCCATCGTCGAGAAGGAAACCGGCAGGACTGCGGAACGGCCGATGATCGCGGCAGTTTTCATCAACCGCCTGAAGCTCGGAATGAAGCTTCAAACCGACCCTTCGGTCATTTACGGCCTGGGCGAACATTTCGACGGCAACCTGAGGAAAAGCGATCTTTTGACCGATCAGCCTTATAATACCTACACCAGAGGCGGGCTGCCGCCCACCCCGATCTCCATGCCGGGATTGAAATCGATCGACGCAGTGCTGCATCCCGCGGACTCCGCGGCGCTGTATTTCGTGGCCAGGGGAGACGGCACTTCCTACTTCTCCAATTCCCTGGCCGAGCATAATCGCGCGGTGAACCGGTACCAGAAGAAATGAAAAAAGCCAGATTCATCACCCTCGAAGGCATAGACGGCGCGGGCAAAAGCACCCAGATGAGCCGGATCGAAGCCGCCCTTGAAAGCCGCGGCATCGACTACCTGATGACGCGGGAGCCAGGCGGTACGCCCCTGGGCGAAAAATTGCGGGACATCCTGCTGCACCAGGACATGCATCCTGAAACGGAAGCGCTCCTGATGTTCGCTTCCCGTGCCGAGCATCTTTCCAGCGTCATCAGGCCCGCGCTGGAAGCGGGAACCTGGGTGATTTCGGACCGCTTCACCGATGCCAGCTTCGCATACCAGGGAGGGGGCAGGGGGCTCGATTACGGGAAACTCGCCACGCTGGAGCAATGGGTACAAGATGCGTTCCAGCCGGATCTCACCCTGCTCTTCGATGTGCCTGTCGAAGTGGCCAGGCAAAGACTGATGAAAAACGCCTCCCTCGACCGCTTCGAACATGAAAGGGAGGCTTTCTTCGACAGGGTTCGAGGCGCCTATCTCAACCGGGCTGCACGTTTTCCCGAGCGATTCGTGGTGATCGATTCCGGACTTCCCCCGGAAGTAATTGGTGTAGAACTTGAAGAAATAATTGCAAGGCTATGTTTATGAAAACATATACATGGCAAAAAGAGCTCATGGAGAAGCTGCTTCGGAACAGGGAAACCCTGCCGCACGCGCTCATTCTGAAGGGGAGGCGCGGCACCGGGAAACTCGATTTCGCCAATCGTCTTGCCCAGTCCCTGTTGTGCGAATCGCCTCATGAAAACGGGGAAGCCTGCGATGCATGCCAGGCCTGTTCGTGGTTTGCCAATGGGCTTCATCCGGACTTCAGGAGAATCGAGCCGGAAATCGATGTTTCCGATTCCGGCAGGAAATCGAACCGGATCACCATCGACCCGATCCGCTCCCTTTCAGAGTTCACGAACGTGACGACGCATCGCAACGGCTACCGGATCATCCTGATTCATCCCGCGGATGCAATGAATCTGCCGGCTGCCAATGCACTGCTCAAGACGCTGGAAGAGCCGCCGGGGAAAACGCTTTTCATTCTGGTGACTGCGAGGCCGAACCTGCTTTTGCCAACCGTGGTGAGCCGCTGCCATGCGCTGGCGATGCCTTTTCCGAAACCTGCTGAAGGCGAGGCTTGGCTTCGCGAGAAGGGCATCGCCAATCCCGCCCCCTTCCTTGCCGAAGCGGGTCAGGCCCCGCTCGCAGCCCTTGAATTGGCGAGCGAAGATTCCTCCCTGAAAAACAGGTTCCTGAACGAGATCGCATCATCGATGCTCGATCCTATCGCATTTGCAGAGGCTTTCCAGAAAACGGAGTTGTCCCTGGTATTGCGCTGGCTGCAGAAATGGTGCCATGATCTCGCAAGCTTCGCCTTTTCCGGGAAAATACGCTACTTCCCGGACTTGTCGGATAGAATCAGGGCGGTTTCCGCCAAAACGGATAAAATCGAGCTGGTGCGTTTTCAGCGGAAATTGTGCGAGGCTCAAAGGGTATCGACCCATCCGGTCAATGCCAGACTGTTCATCGAGGAGATGATGTTGACTTATCGAGCGCTGACGGAGTCGAGATGAAACCGAACGTTTTCTCCTTTTCCATCAAGGATAAAAGTGCCCTATATTCGGCCTATATGCCCCATGTTCAGGGAGGAGGCCTGTTCATTCCGACCGAAAAGCCCTACAGGCTGAACGACGAAGTGTACATGCTGCTCGGGCTGCCGGAAGAGGCCGCAAAGCTTCCCGTGTCCGGAAAAGTGGTCTGGATCACCCCGCCCAATGCAATGGGTAGCCGCACCCAGGGAATAGGCATCCGGTTCGGAGACGACGAGAACGGCAACCTGGTGAGATCGAAGATAGAAAAGATCCTCGCCGGGATGTCCAAATCCACCCGGCCCACTCATACGATGTAGCCATGCTGGTCGATTCGCATTGCCATATCAACTTCCCGGAATTTTCCGAAGATCTGAACTCGGTGCTTCGCGAGATGAAGGACAACGGGGTGGTTGCCGCCCTGTGCGTCGGGGTCAATCTCGAGGATTTCCCGAGCATCAGAAAAATCGCCGAGACCCATCCTGAAGTTTATGCATCGGTCGGCGTGCATCCGGATTACGATGTGGCAGATCCCTCGGTCGAGGCCATCCTGAATCTTGCGCATCACCCCAGGGTGATCGCCATAGGCGAGACGGGGCTGGATTATTTCAGACTGAAAGGCGATCTCGAATGGCAAAGGGAGCGATTCCGCAACCATATCCGCGCAGCCAGAGAAATAGGCAAACCCGTCATCGTGCACACCCGTGAAGCCGCAAGCGACACCTTGCGCATCATGAGGGAGGAGGGGGCTGCGGAGGTCGGCGGGATCATGCACTGCTTCACCGAAATCTGGGAAGTCGCGCAGGCTGCGATGGAAATGAATTTTTATATCTCGTTTTCAGGCATCGTCACCTTCAAGAAGGCGCTGGAACTGAAGGAAGTCGCAAAGCGGGTGCCCCTCGACAGGATGCTGGTCGAGACCGATTCGCCCTACCTTGCGCCTGTCCCCTACAGGGGAAAGACCAATCAGCCCGCCTATGTGAAGCATGTCGCCGAAGAAATCGCCCTGCTGAAAGGCATTTCCTTCGAGGAGGTGGCCCACGCCACTACGCAGAACTTCTCCAGACTTTTCGGCCTGGAGATCTAAGCCGTCAGCCTGTTCAATACATAGGGCAGGATGCCGCCCTGACGGTAGTATTCGACTTCGATCGGGGTGTCTATCCTGAGCAGCAGCGGCACCTGCTCGACGCTGCCGTCCATGCGACGGATCACCAGGGTGACGTCCTGCTGCGGCGCGATGTCGCTCCCCACCAAAACATCGAAGGTTTCGCTGCCGTCGAGTTTCAGGCTCCGTGCCGTCGTTCCCCCCTTGAACTGACAGGGCAGAACTCCCATCCCCACCAGATTGCTGCGATGGATGCGCTCGAAACTCGAAGCGATCACGGCTTTGACGCCGAGCAGCCTGGTTCCTTTCGCAGCCCAGTCGCGGGACGAGCCGGTGCCGTATTCCTCCCCTGCGAATACCAGGGTCGGTATGCTCTCAGCAACATAACGCATCGCCGCATCATAGATGCTCATGGTTTCTCCGTGGCAGAGGGTGACGCCGCCTTCGGAACCCGGAATCATCAGGTTCCTGATCCTGACGTTGGCGAAAGTGCCGCGCATCATGACTTCGTGGTTGCCGCGCCGGGAGCCGTAGCTGTTGAAATCTTCGATACCGACATGGTGATCCGTCAGATATTTTCCGGCCGGGGAAGATGCCTTGATCCCGCCTGCGGGGCTGATATGGTCGGTCGTGACGGAATCGCCGAAAATGCCGAGCGCGCGTGCGCCGAGGATGTCCCCGACATGGATCTGCTGGTCCTTGAAGAAGGGCGGCTCCTGAATGTAGGTCGAATCCCCGTCCCATTCGTAGACCGCCCCGCGTGAAGAGGCGACCTTTTCCCAGAGCGGATTGTCCCTGGTGAAATCGGCATAGAGTTCGCGGTAAACGGCAGGATCTGTCGCAAAGGCCATGACAGCGGCGATCTCGTCGCCCGAAGGCCAGATGTCCTTGAGATAGACAGGCTTGCCTTCCTTGTCATGCCCGAGCGGATCGTGGTCAGGATCGATGTTCACCGTGCCGGCAATGGCGAAAGCGACGACAAGAGGCGGGCTCATCAGGAAATTCGCCTTGATGTTCTGATGGATCCTGGCCTCGAAATTCCTGTTTCCGGAAAGCACGGCTGCGGCGACGACGTCGTTTTTGACGATCGCATCCTCGATGTGCGCTTCGAGCGGCCCGGAATTGCCGATGCAGGTCGTGCAGCCATAGCCGACCAGGGAAAAGCCGAGTTCGTCGAGATAGGATTGCAGCCCTGCATTTTCGAGATAGCGGGTCACGACGCGGGAACCGGGGGCGAGCGAAGTCTTGATCCTGGGGTCGACCTTGAGGCCCTTTTCGACCGCTTTTTTGGCAAGCAGGCCCGCGGCGAGCAGAACGCCGGGATTGGACGTGTTGGTGCAGGAAGTGATTGCCGCGATCAGCACGTCGCCGTTGCCGATGCTGCCCCCGCCTTCGACGGAATATCGCATCCCGTGCGCATCCCCCGATTTGCCGTAACCGCCTTCTGCCTGGGGCTTTTCGATGAGGGCGGAAAAAGCCTTTCCGAGTCCGGAAAGCTCTATCCTGTCCTGGGGACGCTTCGGCCCTGCCACGCTCGGAGCGATCGATCCCAGGTCGATTTCGATGACCCGGGTGTAATCGCATTCTCCGGCAAGCGGAATTCCAAACAGGCCCTGGGCAACGTAATAGGATTTCAGTGCATCGATTTCCTCAGGCGTGCGCCCCGTCGCCCTGAAGTAACTGCATGTCGCATCGTCGACCGGAAAGAAGCCCATCGTGGCGCCGTATTCCGGGGCCATGTTGGCGATGGTCGCGCGGTCCGGAACGGAGAGCGACGCCGCCCCCTCGCCGAAGAATTCGACGAATTTCCCGACCACTTTCGCGCCCCTCAGCTTTTCCGTGATGTTGAGCACGAGATCGGTCGCGGTCACCCCGGCAGGCAGCTTTCCGGTCAGATTCACCCCGATCACGTCAGGCGTCAGGAAATAGACGGGCTGCCCGAGCATGCCGGCTTCGGCCTCGATTCCGCCCACTCCCCAGCCCACGACGCCGATGCCGTTGATCATCGTGGTATGGGAATCCGTTCCGACCAGGGTATCGGGGAAATAGACATTTTCCTGGGAGAGTACGCCGCGTGCCAGGTATTCCAGATTGACCTGGTGAACGATCCCTATGCCGGGCGGAACGACCTTGAAGGTATCGAACGCCTGCATTCCCCACTTGAGGAACTGGTAGCGCTCTCCGTTGCGGGAAAATTCCAGGGCCATGTTGAGTTCGAGCGCATCGGGGGAACGGTAATGATCCACCTGGATGGAATGGTCCACGACCAGGTCGACGGGCACGAGCGGCTCGATTATCCCCGGATCCCTGCCCAATTGCCGTGCGGCATTTCGCATCGCGGCAAGATCGGCGAGGAGCGGCACGCCGGTGAAATCCTGAAGCACGATGCGCGCAACGACAAAGGGAATCTCTTCGGTTCTTGCATCGCCGGGCTTCCAGCCGGCCAGTTGCTTCACATGGGACTCGGATATCCTTTTGCCGTCGTAATTGCGCAAAACGGATTCGAGTACGATCCGTATCGATACGGGTAAGCGGGAGATTTTCCCGAGCCCGGCCTCCTCCAGGGCTGCAAGGGAATAATAGCTTCCCGTTTTGCCCGACGCCAGAGTGAATTGTCTGAGTGAATTGTAAAGATTGTGGCCCATCGGCGCTCCTCGAAGCATCAGCTTATGCAAACTTGCAATGATACCGAGTGAAGGGCTTGAGCGAAAGTCCGCGCGCATAGGACAAACACCGATGCCTTCTCTTCCATTTTTCCATACCCAGATTAAGCGAAATGCTCATTACTTCGATGCTCCCCCATGATCATAATTAATCAAAATCGTTTAATGCGTATAGATAGAGATTAATTATTGCAACAAAACGAAAAGGAGAGCGCATCATGAACACCTACATCGAAGACGAATTCATCCATGGCCATGGCGCAAGCCTTCCGGTAGACGAGGAGCCTCCGGACTTCTGTGCGGACGACATGGTATATGATGTCACGCAGATTTATTTCAACGAAATCGGGCAGCGGGCTCTCCTGACCGTGGAACAGGAAAGGCATTTCTCGCGCCTCGTCAAGCAGGGCGATTTCGATGCCAGGCAGAAGATGATCGAGCACAATCTGAGGCTCGTCGTTAATATCGCCAAACGCTATGCCAATCGCGGCGTCACATTGCTCGACCTGATCGAGGAAGGCAATCTCGGGCTGATCCATGCCCTGGAAAAATTCGATCCCGAACTGGGCTTCCGCTTCTCCACCTATGCGACCTGGTGGATCAGGCAGAACATCGAGCGCGCTCTCATGAACCAGTCTCGCACCATCAGGCTGCCGGTGCATGTCGTGAAGGAGCTCAATGCCATCCTGAAGGTGATGCGGAACATGGAAAACGACGGGAACGTCGAAAACAATGCCGAAAATGTCGCAGCTCGCCTCAACATCCCTGTCGAAACTGTCAGGTGGACGCTGCGCCAGAACGAACGGATGGTTTCCCTGGATGCGCCGCTCGACATCGACCCCATGCTTTCCATAGGCGAATCGATTCAGGACGAGCAGAATCTGTCGCCCGACATGATGCTGGAGCAGGTCGAAATGCAGAAAATCGTGGTGGAATGGATAGAGGATCTCGGTACCAAGCAAAGGGAAGTGATCGAGAAGCGCTACGGCTTCAACGGGGAGGAAACCATGACGCTGGAGCAGCTTGCGAAATGCATGGGGCTCACCCGGGAAAGAATCAGGCAGATCCAGATCGAAGCGCTGCAGCAGCTCAGGAAGCGTTTCGCCAGCAACGGCATCCACAAGGAGATGCTGCTATAGGGAAGCCCCGAACAAGTCCCGCGTGGCCGCGACGGTCGGCTTTGCGGGATGAGACTCACGAAGCGAGATGCAGCGAATGGCCATTCCCTTCGCTTGTCCGAGACACAGAGAATCGCCCGCAAAGCCCCGTCCCGAAAGGGTTGCGTGAAGATCGAGCGCTCGCGTTGTCGCCCTCCTTGGCATTGTAGGCACGGCTACAACCTGCGTCGCGCTCCGCGCGATCATCTCGATTTCCCGGCAACACGGCTCATGTGCGACTTGTTCAGGGCTTCCATAGCTTCTTCATTTCATAAAGCAATTCCAGCGCCTGCCGCGGACTGAGGCCGTCGATGTCGGTCTCTTCCAGAAGGCGCAGGGCAGGGTAGGGCTCGGGTTCGGGCGCGCTTCCCGAGAAAAGGTCTCCCTGCCTTTCCGCAACCTGCTCTTCCAGCTTCAGAAGATATTTTTTCGCAGTCCGGATCACGCTGCCCGGGATGCCCGCGAGCGCGGCCACCTGAAGGCCGTAGCTCTGGCTTGCAGGCCCCTGGTTCACGCTGTGCAGAAAAACGATGTGATGCTGGTGTTCCACCGCGGCAAGGTGCACGTTGACCGCCTGGGGGTATTCCGCCTCGATCTGGGTCAGCTCGAAATAGTGCGTGGCGAACAGCGACAGGGAGCGGTTTTTTTCCAGCAGGTGCCTTGCGATCGACCAGGCGAGCGCCAGGCCGTCGAAAGTCGATGTGCCCCGCCCGACTTCGTCCATCAGCACGAGGCTGGATTCCGTGGCATTGTTGAGGATGTTCGCAGCTTCGGTCATTTCGACCATGAAAGTGGAGCGCCCTCCGGCGATATCGTCGGATGCACCGATGCGCGTGAAGATCCGGTCGAGCACGCCGAGCGTCGCGCTTTTTGCCGGCACGAACGATCCGGCATGCGCAAGCAGGGCGATCAGCGCGACCTGCCTCATGTAAGTCGATTTGCCGCCCATGTTCGGGCCCGTGATGACCAGCATCCTTCTGGAAGCATCGAGCCAGGTATCGTTCTCGATGAAATTGTCGATCTGGCTTTCCACGACAGGATGCCTTCCGTCTTCTATCCTGATCGAAGGCTCGTCGCAAAACACCGGTTCGACAAAACCCAGGCCCAGCGCGCGCTCCGAAAATGCGGCGAGGACATCGGCCTCCGCTGCGGCAGCTCCGATATGCTGCAATGTTTCGACGAAGGGAAGCAGTTTTTCGAGCAGCTCTTCGTAAAGCCGCTTTTCGCTCGCCAGGGCCTTGTCCTGGGCGGAAAGCGCGCGGTCCTCGAAAGCCTTGAGCTCGGGGGTGATGTAGCGCTCCGCGTTCTTGAGCGTCTGGCGGCGCCTGTAATCGTCCGGAACGTTGGCCGACTGCGCCATGGACACTTCGATGTAAAAGCCGTGGACCCTGTTGTATTCGACTTTCAGCGTCGCAATCCCGGTCCTTTGCCTCTCGCGGGTCTCGAGTTCGAGCAAAAATTCGCCGCAATTGTTCTGGATCGCGCGCAATTCGTCGAGTTCGGCATCGTAGCCGTCCCGGATCACGCCGCCTTCCCGCAATACCGCGGAAGGCTCGTCCTGGAGCGCGCTCTTCAGAAGAAACAGCAGGGGTTGCGGCACTTCGAGCAGGGAGGCGAGTTCCTTCAGACGCGATGCCTCCCGCTGCTCCAGCATGGCTGCGAGGGAAGGCATGAGCGCAAGACTGTCCCTCAGCCCGGAAAGATCCCTGGGCCTTGCGCTTTTCAGAGCGATGCGGGTGGTGATGCGCTCCATGTCGGCGCAGCCCTTGAGCAGCTTCAGGACGGACCTGCAATCCGTTTGCAGATCGGAGACTGCCGCAAGCCGTTTCTCGATGACCAGCCTGCTCTTGAGGGGATGATGCAGCCAGTGGCGCATCAGGCGGCTTCCCATGTTCGTCGCACAGACATTCATGAGCGCATGCAGGGTGGGGGAGGGTTCCCCCCTCAGCGTTTCGGTGATTTCCAGGTTGCGTCTCGTCGCAGCGTCCATGTTGAGGAAGGCGTCGATGCGCTCGACTTTCAGCTCCTTCACATGATTGAGATCGCTCCCCTGGGTCAGCCTCGCATAATCGAGCAGGGCGCCCCCCGCCTGTATCGAAGGGACATGGCCTTCGCAGCCGAAACCTTCCAGATCGCGGGTTTCGAATTGCCTGGAGAGGCTGCGCGATGCGGACTCGAATTCGAAATGCCAGGTAGGCAGGCGCCTCGTGCAAAATCGCGGATCGTCGAAATCGGCATCTTCCGGAATCAGGATTTCGGAAGGTTTGAGTCTTTCGAGTTCGCTCTGCAGGTTCGACCGGTCCGTTTCCAGGATGCAGAAGCGCCCGGCGGCGAGATTGAGCCAGGCGAGCCCGAGCTTTTTTTCCGAAAAACAGAACGCGAGCAGCAGGCTGTCCCGGTTCTCTTCCATGAGTGCGGAATCTGTGAGGGTTCCCGGAGTGATGATGCGGGTGACCTTGCGCTCGACGGGGCCTTTGCTTGTCGCGGGGTCCCCGATCTGCTCGCAGATCGCGACCGACTCGCCCATCCTGACGAGCCTCGCGAGGTATTGTTCCGCGGCATGGTAGGGAACGCCCGCCATCTTGATCGGCTCGCCGTTGGAGGCGCCGCGGCGGGTGAGGGTGATGTCGAGGAGCTTCGCCGCCTTTTCGGCATCCTCGAAGAACAGCTCGTAGAAATCCCCCATCCGGTAGAACAGCAGCATGTCGGGGTGGCCGGATTTGATGCGCAGATACTGCTGCATCATCGGGGTATGGTTGCCTGTGTTTTCCAATTCAATTGCTTGCTGGTTGATTTTTCCGGTTGGACCGGCTGCCTGATGCCGCCCTGGAAGTTTGCCGCAGTCCTCCGGGATTGGCAACCCCGTAGCGCAGCTCAGGCCTGCCAAACGCCGAACCCCGCGCCCCGCAGGTCGATGCCGATTTCGACTTCCCTTGCGCAGGCTTCCTCATGCGACATCGGGTTGAATCCCTCGTACAGGTCGGGCAACAGCCGCAAGCCGTATTCCCTGACATAGCGGTTGGACTGGATGCCCGCCTTGTGCTTGTCGAAGCGCAGGTCGGGGTCGAGCCCGGTCATGCCGACGTACACGCAGGGCTTGCCTTGAACGTAGCCGGGATTGCAGCGCTTGAAGCGGCCTTCGAGAAGGACGTCTTTGGACAGTTCGATCACATAGACGTGGTAGTGCTTGCGGCGTGTCATGATGGTGTCAAGGATACACCGGCCGCGGTGTCCGGCAAACCCGCGATTGTTCCCGCTTTTGCGGCAAAGGTGACCGCTTCGGGTTTTTGGTTTACATTAACCTTCATGTCCGAAACGCCGCCTGACGCCCTGCTTTTCATCACCCCCGGCTGCCCGCACTGCGCCGGCGCCCTGGAGGGGCTGGGCGAGCTGGTCAAGCAGATGCTGATCGGGAGAATGACGGTGGTGAATGTCGCCGCGCATCCTGAACTTGCCGCCGAATATGGCGTGCGCTCCGCCCCCTGGCTGCGCCTGGGTCCGTTTACCCTCATCGGCGCGCAGAGTCCTGCCGAACTGCGCGAGTGGGCCGGCTGGGCAAATGGCGAAGCAGGCACGACGCACTATGTCGAACACTTGTTGATGCAGGGCGGCTACAGGCAGGCTCTGGAATTCGTCGATGCGGATACCAATCGCCTCGGGCCGCTGCTTTCCGTCGTAGCCGACCCCAAAGCCAGGCTCGAAGTGCGCCTCGGCGTCAGCGCACTGCTGGAAGCCCATGCCGGAACGCCGGAATTGCAGAAGCTGCTGCCGCAACTGGCCGAACTCAGCCGCCATGCCGACCATCGCGTGCGCGCCGACGCATGCCATCTGCTCGGACTTGCCGGCAGCGCGGCTGCGCTAGCCCATGTCGAAATCTGCCTCGACGACGCCCACCCCGAGGTGCGGGAAATCGCCGGGGAGGCGATGGCGGCATTGGCGCAGCAAAATGCGAAAACATGATGCGTGGCCGACTGGTTGCAAATAATCCGATAGAGGTGGCCCCATTTATTCAGACAGTTTTTCCGGTTTTATAAGTGGAATCTTGCCGAAATTGCCTACGCCGATTTTGCCAGCGCAGGCAGGTTATCGAAGTAAAACCTATCCGGTGTTTTTCCG
>Ga0315298_1003900_pt1 | contig 22964 bp, 23 predicted proteins | sample WHS_1_MG_FD_203077 | JGI IMG/M metagenome (GOLD analysis project Ga0315298, IMG submission 203077) | Extremophilic microbial mat communities from Washburn Hot Springs, YNP, Wyoming, USA - WHS_1_MG | ecosystem: Environmental > Aquatic > Thermal springs > Hot (42-90C) | place: USA: Wyoming...
AGACCCTGCAGGGCGCTGGCAAGAGACGACGCCAAGGCGCCGGCATCCGGCGGTGTCTGGGTGTCCGCCGCGGTGCCGGCGGTCTGCGCTGCGGCGTCTCCCGCGGCGCCAGCGGTGCGAGCCTGCTCCTGCTGGCCGGAGGGTGCCGCGCCGTCTGCCCTTGCCGCCTGCTGCGGCGCTGACGGCGACTGCCCGGCGCGCGCCAGAGCATCGGCAAACCGCGGCGTTTGCGCCGCAGACGGGGCGGGTGCCGCGCCTGCGGGCGGATCGGCAGCAGGCGTTGCGGCAGGAAAAACGAGCGGAGCGATCGACGGCATGGTGACGGACAAGTGATTGCTTGCCCAGTCTTAGCAAAACCTGCGCCAGCCGCCTCAGGCGTCGGACTGCTGCTGTGAACTCGGCAAAAATTGCGACGCGCGACGCAGCGCCCAATCCTGCAGCGACTTGATCGCGCTGATTTTCTGCCCCTGCCGTTGCTGCGCCTGATACTGTTCGATCAGGACTTCGAACGCTTTTTCGCGTTGCCGCGCCGCGGCCCATTGCGCCGAGCGCTCGGCGAGCACGTGCTGCTGCCGCTGGACTTCGGCTTGCTGCGCCGCGACGGCCGCCTCGATGCGCTGCACGAAGCCGCGCAAATCGCGCACCTGGCTCCACGGCGTCGCGGTCGTGCCGGCGGCCTGCATCTGCTGGCGGTATTGCGCGGCGTAGCCCTGCAGCTGCTCCAGCTTGGCCTGCGCCGCCCGCAGCGTCTGTTGTTGTTTGCCCACCGCCTGCGCGGCGGTTTGGCTGGCTTCGGCGGCCTGGGTGTGCAGGGTTTGCAGCGTCTGCAGCCGTTGCGGGCCCAGTGTAGGGTCGAAGGTCATGCGCGGTCGTCAGATGAACAGACTGCAAGTGTAAGCCGGCTGCCCGCAGCAGCACGTCAGGCAGCGGATCTGCGATCAGCTGACGCCGCCGCCTGGCACGCCGTCAATTTTCCGGCGGCAGGTACGGTGCCATGAGGTCGGCGAGCTGCGCGCGGCTTTGCGCCAGATCGACCGCGGTGTGCATGTCCTGCACGAGAAACTGGCGAATCCCGGCATGCGCCTGCACGGCGAGGTCGAGTTGCGGATCGGCGCCCGGAGTGTAGGCGCCGACGGCGATCAAATCCTGCTGACTGGTGTAGCGCGACTGCAATTCCTTGAGCCGCTGCATGCGGCGCAGTTCCACCGGGCTGGCAATGGCCGGCATGACGCGGCTGATCGACGATTGCAGGTCGATCGCCGGGAAATGCCCCTGCTCGGCCAGACGGCGGCTGAGGACGATGTGACCGTCGAGAATGGCGCGCACATTGTCGGCCACCGGGTCCTGCTGGTCGTCGCCCTCCATCAGCACGGTATAGAACGCGGTGATGCTGCCGCCGCCCGCCGGGCCGTTTCCCGCGCGCTCGACCAGAGCGGGGAGTTTGGCGAACACCGACGGCGGAAAGCCGCGGGCTGCAGGCGGTTCGCCTGCGGCCAGCGCGACCTCACGCAGCGCCAGGGCATAGCGCGTGATCGAGTCCATCAGCAACAGCACGTTCTGCCCCTGGTCACGATAATACTCGGCGATCGCCGTGGCCAGACGCGCGCCGCGGATGCGTGTCAGCGCCGGCGCATCGGCCGGGGCAGCCACGACCACGGCGCGCGCCAGACCGGCATCGCCGAGGATGTCTTCGATGAATTCCTTGACTTCGCGCCCGCGTTCGCCGATCAGACCGACGACGATGACGTCGGCATCGGTGTTGCGCGCCATCATGCCGAGCAACACGCTCTTGCCCACGCCGCTGCCGGCAAACAGCCCCATGCGCGCGCCGCGGCCGACGGTGAACAAGGCGTTGATCGCCCGCACCCCCACGTCCAGCGCCTGCCGGACCAGCGCCCGCTCCAGCGGATTGATCGGCCGGGTGGACAAGCTGGTGTAGCTCGATGCCAGCAGCGGACCGGCACCATCGAGCGGGCGGCCGTTGCCGTCGATCACCCGGCCGAGCAGTTCGGGACCGACGGGGATGCGGATGTCTCCGGGCACGGGGTGCACCCGCGCTCCGGGCATCAAGCCCTGCACCTCCCCCAGCGCCATGAGTTGCACCGAATCGCCGTGAAAACCGACGACTTCGGCGTCGATGAACCGGTTGTTGTCGGTGCTGATGCGGCAACGCTCGCCCAGACTGACGTCCAGCCCCTGCGCTTCCAGGATCAGGCCACGCACCCGCACCAGGCTGCCGCTATACACGAACGGCTGCACGCCGCCAGCCAGGCGGGCGCGCAGCGACTGCAGATGGCTCACCGCTGCCGGCACGGCGGCAGCGCCGGTTTGCCGCATCACCGGCGTGCTCATTGCAGCCCCTCCTCGAACAGCCGTGCGATGGCCTGGCGCCAGCGCTCCTGCACCCGCAGGTCGAGTTCGCTGACTGCGTCACGGCGGCTGCGCCAGCGTCGGTCGGGGGTGGCCGCCTGACCCGTTGGCAGGGCCTGGACGACGACGTCGCCCCGTTCCAGGTGCTCGTCGGCGAGCAGGGTCACGCCGCTGCCCTCCAGATCAGGCGCGGCGCTGCGCAGCAGCTCGACATCCTGCGGATGCAGCCGCAGCGCCGCCGCGCCCGCCTGCGCCGGGCACGCCGCCAGCGCCTGACGCACGATGGGCACGAGGGCCTCGGGCTGGGTGCGCAGTTCGTGCAGCACCACCTGCCGCGCCAGCTCCAGCGCCAGCGCCACCAGCGCGGTTTCGGCCTCGGCGTCGAGCTGGGCCAGCGGCTGCGTCAGCCGGGACATCATCGCGCGCAGCGCCTCGCGCTCCTGCTGCGCCTGCTGCCGCCCGGCTTGCAGGCCCTCGGCCTGACCGGCGGCGAAGCCCTCGCGCCGCCCCTGCTCCAGCCCGGCGTCGCGGCCTTCGGCAAAGCCCCGGGCTTCGGCCTGGGCATAGACCGCCTCGTACTGCTGCGCCGTCGGCGGCACGGCCCCCGGCTGGCGCGCGCGCGTATCCGCCGGCGGCGCTGCCGTCATGTCCTGCGGCTGCCAGCGGCGCGCCGACTGCGCGTCTTCTTTGGGGATGATGTTGCCGCTGCCCATGGGCGGGAGTTCTCAGCGTTGCTCAACCCACCAGCGCCTCGCCGCCGCCGCTGCCGAGCTGGATCTGCCCGGCGGCCTCCAGGCGCGAAGCGATTTGCAGGATTTCCTTCTGCGCGCCTTCGACCTCGCTGAGCCGGACCGGCCCCTTGGCCTCCATGTCGTCGCGCAGCATTTCGGCGGCACGCTTGGACATATTGCTGAGGAATTTGTCCTTCAGCGCGTTGTTCGTCCCCTTGAGCGCCAGGATGAGGGTTTCGGACGAAATTTCACGCAGCAGGGTCTGCATGCTGCGGTCGTCGACGTTGATCAGATCGTCGAAGACGAACATCTGCTCCTGCACCTTGGTGGCGAGCTCCTCGTCCTGCGAGCGCAGATGCTCCATGATGGCCGAGGACAGCGCGGTTTCCACGCGGTTGAGGATCTCGGCAGTGACTTTCGGCCCGCCCACCGTGCTGACCTGCACGCTCTGCGAGTCGCCGGAGAGTTGCTCTTCCAGGGCTTCGTTGAGTTCGCGCAGCGCGCTGGGTTGCAGGCCGTCGAGCGCGGCCAGCCGCAGCATGGCTTCTCCGGCCTGACGCTCGGGCAAAAAGTGCAGCACCTCGCCGGCCTGCTCGGGCTCGATGTACGCCAGGACCAGCGCGATCACCTGCGGATGTTCGAGCTTGATGAGGTCGGCGATGGCGCGCGGCTCCAGCCATTTGAGGTTTTCCAACCCGCTGGACTCGCCGCCGTGCAAAATGCGCTCGATCAGCGAGTTGGCACGCTCGCCGCCGAGCGCCTTGGTCAGCGCGCCGCGCAAAAAGTCGTTCGCCCCCAGGCCGAGCGCCGTCTGCTGTTCGAGTTTTTCGCGGAATTCGCGCATCACTGCATGCGCCTGTTCGGCGCTGACGCGGCTGAGCTTGGACATCGCCACGCCGAGCCGCTGCACCTCGCGCGGTGCCAGATGCCGCATGATTTCCGCCGCCTGGTCTTCGCCCAGGCTGAGCAGCAGCACCGCGGCACGATCCAGCCCGGTGAAATCGGACGCCTCACTGGCCATCGGACAGCCACTCCTTGACGACCTGGGCCGCGCGCCGCGGATCCTGCTTGACCAGTTCGCGCGCCATCGCCGCGTCGGTCTCCAGGGTGTTGCTCAGCTGTACCGTATCGGGCGCCAGCGTGCCGGGCAAACCGTCGGCCGCGGCCGGCACGGCGCCGCCGGCAGCCGCCGGGCCCACTGCGGCAGGTGCTGCCTGCGGCTCGGCGGCGCCCGCCGCCGGTTCAACCGCGGCACCGCGACGCGCCTTCGGAGCCGTGGTCATCGACTTGCGCATCGCGCGGTACGCCAGGACGCCGAGGATCAACGCGATGAGATACGGAGCGGTCTGGCGCGCGGCGTCCCACAGCCACGCCTGCCGCCACCAGGGCAGGGCTTTTTCCGCCTCCTTCTGCGCTGCGGTGAACGGCATGTTGATCACGCTCACGGTATCGCCACGCCGGGCGTTGAAGCCGATGGCGTTTTCCACCAACTGTTTCATCTGCGCGAGCTGCGCGGCGCTCATCGGTGCCGGTTTGCCGCCCCTGGTCTGGTCGTTGACCAGCACCGACACCGACAGCCGTTTGATCGTGCCCACCGGCTGCTGCGTGTGGCTGACGGTTTTGTCCAGGTCGTAATTCGTCGTCGCCGACGAACTCGCCGCCGTCGGCGCCAGCGTCTTCAGACTCGGGGTGATCTGGGTGAACTGCTGCGGCGTCAGCGGTGCCGAGGCCGAGCCGACGGTGAACGGCGCCACCGCACCGCCAGGCGGCTGGTTGGTCAGCGTCCCGGGCACACCGGCAGGCAGCGTGCCGCTGCCGACGGAATTGGACGTTTGCTGCTGCTGGCTGAGCACATGGCCCTGGCCGTAAAACACCGAGCTGGATTCGGTCTTGGCAAAGTCCAGGTCGGCGGACACGGCCACGCGCACGCCGTCGCTGCCCACCAGCGGGGCGAGCAGGGCTTCGATCTGCTTGCGGTACTGCTGCTCAATCGTGTTGCGGTAGGCGAGCTGCTCGGGCTGGATGCCGCTGTCGGCGCGCGGCCCTGCGGTGAGCAGATTGCCATCCTGATCGACGACGCTGACGTCTTTGTCGCTCAGACCGGCCACCGCCGAGGACACCAGGTGCACGATGCCCGCCACCTGCGCGCCGCTGAGCACCCGCCCCGGGTAGAGCTTGAGCAGCACCGAGGCCGAGGGTTTTTCACTCTCGCTCAAAAACACCGACGGTTTGGGAATGGCCAGATGCACCGTCGCCGACTCCACCGCCGACAGCGACTCGATGGTGCGCCCCAGCGAGCCTTCGAGCGCGCGCTGGTAATTCACCCGCTCGACGAACTGGCTGGTGCCCATCGGTTCCTTGTCGAGGATCTCGAAACCCACTCCCGCGCCCTTGGGCAGACCGCTGGCGGCAAGCTTCATGCGTGTGGCATAGACCTGCGCGGCCGGCACCTCGATCACCGCACCTCCACCGGTGATGCGGTAAGGCACGTTGAGTTTTTGCAGTTCACCGATGACCGCGCCGCCATCGCGCTCGGACAGATTGGTGTAGAGCACCTGGTAGTCCAGCCGGCTGCTCCACAGCAGGGTGACGATGATGAGCGCGAGCAGCGCAGCCAGCCCGGCCAGCCAGGTCAGACGCTGGTTCAGACTCATTTGACGCCAGACCCGCAGCGGGTCCGGCCAGGTGGCAGCGGCAGTGGTGGCCATGTGTCGTGCGGCGTGTCAAAAATCCGTCATTTCCCGGAGACGTTCAAGCCTGGATGTTCATGATGTCCTGATACGCCGACACCAGCTTGTTGCGCACCTGCAGCGCCGCCTGAAACGACAGGCTGGCCTTTTGCGAAGCGAGCATGACATCGCTCAGGCTGACGTCGGATGCGCCGGAAATGAATTGCTGCTGCAGCGCGTTGGCCTGTTGCAACGCGCCGTTGACGCCGTCGAGCGCGGTTTTCAGCGTGGTGGCGAAATCGCTTTGCTGCGCCGCCGCGGTCGCGCCGAGCGCCGCGGCGGCGTTGCCCCCGTCGGGACGCGCCGCGGCCTGCGCCGCCAAGCTGCGCATCTGCGCCAAAACACTTTGCATCGGGTCGATCTGCATGCCAACCTCCCACTGGGAACCGTCGCCTTCACCGGCCCGAGGCCGGCATTCAGGCCACTTCAAGCAAACTTCATTCCAGCGCCGGGATCACGGTGATTCCTGTTCACTCGGGCAGGCCCAGCCCGGCCTCGCGCAGCTTTTGCAGCTTGTGGCGCAGGGTGCGCGGGCTGATGCCCAGACGTTGCGCCGCCAGCGATTTCGACCCCTGACTTTGCTGCAAGGCCTGCTGGATGAGCTGGCGCTCGCTCAGTGCCAGCCCGCTGCCCAGATCGCCCGCGGCGTGCTCGGCCGGCGCTGCCGGCGCCGCGTGGGGTGACGGCGGCGCGGCAACCGCCGGCGTGAACAGCAGGTCGGCGGCGCTCACCACCCCGCGCTGGCACAAGATGGCCGCACGCTGCATGACGTTGTCGAGCTCGCGCACATTGCCTGGCCAGTCGTGCGCCAGCAGCGCCTGCCGCGCCTGGGGGTCGAGCTGCGGCACGTCGTCCAGGCCGAACTGCCGGGCATACCGCGCGAGCATGGTCTGCGCCAGCGGCAGAATGTCCTCGCGGCGCTGGCGCAGCGGCGGGATCTGGATCGGAAACACGCTCAACCGGTAATACACATCCTCGCGCAACACGCCCTGGCGCACGGCCTGCTGCAGGTCGCGGTTGCTCGTGGCCAGCAGGCGCACGTCCAGGGCGATGCGCTTGCGCCCGCCCAGCCGCTCGATTTCGCGCTCCTGCAGCACGCGCAGCAGCTTGGCCTGCAGCGCCGGCGCCATTTCCGTCACCTCGTCGAGCAGCAGCGTGCCGCCCTGCGCCTGCTCGAATTTGCCTGGTGCCGACTGGCTGGCACCGGTGAACGCACCGCGCTCGAAGCCAAACAGCGTGGCTTCGAGCAGGGTCTCGGGAATCGCCGCACAGTTGATGGCGATGAACGGCCCTGCCGCGCGCGGCGACTGTGCGTGGATGAAGCGCGACAGCACCTCTTTGCCCACCCCGCTTTCGCCCAGCAGCATCACCGTCACGTCAGTCTGCGCCGCGCGCTGCGCGATGCGCAAAATATCCTGCATCGCCGGTGACTGCGCCACCACCGCCGCCGCGGGAGGATCCGCCGCCTCGCGGGCAGCGGCTGCGGTCTGCGCCGCACCCCGCCGTGCCGGCAGCGCCAGCGCCGCGGCGGACGGCACGAACTGGCGGATTTTGGCCAGCACCGCGTCTGCTTCCAGCGGCGCGCTCAGGTAGTCCGCCGCCCCCTGCTGCAACGCCTGAACCGCCGCCTGCACCGAGGCGTGGCGGGCGATGACCAGCACCGGCAGCGCCGGCTGCAGCGCATGCAGCCGCGCCAGCACGCGCGGCACATCGACGCCCGCACCGTCACCGGCGCAGAACACCAGATCGGGCGACCAGCCCTGCTCGACGCTGCGCAAGGCCGCGTCGGCCGTTTGCAGCCACTGCGTCACACAGCCGGCGGACTGCAGGTCGTCGTGCAGCCGCTGGGCGCGGGCCGTGTCGGGATCGATCAGCAAAATACGCGGAGAAGTCATCGGCGAAGCAAGCAAAACTCCCGTGCGGGCGGGCGCTAGCGACAAGGTAGCAAATCCGGGGCCTACCGGGTGACGATTTTCCGACGCGGCGATGGCCTTCGTGCCCGCCCCGCAGGCGGCCGCAACGACGCCGTCGCCCCGGCCCCGCCCGGCGCGCGGTCAGCCGCGCGGGTCCACGCTCAAGCCGTATTTGCGGATTTTCTCCACCAGTGTGGTGCGGCGCAAACCCAGATGCTGCGCGGCGTGCGCGATGACGTTGCGGCTGCGCTGCAGGGCCTGCTCGATCAGGCTGCGTTCGATGTGTTCCAGGTAGGCGCGCAAATCCATGCCCTGCTCGGGCAACACCGGCTGCGGCAGCGGCTCGGCCATGGCCTGCATGAGCTCGTGCAGACCCTCCGTGCCATCGCCCTCGGCAGATGCCACCGCCGATGCGGCCTGATCGGTCTCGGCCCAGGCCGACTCGCCGTCAGGACGCAACTTGGGCGGCAGATCGGCCACGCGCACCGTCGAACCGGCGTGCAAAATGAGCAGCCGCTCCATCAGATTCTGCAGTTCGCGCACATTGCCCGGCCAGCGGTAGGCCAGCAAGGCCTGTTCCACGCCGTCGCCAAAGCGCAGCCGGCCCAGGCCCTGCTGCTGCAGGCGCTGCAGCGTGTGTTCGGCCAGCAGCAAAATGTCGTCGCCACGTTCGCGCAGCGGCGGGACTTGCAGCGGAAACACGTTGAGGCGGTAAAACAGGTCCTCGCGGAACCGGCCCAGACCGATTTGCTGCTCCAGATCGCGGTGGGTGGCGGCGACGATGCGCGCCTGCGCGGCCAGCACCTCGCTGCCGCCGACGCGCTCGAAGCATTTTTCCTGCAGCACGCGCAGGATTTTCACCTGCAGCGGCGGGCTCATTTCGGCGATTTCGTCGAGAAACAGCGTCCCTCGCCCCGCCAGCTCGAACCGCCCTTTGCGCGCCTGGATCGCCCCGGTAAAGGCGCCACGCTCGTGGCCGAACAGCTCGCTTTCCATGAGTTCGCCGGGAATGGCACCGCAATTCACCGCGACGAACGGCCGCGCCGCGCGCGGCGACCAGGCGTGCACCGCCCGTGCCACGAGTTCTTTTCCCGTGCCGGATTCACCGAGCACCAGCACCGTGCTGTCGGTCTGCGCCACGCGCCGGATCTGCTCGCGCAACGCGCGCATCGGCGGACTCTGGCCGAGCAGCAGATCGCTGCCGTCGTCGGCGGTTGCCAGCGGAATGGACGTGCGGTCGTCGTACATGGGCGACATTGTCGCAGCCCCTGCCGCCATGCGGCTCAGGGCAGTTTGCGCAAAATGCCGTCAGTGCCGGTCAGGCGGTGCAGCGGGGCGCGCGCGGCCCGGGCCGCTGCGGCGCTGCGGAACGGCCCGACGTAAAACAGCCGCAGCCCGCGCACGGTCTGCGGGGCCAGGCACACCTCGGTATAGCCGGCGCGGTGCAGGCGCTGCGCCAGACGTTCGATCCCCTGCGGTTTGCCAAACGCACCGACCTGCACATACCACCCGGCGCGGCGACAGACCGCCACGGCGCCGGCCGGATGCCGCGCCGCCACCGCCCCATGCGCAGCGGCATCATGGGCCGCTGCGGCCTGCCGCGGCGCGCGTTGCCGCGGCGGTTTGTGCGGCGCCGCGGCATGCTGCGGGTGCGCCGGCCGGGCGGTGGCCTGCGACGCCGGCGGCTGCACCTGCTGCACCGGCATGTGCGCGGGCGCAGCCGGCGACGCCGGTGTCGCCGGCTGCGCTGTCTGGGCAGGCGCCGGATGCGACGCGGCTGCCGCCGCCGGTGCCGCTTGCGCTGCCGCCTGCGGCGCGCTGCCTGCCGCGGCCAGCGCGTCGATGGCCGCCGCAGCGGCTTTTTGCACCTGCGCCGCACTCGGCGCCTGCCGTGGCGCGGATGCCGCATGGGCAGCGGCCGACGCCGGGGCCAGCGGCGCCGGGGCCGACGGGCGCGCGGCCGGCGTGATCACCGTGGTCGTCGTGCCGACGGCAGGCTTGCGCAAACCGACGGCGGCCCACACGGCCAGGCCGATGAGGATGAGCACGCCGAGGAGCAGGATGCCGCGATTGAGCCAGCGCAGGCGGTTTTTCAGGGGTTGCAGTTCGTCGTTCAAGAGCGGGTTCCGTGGCTGGGCGGAGGGACGCGCGCTGCCGCGGCCTCGGGCTGCTCTGCCGGGGCCTGCGCGGGCACGATGGGCGTTTCGTTCACGGTCGCGTTGGCGAGGGGGGACACTACGACGACGCTGACACGGCGGTTGGCCGCCCGGCCTTGCGCCGTGGCATTCGTTGCCACCGGATGATATTGACCATATCCGGCAGCGACAAGTTGTTCCGGCGGCACCCCCTGGGCGATGAACATTTCGACCACCGACACGGCGCGCGCCGCCGACAGCGCCCAGTTGGAGTGGAACTGCGGGGTGTTGATCGGCCGGTCATCGGTGAAGCCGTTGACCTGGATGGGGTACGTCACCCCGCGCAGCACGCCGGCGATCTGGTCGAGCAGATCCTGCGCCTGCGGCGTCAGATCGGCCTGCCCGGAGGCGAACAGCACGGTGTCGTGGATGTCGATGACCACGCCCAGCGGCGTGGTGCGCACCCGCACATCGCCCTTGCGGATGGCGCTGGAGAGCAGTTCCTGGATTTTTTTAGCCACTTCGTCCAGGGTTTTTTGCACCTCGCGCGCGGCAGGGCCGCCGCGGCCCGGCTCGATGACTTCGGGTTTTTGCGGCTTGGGCAGCGGTGGCAGGTCGATGGCCGATGGCGTGCTGTTGAACGGTTGGCCGGTCTGCACGGGTACGGGCGTGGTCGGCTGGCCGGTGAATGCAGCGATGATGGTCTGCGACAACACCTTGTACTTGCCCTCGTTGAGCGAGGAAATCGAGTACATGACGACAAAAAACGCGAACAGCAGGGTGATGAAGTCGGCATACGACACCAGCCAGCGCTCGTGGTTTTCGTGCTCTTCGTGCGGTTTGGGGCGGGCCATGGGCGTTGCTCGGAAGAGAATGCGGACTCACGGATGCGGACTCACGCCGCAGACGGCGGCGCACCCTTGCGCTGCCGCGCCACCTGACGGCGATGGTGACGGAAAATCAGCCGGTCCAGGTCGTTTTGTACCGTCGCGTCCAGCCCCTGGAGCTCCAGGGTATGCCAGAACTGGCCGCGGTCGGGCAGCAGTTCGGTGATCACGCCAGGCAACACCAGCGGCAGGGCGATGCGGTGACGCAGATAAATCCGCGCCCAGACATGCCGGCCGACGTCGAGCGCCTCCTCGCTGGCCCAGCGCAGTTTGTGCGACGACAGCGCGCAGGGCCGCTCCGGCGGCAGGTTGCCCAGCCCGCGCAGCGCCGCGCTGGCCATGAGCAGCAGCAGATCGACCCGACGTTCGAGATTCTGGATCGGGTCGGGACGGCCGTGCTCGGCCTCGTGCGACACCGGCGGTTCGTCGAGCATGAGCAGGGCGCGCAGCAGGGTGTTGTTGTCGGCCATGACCTCGCCGAGTGGCTGCGGCGGGGTCAGCGCGTCGACCCAGTCCAGCGGGAAGACGCCATCGAGCTGCACCGCGGCGACGGCGCCGTGCAGCGCCTCGGGATGACTGGCGAAAAACCGGGAGTCGGGAAAATCGGCTGAGGACATGGCGGGCGTCTCCGGGCAAGGCAGCGATTGTCCCACCAAAGCAAAAACCGGGCCCTGCCCCGTCGCCGCGCAGAGCGCGGGCGCAGCCTCAGCCTGCGGCCTGCTCCAGGCTCTGCCGCCACGAATCGCGCAGCGCGGTGACCACGGTGCGGCAGTCGGCAATGGCCTGCAGGTCGTCGAAAATATTTGCCTGGGCCAGGCGTTCGAGCAGATAGGCGTAGATGCGTTGCAGTCGTTCGCCCACCTCCCCGCCGGGAAGTGCCGATGCCTGCGGCGTGTCGGGCAATGCCGCCAGCAGGTGTTCGACCAGTTGATACGCCCGGCCGAGCGACTGTCCCTTGAGCGGCAGGTCTTTCCCCTCGGGGTTGCGCAGCGCAGTTTCGGCACGGCGCAGGTATTCCAGGATGCCGTCCAGACCCAGGACGTAGAGCCGGTCGGCAGGAATGCCCTGGTTTTCCACCTGACGGTAAGCGCGCACGGCAAAGGCTGCTGCACTCATTCAATTCTCCTCTTCGCTTGACGCCGATCCGGCAGCACTCAGCCACCGGTCGAACTGGAATTCGAGCTCGAACTGCTCGACGGACTGAAAAACGCCGACAGATACTGGCCCACCGACTGCAGTTGCGCCACCTGCGTCTGCATGGCGTTGAACTGCTGCTGCAGCAGCGCGGTTTGCGCCGCGGCGCTGTTTTGCAACTGGGTGATCTGCTGGTTGATGCTGTTGATGGTGTTGTTCAGCCCGCTGGTGGCCGCCGAGACAAAGCCGTACTGCGTATTGAGCGCCTGGCTGAGGATGGCGTTCATCTGCTGGTAAATGCCCTGGCTGACGGTGATGCTGCCCAGGCTGCCCGTGCTCTGTCCGGCAATATTGACCTGAAGCCCCAGCGCCGCCCCTGGGCCGGTGACGGTGAGCAACTGCCCGGAACCGCTGGCGGTCTGGCCGTTGATCGAGCCGACGACATCGGTGCCGGTGGCGGTGCGCAAGGTCGTCCCGATGCCTGTGCTGCCGCTGCCTGCCGGCTGCGTCGATATCACGGTAAAGGTCTGCGCGCTACCGTAGCCCGACGATTCGAACTGCAGAGTGCCGTTGTCGTTCACCGCGGTGATGGTGTTGAGCCCCTGCTGGCTGAGGGTGGCGTTGATGGTGGCGACGATGCCGTCGATGGTCGAGCCCGAGGCCAATTGCACCGACACGCTCGTCGCCCCGGAGCCGATGATCAGCGTTTCCGCACTGCTGAGTCCACCGCTGGGCACCGGGTTGCTGGCCGTGAGCACGGCCTGCGTCGCTCCGGAGGTGACGTTGATCGCATAGGTGCCGGGCTGGGTGTTGCTGCCGGCGCCGACGAACTGCACATTGGCGTTGGTCGCCGTGCCGACCTGGCCGAACAGCCCGGCCACGGCGTTGTAATTGCTCTGCAACGCCTGGCTGAGCTGGCCGGAATTGAGCACCAACGTCCCGTCCTGCGCCAGGCTGACGCCGACCGCGCCGAGCGACGTGTAGGCGCTGCCGGGCTGGGTGCCGATGCCCTGGCCGCTGATGAGATTGAGCAACTGGGTGCGCAGGGTCTGGATGGCGGCGTTGCCGATCAGCGGCCCGGCCTGACCGGAGCTGCCGCTGCTGCCGGGGTTGTAGGCGGTGAGCTGGTTGAGCGTGCCCATCGCCGAATTGAACGCGGTGACGAAACTCTGCACCGACGTGACGAAGGCGCTGGTGTCGTTGGCCACGGTCAGCGTGGTCGAACCGCCGGCCTGCAGCAGATTCAGGCTCACCCCGGGGATGGCTCCGCTGACGGTGTTGGTGGCGCTGGTGACGGTCAGGCCGTTGATCGCCACCGAGGCGTTCTGCGCCGCCTGGCTTTGTGTCATGCCGCCGGAGGTTCCCGAGCTGTAACTCAGCGCGGCAAGCGACCCCGTGGCGCCGCTGACGTTGACGGTGAACGCGTTGGCCGCACCGGTGTTGTTGCCGGTCAAGGTCAGGCGGTAGCCGGTGCCGTCATAGATGACCGCGGCGCTGACGCCGCTGTTGGACTGGTTGATCGCCGCGGCGATGCCGTTGAGCGAGTTGTTGCTGTTGTCGATGGTGACATTGGTCACCGTGCCGCTGCCAACCTGGATTTGCAGCGTGCCGGTACCCACTGCGGTGTTGGTCGCCGAGGCAAAGTCCTGCGAGTACACGCTCTGCGCCTGCGCCAGCACGATGTTGCTCAGCGAGTACGTGCCCAGCGGCGCATTCGCGCTGGCCGTGCCCGACACGGCGCTGGAGTTGCTCAGGTTGACGGTGCGGTTGTTGAGCTGGGTGACGTTTTGCAGGCTCGCCACGGTCGACTGCAGACTCGACAGCGCGCTTTGCACCTGCCCCCAGGCTGACAAGGTGGTCTGATACGTCTGCTGCTGGTTCTGCAGCAGGGTGATGGGCTGCTGGTACGCCGCGGACAGGGTCGAGATCAGCGACTGCACATTGATGCCGCTGACCAATCCCGAAATCGATACCGATGACATGCTGCACTCCGAAAGCGAACAGGACCCGTTGGATTTAACGACACGTTCGCGCCGAACTGAAGGGCGCCGTAGGACTCTGTACGACGCTGTAGGGCGCGGCGCGGAGCGGCGGAATCAGGCCTTTTCCTGCAACAGGCTGCCCGGCGGCATGGGCTGGCCAGCTTCCTGCGCGGCGGCCTTCATCACCTGCTCGGCCGGGATGTAATAACGCACGAACACCTGCTGCGTGAGTTTGTCTTTGAGTTCGACGAGCAACTGGCCGGGGTGCTGGCCGTCCGGGTCCAGTCCTGCGGACAGCGCGATCGACGGCGCGTTCTGGCTGATCTGCTTTTGCAGCGTGTCGGCGGCCTGCGCCAGCGCCGCCGCGGAAACCGCCTTGGCCGCCGCTGGCGGTGGCGGCGCGGGCGGCGCCGCGGCAGCGCCGGCGGCTGCGGCGGTAGTCTGCGGCTGTGGTGCAGGCGGCGACGCCACCGTCTGCGCCGCGTTCACTGCCGGCCATCCCAGTGCATTTTGAACGTCCATGATGCCTCCTGTTCGGGCAGATGAAACTCAAAATGGCAGCCCCGCCCCAGATGGCAAAACCCCCGGGACGCCTGACGGCGACCCGGGGCAAGCCCTGGAGAGGCTCAAACCCTGCGCTTACGGCAGCAGCTTGAGGTAGCTTTGCTGCAGCGCATTGGCCTGCGCCAGGGTGGAGATGCCCGCCTGCTGCAGGATCTGGTACTTGGACAACTGCGTCGTCGCCTGGGCGATGTTCGCGTCCTGTACCACCGACTGTGCCGCCTGCAGATTGGTCGCCGTGGTCTGCACGTTCTGCACCGAGGCCTGCACCCGGTTCTGGATCGCGCCGAGCGCGCCGCCCTGCTGGTTCAGGGTGTTGATCGCCTGGTCGATGATCGCAATCGCCTGGTTGGCTCCCTGCACGGTGGACACATCGACCGTGGACACCGCGGTCAGCGAGCTGATGTCGCCCAGACCGATATTGCTACCGCCGCTCAGGGTGTAGCCCTGCGTGGACTGCAGCTGGACGAAGCCCTGCACCAGCGCGGTGCCGGCACCGCTAGAGATCGCCGTGCCGACGCCATTGGCGTCCTGCAGCGTGCCGCTGCCGCCGAAACCGGAGATGAGGATGTTCTGCCCCTGGTTCTGCGTCAGCACCAGCTGGTTGTTGGCGTTGACGCTGGCGGTCACGCCGGTCTGCGCCGTGGCGTTGTTGATCGCCGCGACCAGCCCGCTCAGCCCGGTCGGATCGGTGCTGGTGACGTTGGCCGAAATGTTCACCGTATTGGTCGGGCTGCCCGAGGTGCCGTTGCTCAGCGAGAACGAGAACGACCCGGTGGTCACGGTGAACGCCACGCTGGTGTTGGCCGTGGCCGTCACCCCGGTGCTCTGCGAAATGGCGTTGAACGACGCTGCGATGTTCGCCGCCGATTCATCCGCAGTGACGCTGATGCCGCTGGCGCCGGCCGACCCCGACACGTACACCGTGCCGGACGTGAACTTGCCCCCGCCCGTGCTGATGGTGTAGGCCGAGCCGTAACCGTTGTTGCTCACCGAAATGCCGCTGGTGCCCGAATACACGCTGCCGCTGGTCGCCATGGTGTAGTTGCCGATGGCGTTGGCCTGCGAGTTGGAGATCGAGACGTTGATCACCTGGTTGGCGTTGGCGCCGACCTGGAATTGCTGGCCGGAGAACGTCCCGTCGAGGATGTTCTGACCGTTGAACTGCGTTTGCGTGGCAATCGTCTGCACCTGCGCGAGCAGTTGCGACACCACGCCCTGCAACGAGGCGCGGTCCGAGGCGGTGTTCGAGCCGTTGGCCGATTGCACGGCGATGGTGCGGATCTGCTGCAGCAGGTTGGTCTCGTTTTGCAGCGCGCCGGTGGCGGTCTGCACCAGCGACACGGCCTGGTTGCCGTTGCTCACCGCCTGGTTCAGACCGTTGATCTGCGTCTGGAAGCGCTGCGAAATCGCATACCCGGCAGGGTTGTCGGCCGGGCCGTTGATCTGCTTGCCGGTCGAAAGCTGCTGGATGTACGTGCTCAGGCTGGCGGAGGTGCCGTTGAGCGCATTGAGAGTGGTCAGGGCATTGACGTTGGTGTTGATGATGCCGGAAATGGCCATGATGGAGCTCCTTTGCTATGGGGAAATCCGGCATCCGTGCCGAATACGGGCAACCCTGCCCGCACTCCACTTGACGGCACGCGGCCGCCAGACTTTAGGAATTTTTTTCCACCGGACGCTGCCAGTCGCTTTGCAGCGCGTGCAGCGACTGCAGCACGGCGGCCAAGGCCTGCTGCTGCTGCCGGATCTGCCGCTGCCACTCGGCGCAGCGAGACTGCTGCGCCGTGGCCTGCTCCGCCCAGGAGGCAAGCGCGGCATCGATGCGCTGCACCCGCAGCAGCGCCTGCGCCGCGGTTTGCTGCGCCGCGACAACCGCTGGCGGCTGCGGCGGCATCGCGCCAGTCTGCCCGGCCACCTCAGCGGCAGGAGCATCGAGCACACCCAGCAACGCGTCCAGGTCGGCCGCCGTCTGCTCCAGGGTGGTGGCGTCCACCGCCGCGGTTTGCGCCAGGTGCGAGAGTTGCAGCCGCAGGTTCAGCCCGAGCAGTTGCACGTCCGCGGCGGTTTGCGCCAGCTGCTGGCTGCGCCGTTGCCAATGCGCTGCGGCCTGCTCCTGGTCTGCGGCAAACCGCGCCAGCGCATCGCCCCAGGCACGCTGTTGCTGCGCCAGATCGGCCTGCGCGGCCAGATCGGCGGCAAGCGTGCGCCACTGGGCCGACAGCGCCTGCGCGCTGTCCGACAGCGCCGTCGTCGCCGCGTCGTCCTGCGCCGGCGGCAAGGAAGACAACCCCTGCAAGACAGCTTGCAACCGCGGCTGCAGCGCGAGCAGGGCCTGCGTCGCGCTGCCCAGCCGCTGCTGCCAGTGCGCCTGGGCCTGCTGCGCCTGCGCTGCCGCCTGCTGCCAGTGCTGCCGCCGCTCCCGCTCGGCGGCCAGTGCGCGCTGCAGCGCAGCCAGCTGCAACCCGCTGCCACCTGCCGGCTCCTGCCGCGGCGCAGCAGATGATGATGACTGCCGCTGCATCCATTCCACACGCAGCCATACCCCGAGCGACAGCGCGAGCAAAAGCAGCAAGGCCATGCCGCACACCCAGGCCACCGTGGCGGCCCAGGGCTGCTGCGGCGCGATCCACAGCAACGCGAGCAGACCGCCGCCCCAGACCACGGCGGCCAGCCACAGCACCAGCATTGCGCGCAACGACGGCTGCATCACGGCGCCTCCCCGACACCATGCGGCGCCGACGCTGCGGCGCGACAGTCGGCAAACAGGCAGACCTGCCATAACGCCAACGGGTCGAAAACCGCGACGGGTTCGACCGCCGGCTGATCCAGCGCATCGGCTGGATCAGCGTGCAGCAGGCCGCAGATCGCGCTCCACGGCGGTGGCAGCCCGGGTGCGACCGGTGTCCAGTGCTGGGTCCGCACGGTGGCCGGCACATGCAGCAGCGCGCCCACGGCGTCCACCGCCAGCACTCCGCCCTGCTCGGCCTGCGTCCAGACGAGGTAGCGCGCGTCACCGTGCACGCTCGGACGGCGCGACAGACAGGCGCCGAGATCGAGCACCGGCAAAGGCCGGCCTTGCCAGGCCACCCACCCCGGGCAGATCGCCGGCGCCAGCGGCGGCTGCAACAGACGCGGCTGGCGCAGGATCTGCCGCACGGCGGCGGCGTCCAGCGCGTGCGTCTGCCCGCCCACGCGAAACTGCAGCCAGGTCTGCGCGCCGTTCATACCCACTCCGCCGCGTTGAGGCGCTGCCGCAGCCATGCCGGATCGAGCAGCAGCACCAGATGCAGTGTTTGCGCCTGCCACGGCACGCCGCGCAGCGCCGCCGCCATCACGCCGTTGTCGCGGCGCAGCAGCGGCGGCGCCGGCCAGAACGTCAGTTCCTCCACACCGCCGGCGGCATCCACGCCCAGCGCAAACGGCGACTCGCCCTCCTCCGGCTGCACCACCAGGGCACTGCCGGAGGCGGCAGGCGGCCGCCCCCAGCACACGCCGAGGTCGAGCAGCGGTAAAGCACCCTCCTCATCGCGCAGTAAGCCGCGGCCGACGGGGCCACGCCACTGCACAGCCGCGCAATCGATTTCGCCGCGCACGGCGTGGGCATCGACGGCGATGCGCCAAGGCCCCACCGTCGCCGTGCGCACCGCCATCCTGTGTCCACTGTCCGCGGCGCAAACCTGCGGCGTCAACCGTCGCCCCACCCGTTGACGCAGCGGCTCGGGCTCTGGCTCGGGCTCGGGCTCGGGCTCGGGCTCGGGCTCGGGCTCTGGCTCTGGCTCTGGCTCTGGCTCTGGCTCTGGCTCAGGCTCAGGCTCAGGCTCAGGCTCAGGCTCAGGCTCAGGCTCAGGCTCAGGCTCAGGCTCAGGCTGAGACGGCGTGGAGTCCCATTCCTCCGGCGTTTCGTCGGCCAGCACGGGTTGCCGGCGCAGACCGTCGATGACCTGTTGCAGCACCTCCCAGCGCAGCGCCTGGCCGGCGGCGATATGCGGCAGCTGTTGCAGCAAATCCTGCTCGCCGGCGCGGCACAGCGCGCTGATGGCGTCCAGACGCAAAAACTCCGCGCCGATGCGAATGCCGCGCAGCGCCTCGGCGGCGTTGCCCAGCGCCTGCAAGGTGTCGGCGCGTTGCGCCTGCGGCTGCAAACCCTGCTCGAAAGCGCGCAAAAACTCGCGTGCATCGACGCCGAATGCCGCCATCAGTTCCTGCGCGCTGGCGTCGCGCAACCGCGAAGGCGGCACGGGCTGGAGGGGCGGCAGCGAAGACATCGGTCGATCCAGCGGCTGATGCGAATTCTGGCGCGGCAGGCAGCGACGGCACTCTGCCGCCGCTCAAGCGGCCACACACGGCCCGAGGCGAACCTGGTCGCGGCCCCTGGCTTTGGCGTCGTACAGCGCGGCATCGGCGCAGCGCAGCGTTTGCGCAATGGCACGTTCCCCCAGCGCGGCGACACCAGCAGAAAACTGAATGTGCAGCGCGCCGTCTGGAATCTGCACCGGGACTGCCGCCACGCGCTGGCGCAGGCGGTCGAGAATGCGCGCGGCCTGCGCCGCGGTGGCATCGGGCAGAACGAGGACGAATTCCTCGCCGCCGTAGCGGTACACCCCGTCGTAGGGCCGCAGCCCTGCGCGCAGCGTGGCGGCAAATACGGCGAGCACGCGGTCGCCGGTGTGGTGTCCGTGGCGGTCGTTGATCCGCTTGAAATGATCCAGGTCGAGCAGGGCCACGGCGCATTGCCGGCCCTGCCGCAGCACCCGCGACTGCTCGGCCTGCAGCCGTTGCTGCAAGGCCGCACGCCCCGGCAGACCGGTCAGCGCATCGTGTGCGGCGCGCTGCGCGGCAAAAACGATTTCCAGATCGGCAAAGCCCTGCAAAGTCTGCAGGCCGAGCTCGATCAGCCGGTCCCAAACCGGCGCGGCAGCCGGATCGGCGCCGTGCGCCATCGCCAGGGTTTGCGCTGCCGCCCCGAGTTCGGCCAGGCGCTGGCGCTGCGTGTCGCGTAAGGCCAGCAGCCCGACGGCGTCCGCCCCTGCGACGTCGAGGGCACGGTCGAGCTGGTGATCGATGGCCACACGCGGCAGCGCCGGCATCGTCCCGGCGTTGCCATACGTCCCCAATTGCAGCGCGCGTTGCAGCCATGTGGCGTAGATCTGCCGGGCCAGGCGCAGCGGTGCCGCGTCCAGCTGCAGTCCCTCCTCAGCCGGCGCATCATCCCATCGGTCAAGCGGATCGGGCAGGCGGGCGACGCTTGCGGTTTCTGGCGCAGGGCTGGGCGACAACAGGGCAATGGCAGACATGACCGGCTCCTCGACTCAAGGGACACGCCGGCTTCCAGCAAAAACGATGCCATCCAATAAACTGATATTTCGCCGCATCTTTCGCCAGAATGGCCCGACACTATGGCGTTATCATCCATACCCAGCGCGTGATTCTGTCACCGCGGCGGCAGAGTCGGTTTTTTGACGCCGCGGCACTCCGGCTCAATTCAGCGGCACGACCACCTGTCCCTGCGCGTCGACCACGCCGCTGACCACCCGGCCGGACTGCGGGTTGCGCACCAGCACAGACTGCCCCTCGCGGCCATCGCCCATCGCCTGCCCCAGCGCAACCAGCCGGACCCCCATGCCCTGCGCGACCAGGCTGACCGGCTGGCCGTAGTGCACGAGGACCGGGCCGGTGAGCATGGCCTGGGTCAGCGTCTGCCCCGCGGCCACGCCGTAGCGCAGCACCTGTCCGACCAACGCCTGCGCCGGCCCGGCAGCGCCCGGCGGCAGTTGCGCCGCGTCACGCCGCAGCGTGGTCAGATCGGACGCAGTCAGCACATGTCCGGCAGGCAGCGCGCGCGCCGCGACCACCACCTCTTGCTGCTGATCCACCCGCACTGGCAGGTAAAGCGACCACGCCTTGGGAGCGTGACAGCGCACTTCCACGGTTTGCGCCCCGTACGGGTTGGGGTTGCCGAAGGCTTGTGCGCGCAGGTCGTCGCAGCGCGGGAAACGCAATCCGGGCGCCGGGCCCTGTACGTCGATGCGCGCCTGCGCCAGCGCAGGCGGCAGCCCGGCGCGGACGAAGGCCTCGACCACTGCGCGGATCGTCTGCGGACTTTCCGTCGCCGGTACGGCCCACGACGCAGCAGCGTACACGGCAGACAGCACGAACGCGGCAAGACGCGACCCACGGCGGAGCGGCAAAACTCGGCAAAAACGGCTCATGGTGAAACCAAATCGGGAAGAAGCGGCAAGCGCCGCGTTGCGCGCAATCCACAGCAAGCTTCGTACCACGCAGACGGCCGCATGCCTGAGCGCCCGCCGCGGCGCCCGCGGCATGGCGGCAGGGGCTGCAGCGGCAAACTTTTGCCGCCAGACGCTGGCGTTTTGCCGCTTTCGGCCCACGGAGCCTGGATGGCAGACGGCCCGGTCGCTGGCACGGAATCTGCAGTCGAAGGCATACCGTTTGTTTCATACCCTCACCATGCTGTCCGCCCTCGATCGTGAATTCGCCCCGCTGCAGACGGCGCTCGACCTGCGCGCGCAGCGCCAGCAACTGCTGGCGGCCAACATCGCCAACGCCGACACCCCCGGCTACAAAGCCGTCGATCTGGACTTCGCCGCGGCGTACCGCGCCGCGCTGGCCGGGCAGTCGCCGTCGGCGCTGCCTCTGAAAACCGAGCAGCCGCGGCACCTGCCCGGCATCGCCGCGCAGCCGACCGACGGTTTCATCGGCTACCAGGCAGGCAATGCCGCGCGGCTGGACGGCAACACGGTGGACATGAACCGTGAGCAGGCGGCGTTCCAGAAAAACAGCATCCAGTACGAAGCCGACCTCACCTTCCTCACCGGCAAGATCAAAACCCTGACTTCGGCCATCACCGGCAACTGACCCCAGCGAGTCCCGCCATGTCTTTGTTCACCGCCCTCGACGTCGCCAACTCCGGCCTGAACGCGCAAAGCTACCGTCTGAACGTCGTCGCCAGCAATCTGGCCAACGCCAACTCCGCCGTCAGCTCCAACGGCCAGCCGTACCGCGCGCGCGAAGTGGTGTTCGCCGCGCAGCCGCTGAGCGGCACGACCGCCGGGGTCGACGGCGTGACCGTCGCCGGCGTGGTGGAAAAACCCGGCCCGCTCAAACTGGTGTACGACCCCGGCAACCCCCTGGCGAACAAAGACGGCTACGTGGCCTACCCCAACGTCAACCCGGTGGACGAAATGGTCAACATGATCTCGGCGTCGCGCGCCTACCAGGCCGACGTCAACGTGATGAACACCACCAAAAACCTCCTGCTCAAAACCCTCACCCTCGGCCAGTGACCCTGAAGGACCACCGCCATGAGCACCTCACCGATCAGTTCCAACGCCTTCCTCTCCTCGCTGCAGTCGTCGAGCAGCAGCGGCACCTCGGGCAGCGCCAGCAGCGGCATGGCCGGGCTGGGCAACGTCAACACCTTTTATCAACTGCTGGTGACGCAGCTGACCAACCAGGACCCGATGAATCCGATGAGCAACACGGATTTGTCGGCGCAACTGGCGCAGTTCAGCACGGCCAGCGGCGTGCAGTCGATCCAGTCGTCGCTGGCCGCGCTCACCGCCCAGCTGGCGCAAACCCAGGGACTGCAGGCAGCCAATCTGGTGGGGCAGACGGTGGTGTTCAACAGCAACAGCGTGACGCTGCCCGCCAGCGGCAGCGCCGCCGGTGGGTTCACCCTGGCCAGCGCGGCGCAGAACGTGCAGGTGCAGGTGATCAACGCCGCCGGGCAAACCGTCGACACCCTGCAGCTCGGCGCCCTGCCCACAGGCGTGCAAACCTTCACCTGGAACGGCACCGACGCCAGCGGCAACGCGCTGCCGCCAGGCAACTACACCTTCAACGTCAGCGCCACCGATTCCAGCGGCCAGGCGGTTGCCGCCGTCCCGTTCGGCACCGGCAAGGTGCAGTCGGTCTATCTCAACGGTAGCAACGGCCCGGCGCTGCAACTGCAGGGTCAGAGCGGCACCGTGCCGCTGTCGAGCATCCAGGGCGTGATGTAAGCCACGCGCACCATCCAGACCAGCACACCGCCGCATTTTCCGGGAGATTTCCATGAGCACCTTCCAAACCGCGCTGTCCGGGCTGCAGGCCGCTTCCACCGACCTGCAAGTCATGGGCAACAACATCGCCAATGCCAACACCGTGGGTTTCAAAAGCTCCAACGCGCAGTTCGCCGACGCCTACGCCACGGCGATCGCCGGCACCGCACCGCAGACCGGGCAGGTGGGCATCGGTACCTCGGTCCAGACGATCGCGCAACAGTTCGCCCAAGGCAACATCACGGCGACCAACAACCCGCTGGACGTGGCGATCAACGGCAGCGGCTTTTTTCAGTTCAACTACAACGGCGCCACGGTGTATGGCCGCAACGGCCAGTTCCAGCTCGACCAGAACGGCTACATCGTCGATGGCGGCGGCGGCCAGCTCATCGGCACCCCGGCGGTCAGCGGCAAACTCACCGGCGGCAGCGGCCCGCTGCAAATCACCACCACCAGCCT
>Ga0315298_1003901_pt1 | contig 22959 bp, 16 predicted proteins | sample WHS_1_MG_FD_203077 | JGI IMG/M metagenome (GOLD analysis project Ga0315298, IMG submission 203077) | Extremophilic microbial mat communities from Washburn Hot Springs, YNP, Wyoming, USA - WHS_1_MG | ecosystem: Environmental > Aquatic > Thermal springs > Hot (42-90C) | place: USA: Wyoming...
CGCTTAACGCGCTAAGGGCGGCGTTGATCAGAGGGGCTGCCAGCCAGCCCAAATACGAGGCTACGACGCCTAGGATTGCGGCCTCCACCAGCATCGCGTTGAATAAGCTCTTGGGGTCGGCGCCGAGGGTCGCCATCGTGAACACGTCCCTGCGCCTATCCTCCACGTGGCCGAGCATCACAACCGAGTTCATCAGAGCGGCGATCAGCAGGAGAACGATAGCTTCCGCGCCTCTAAAGGAGAACTGGAAAGTGCTCTCGTAGGTCGTGACTTTCTTGCCCTGGAGCACGTGCACCGTAACCGGTAAGCTCGAGAAAACTAGCTCTGCTACTTGCCTGACGGCGGTTGTGTTCGCTGTGATAAACCAAATCCTGGAAACAGCAAGTCTACTAGCGAACGGGTTGCAGGGAACAATAACGAGGAAGTTGACCCTCGATAAGTCCCCGAAAAGCGGTCTGAGCTCTGGATCGAGCGTGGAGTTCAGCACCATAGGATCGAAGAAGCCTGCGATCTTGACCGGAGTATCCCATACCGGCCCAGCAGGCGCCGGCGGTCCTTGCACGCTGGGTTGCGCGAAAAACAGCCATACCGAGTCACCGACTCTCATGGTCTCGGCGAAGCCCTTCGGCAGCAGAACCTCAACTGCGCCATCGCGCGGTAGCCTCCCCTCGTAGACCGCTGCCGTTAGGTTGAAGTACCTTGCTGCGAACCGCATATCCAGCGCTATCAACTGCGCGAATATCATCGCCTGCGTGTCGCGTCCGCTTACCAGGACGCCGATGTACGTGGGTGGGACAGTTGCCATCCGCCCCACGTCGGAGGCGTTGAGCAGCGTCTTAATCCACTCGATCTCAGTGGCGTTGAGGCCGTAGGGCCTCCGAATCGTGTTAACCTCTAAGTCAAGGCCATAGAAACCCGTGCCAGTGGATGTTCTAACTGCTGTAGAAGCCCCCAGCGAAACCCCCGACACGGCCAGTGCCGAGGCCACTACGAGGATCATGGTGACAAGCACGAGAACGGTTCTCAAGCGTTTGGACTTCATGTACCGGATCGCTAAGTACAGCCAGAAGCCCCTTACGGGACCTGCGGCCAACGACACGAGCATGAGGAGAGCGTATGCCAGGAAACCCATCGTCAGGACTCCGGCTGCCAGGGTAGGTAGATCCAAGGCTGCGAGAGGTACGCCCAAAGCGCCCAGAAGGCCTGCTGCCGCTAACCTCATCGTAGGAGATGTTAAGGTAGCCGCAAGCAGGAGCGCTACGAGCAGCGCTAGCCTGGAGGCGTAGAGGGCGCGACCTCGCTCGAACAGCAGCATTGAGAATGTGTGCGAGAACGCCAGGGTGAGCAGTATAATACCGAGCGCGGCGAACTGGGAGTAACTGAAAAGCCCATCCACTCTGCTCTTTAGGGCGTTAGTTCCGCTGACCAAGCTGAGCAAAGCCCCCACCGCTGACGTGTAGTTCCCTCGCTCGAAGAAGAACAGCGCTTGCTGCGCGATCGCCTTCAGCATGCTCGCGTCGCGCCTCAACTCCTCCGTCGGATAGCCTATCGATTCAAGCTGCCTCAGCGAGTCGTCGATCACGGATAGCTGGGACGAAAGGAATGCATCGGCCGCGTAGTACGACCAAGGTATCAGCCGCGTGTCGTTCGATACCCAGAACCTCAAACGCCGGGCTTCGGCCAGTGTTGTATCAGCTGTCACGAGTACAGGGTAGTTTATGGGCACCAGGAAAGACACCAGGTAGCCCCTAGGCGCGAGCGCGACGCCTGGCTTCACCGTCAACCTAACAGGCCTTCTCGTCACCGGGTCGAGCGCGCTCACATTAACGGGCTTCGCCGGTGCCAGCCAGATGGCACACCGCACTACGCTGGTGTTGGCCTCTCGCACCACCTGCAGCGGCACCCTTAGATCGGAAAAAACCGTGATGTTAGCACGCGGCTGGAAAGTCGCTCTGTAGTCCACCTCCTCGATTAGCGTGTCGGCGACGCGCACAGGCACGGAAGGCTGTGTAAGCGAAAAACCCGTGTAGTTTGCGGGACCGGAGGCCACGCCCAGCAGGTAAGCTTCACGTGGAACAGTCTCCAGCGGCTCAGCCCATATCCCGACTGGATTCGCTCTAGCGCTGAGCACGATAGTCCGGCCGTCAAGCCACAGTGTCACATTCAATGACACACCGCCTAGGGGCTTGCCCGTAGGGTACTCTCTAGCAACAATCAAGAGCTGAGCTTGAGGTTGAGCAGCGGCGAGCGCTGCCGCCAGCAGCAGGAGCGCGAGCACGTAAACGGGCTTCACATGGCCTCACCCCTGCTTAACTCATTTAACTTGCTTTCGTACTCCTGCTTAAGCTTCAGGTAAAACCTTTCCTCTACTTCACCTCTGCTGTACATCTCCTCTAAGCGTTGGAGCAACCTCCTGTACCTTTCCCTCTCCTTGTAGATGTAGCTCGTCCTCCTATGCCATACGTACGCGGTTACGGTCCAGAGAGTCGCCGTTGCAGCAGTGAGAACCCAAAGCGTCGGCGCCAACTGCAGCTCAATTCTAACATGCTGCTCGACCCTTACGTCCGCTACCGCGCTCGCGCTGTACTGCCCCTTTGACACAGTGAATCGATAGGGGCCTGGTAGCAGGTACAGCACAGCGATCCCGTTCTCGTCGGTACGCGCGCTCTCTACAGGAGCACCGGCCGTCGAGTACACGTTCACTATAGCACCAGTCGCGGGTCTCCCGCCGAGCATAGCAAGCACTGTCACGCGCCTCACAGCCCCTCTAAGTGCAACCTCCGTGTTGTTTACGAGCGAAACTCTAGAGGAGGCCGCTATAGCCTCGCGCCACCTCACGGAGACGGTGTAATTGCCCCTTGGCAGATTCTCGCAGAGTAGCGTGCCGCTCGAGTCCGTAAAACCGGCACAGACAAGGCTTCCGTTCTCGTCCCTAACGTACACTGCGGCTTGCTGGAGCGGAAGCCCTTCGGCGAGCTCCACCCGAACCTTCAGGCTTGCCAAGCCGACTGTTACAGTCACGTTCCTGTCGGCATAAACGAGGAGGAGCCTGCGTGTGCTGTACAGGCCATCTGTAACCTCGAGCTGGTACGCTCCTGCCGTTACATTGGCGAAGCGGACCAAACCACTTCCGTTAGTAAAGCCGGCGGCAACGAGGAGCCCTGTGGCGTTGTCGTAGAGGTTTACCAAGTGGCTGGCAAGAGGTCTACCCTTTAGGTCTACACACGCGATCGTCACGTTGAAGCTCCTAGGCACTACAACCTTAGGCACTACCGGCGGTAGCGTTACGTTAATCACCCTCTCCATGATTAGAGATCCTCCACTGCTTGTCACGTTGAGGATAACCCTCCATACTCCCTCGTAAACTGCGCGGAGAATCCACTCGATTCTGCGACGCCCTTCCAAGCTGGTAAAGTTAACCCTGTCCTTGCCTTCGACCAGCCTGAAAGCTGTTTTCGGGTACGAAAGCTTCACGCTCACGTTCTTCAGCGCAGTTAAGGCGCTTACCTCGGCGCTAACCGTGATATAGTCGTCGACCGTAGCACTTACCGGTGTGTCAAACCTAGCCGCGAGCGGCGCGTAGAAGACTGCAACGCCTGCGGAGCTGGCGAGGAGGCGCGTTCTGACCGCTTCTACCGGGTTTTCCCCGCAGGCTGTGAGAAGCACCGTGGCTGTAATGGCGCGCGGAGCACCGCTAAGCTGGTACGCTGCGTTCAACACGCCCTCTTTAGGCACGAGAATAAGCCGATAGGCTAAAGCTTCCGGGTTTTCGAGCAGCGAGGTGAAGTTCGCCAATAGAACTTCCAGCTCGGTGGGAGCGCGGGTAGAGAGAGAAACGGCTTCGCGAGTAAGCGCCGTTAGGTTGACCCGGCCAGCGGCTGCCCTATCTCTGGCTTGTATTAAGTTACTGAAATTCGCGTGGAGCTTCAGCAGGCGCTCGTAAGTCGACTTGCGGAGCGGGTTGGTCTCGTTAACGTAGAGCCTCCAGATGGAGAGCCTTAGCTCTTCGAGCAGGACAGCTAGCGGCGGGCTGGTGTAATTGACGGTTGCGACCAACCACCCTCTTCCCCCCCGTAGAGCGAACCACTTGGGGGCTGGGACGAGGCTGCGATCCCTAGTAAGGTCGTAAAGGCTGCCGTTAACGAGGGTTTGCGAGAAGCCGGCTAGCGATAGCCTAAGGTAAGGGTAGAAGAGAAGCCCTTCCCCGCCGGCTTCCAGCCTTGCGTCCACCCTGACGTCTGGGCTCAAACCGCTAAAAGTGAACACCTGTTTGAGCACGTATCCCTTCCCCGAACAGACCTGCTCAACCTGAGAGAGGAGCGAACCGTTGACAAGGAGCCTTACCTTGCAGGTGGTTAGGTCGTAGCCGCTCGCCGCAATCGTACCGTTCCTGAGCACAACGAAACCGGTGAGAGGCCAATCGGAAAACACCAGGTTAGGCCCGAGATCGTCGAAGCTCAAGTGCAGAAGCGTTGTGTTGCTGAAAATGGCCGTGTAGCCAGGCCCCCTCACGAACAGCGCGTTAGTCACGTTGATTGCGTAGGAACCGGTCGCGTTAAAGGCCACGACCGTCAAGTTGGCCAATCTAACCGAAAGGTTACCGACAACGCTTACGTTCGATTTCATGGGTGTTGATGTGTAGGTTACGAAGTATCGAGAAGCGTTGTACGGCGGAGCAGTAGCCGGGAAAAGGAGCTTGCAACTGCGGTAGTAACCAGAAGGGTAGAATGTACAGTTCACAAGCTGCAGCGGTACAGTATTCCCGAGCACGTCCAACACCCTTAGCGTGCCGTTGTAGGCTTCCCCATCTAAGAAAGCGAGATCTACCGCTACAAGACCACCGTAGGGAAAAGGCAGAGGGTTGAAGACTGCTAGCTCGCGGACACCGAACCCTTGACTCAGGGCTGGAAACGGGAGCACCATTAGCAGTAGCAGAGCAAGAAGCTTGCGCCAACCCATGATCTCACCTCGCCAGGTACTCGCGGCAGCGAGCTGCGATCAAGTCGAGATCCTCAAGCTTCTCCTGCAATGCCTCAAGCTGCGCTTGCAGCTCACCCATCTCCCTCTCGATCGCCGACCTGCGCACCTCGTATTCGCCTCTCTCGAACTCGCCAACCGCGAACCTTACTTCAAGCTCCTTCAGCGAATCGTTCAAGCTCTCTATCCTCCTCTCTATTTCTTCGATCCTGCCGGCATAGGTGAAACGAGCGCGGGACCAAGCTTCGACCACCTCACCGAGCGCTTGCTTCCACACGTCCGCCTCCTCCCTCGGCAGGGCGTCGAGCAGCACATCGAGCATGCGGAGCTCCCTCTCAACGTCGGCGTTCTTCAACTCCCTCTGCACGTCCTCCAGCGCGCTGCCCACCCTGCTCAACGCCTGCCTAACCCTCTGGTCCCTCTCGAAGCTCGCCCTGTACACGGAGCTCTCCGAGGTTTTCGCTTCCACGCTCAACCTCGTGACAACGAGCCGGAGCTGAGACTCGAGCTCGCGCAGCTTCGCCTTAAGCTCGAAGTATTTCCGAACCAGCGGGTACATTTTCTGCCTCAGCTCGCCCATAAGCCCTTCAAACACCTCCCTAGATACCTGTCCCGTAGAGTACATGCGGAGGATTTCGCTCCTCCTCTTTTCGTAATCGCGCAGCTCGTACTGAAGGTCGCTCATTTGCCTCAATACGTTTCGCGCCTCCTCCACCAGCTTCTCGCTCTCCTCCATCAAGGATCACCCGGCACGCTGGTTCAGAACGCACTTATACGCTTTTCGATACAGTTAAAAACTCCAAGCGCGGGGAATTATGTGCCAGCAACCGTAATCGATACCTCGGGGAGCTCCTATGCACGTCTCAAGCCCGTACCTATCGAAAACGTGAAGCTTGAGGATGAGTTCTGGGCCTCCAGGCTCGACACGCTTCTTAACGTGACGATACCCACGCAGTACCAGCTGCTGGAGGAGACAGGGCGGATCGACAACTTCAGGAGGGCCGCGGGCAAGGTGAAGGGACCCTTCCGCGGCCTCTTTTTCAACGATTCCGATGTTTACAAGTGGGTGGAAGCCGCATCTTTTGCCCTCGCCTACAGGCGCGACCCGCGCGTCGAGGAGCTCACCGACAGGGTCGTGGCCGAGATCGCAGCAGCGCAGGACGAGGACGGCTACCTGAACACGTACTTCACCTTCGAGAGGAGGGGGGAGAGGTGGAGCAACCTGAGGGACATGCACGAGATGTACTGCGCCGGCCACCTGTTCCAGGCCGCCGTCGCCAGGCGGCGGGCCCTCGGCAAGGGGGACCTCCTCGAAGTCGCCGTCCGCTTCGCCGACCACATCTACGATGTCTTCGGCCCAGGCCGCCGCGAGGGCGTCGACGGGCACCCTGAGGTCGAGATGGCGCTCGTGGAGCTGTACAGGGAGACGGGCAAGCGCGAATACCTCGAGCTGGCCCAGCTGTTGATCGACCGGAGAGGAAGGGGCTTGATCGGGGGCAGCCCCCATCACCTCGACCACAAGCCCTTCAGGGAGATGGATGAGATGTCCCCGGGGGCCCACGCGGTCAGAGCCCTCTACCTCTGCTGCGGAGCAGCCGATGTCTACATGGAAACCGGAGATACAGGCTTGATGGAGGCGCTGGAGAGGCTGTGGCACAACCTCGTCGAGAAGAAGATGTACATCACTGGCGGCGTGGGCTCGCGCTACGAGGGGGAAGCGGTCGGCGAAGCCTACGAGCTGCCGAACGAGCGCGCTTACGCCGAGACGTGTGCGGCGGTCGCGAACGCGATGTGGAACTGGCGCATGCTGCTCGCGACCGGCGAAGCTCGCTTCGCCGACGTGATGGAGCTGGCCCTGTACAACGGGGCCCTTTCCGGTATCTCGCTGAGCGGCGACCTCTACTTCTACGTGAACCCGCTCGCCGACCGCGGCAGGCACCGGAGGCAGCGGTGGTTCGAGTGCGCCTGCTGCCCGCCTAACATCGCCAGGCTCATCGCTTACGTCCCCGGTATGGTCTACGCGAGGGGGCGGGGTAGCGTGTACGTCAACCTCTACGCCGCGAGCAGAGCTTGGATCGAGCTGGACGGCGGGCGCGTCCAGCTGATCCAGCGCACACGCTACCCCTGGGACGGGCTCGTCGAGGTCGAGGTGCGGCCTGAGGGCGTCGACGAGTTCTCCCTGCTCCTGCGCGCGCCCAGCTGGAGCAGGCCCGCGCGCGTCGAGGTGAACGGCGAAGGCTTCGGGACCACGCAACCCGGCTCCTACTTCGAGGTGCGGAGGAGGTGGAGGGAGGGGGACGTTGTCCGGGTGAGGTTCGACATGGGCCCTACGCTCGTCGAAGCACATCCGCGCGTCACGTGCAACACGGGCAGGGTGGCGATAAGGTACGGGCCGCTCGTCTACTGCCTCGAGCAGGCCGACAACCAGCACGACGTGTGGGACCTAGCGGTCGTGCCGGGGACGCTGAAAGCCGAGTGGAAGCCCGACCTGCTCGGCGGGGTGGTCGCGGTCAAGGGCAAGGCGCTCGCGCTCGACACGAGCGCGTGGGCGGGGAAGCTCTACGCCCCCCTGGGCGAAGTCCAGGTGCCCGCGAGGGAGGTCGAGTTCACCGCGATCCCCTACTACGCGTGGGCGAACAGGGAGCCTGGACCCATGATCGTGTGGGTCAGGCTGGCGGAGCAGAAGGCCGGGCGCTCAGCCTAGAGTTCAACTCTTCACAGGTCCGCTTTGGTACCCCTCATCACTCGCCCGCACTACCGTTACTCCCTATTTAAAACCTCGCGGGCCCCAACAACGGTACCCCCAAAACCACAAGGAAATGGGAATACGAGGGGTCGCCAAGGAGACCGCGTCCAGAGTGTTCGGCGAGCGCGAGGCCTAGAAACTTGCGGCCACGCTCAGCCTTCGATCCAGGTTGCGGTATCGGCTGAGATGGAAAAACTGCGCGTCACGAGGTGGGATGGACAATATTTTTGCTAAGAAAAAAGAAGATGGTGTTGCGTATCCACCCTCGCGAAAAGCACTACGCGAGCTAGTTGAGGTAACGGATGATCAGAGTCGAGCAAGCCACCCTACGCGAAAAGTTCTGGAATCAGTATTTTTTTTCTTATGGACTAATCCAGTTGCAGCGCGTGACTACGAAGGTTCCATCGTTTGATTCCACACGAACTTTATATCCAGGCAACCAAGTTCCAGCCCGTATAGTTAAAGTGCCCGTAGGATTAGGCGCTTTGCCCACGCCCAAGCTAACAGAGACGCCGACGCCGGTGAAGGTTACCGATACACCCACTGAAAAGGTGTAAGAGGAGGCAGCTCCACCTGAGATAGCGATATACCTTTCACTGTTTTGAATGACTGTTGCAAAGTAATTCCATCCAGGTAGCCGACCGTCCCAACTCTGAGTGATCAAATTATAGTCTACTGGGTCTGGGTACGTATCTACCGCGTAGATCTTCTCTACAAGCGTTCCAGGAATGTTGGTATATGTTCTGACAAAGTAGTATTTGAAATAGAATTTCATTGTGTAAAGCGTTCTCCCCCTTAACCAATCTGCTGCCCCAATACCGTGATCGAGAGTTACGAAGGTGACTCCAGCATTGGACCAATCAGTGAGGTAGCTGCAGGTGGTTCCGGACCAATACCTTTCTTTGCTTTGAACCATTATCTGAACTCCTATCGGGTAGTAGTACTTAGCGCTAATGTTGTCCCACGTGCTAAACTGTAACACGTTCGTCCAAGCCCACGATTCTTCGAGGTAAGGCACCGGAAGGGCGCATCCGCTCGCAGTTGCCGCGCTCTTCTCCGCTTTGTCTTGCGCGATCTTCCTGACCTGCACCTTGAGCCTCACCGTGTCGCTGGGCTGCTTCATCGCTGTGATGTTGAGGGGTTGGGTGAGGGTGCCGAGCAGGCCGTCCTCCCTCGACGCGATCACCCAGAGGTTGATGGGCGCGTAGATCTTCGTTCCGTCCTCCAGCTGGGCGATGAGCTTCTTCAAAAATTTCATGTTGAACCTGTAGAACCCCATTGCATCGGTTCGTCCTTCAAAGATAAGCCTCGGTCCACCATCTGCCAGTTCGAATGCAACGACGTTCACAAAGCCTGCGGGTGGCCCATTTTCTTCTACGGTTTGAATCTCTACCCACACGTATTGCCAATATGAGACTTGAACTCCGTAGATGGCCGCTAGCACTAGCGCCACAGGAGCAGTAACGACTACTAATAGCAGAACTAGCGCGATGGCAGTGAGAGCCTTGTTCAGCATAGGCATGTGGGTCCCCCTGATACGTATTCTCGCCCCTCTTATTTTTGTTTCTGAAAGTATGCAACATAGCATTGAACTGTTAGACCGGCACGCTGCACTTGTAGTAGAGGTGAAACGAGCAGAGTTCACCCTTTGTTTGGTCGAAAGGCAAGATGCCGCTGAAACGGCCTCTGTTGATGATCGGTTGCGGCGAGTCTTTGCTGTCGCTAGCGCGCGCTACACCACCGTTACTCCCTATTTAAAACCTCGCAAGCCCCAACAACGGGCGCTAAGGGCACACGGCCGAAACGGCTGGAGCGGGCTAGTACATGGTCGCTCGCTTCCTCTCCAGGGAGAGGGAGTACGCTAAGAGCGCTGCTCCGACTGGTATGAGCACCGCCGCCTGAAGGGTCAGCGTGAACAGCTCGCCCGCGACGTCGCCGAGCGCAGCGCCTTTAAGCAGAGCCTTCCTCGCCGCGCTCACGGCATACGTTTGAGGCAGTAGGTTCCCAAGCATCACCAGCTCCTTCGGCAGGACCTCCGCGCGCTCCGCGAAGGGGAAAACGTGCGACACTAGGTGCCTGACCGATAGCCTGCCGGAGATCAGCATCCTGAAGCGCGCGCCGCCTAGCTCTGCTGGAGTGTCCTCTATAGCGCTCCTTCATATTCTCTATTCTTTTCTTTAACTTTTTGATTAGAAAAATTTACTTTCGGTCTACTCTGGGCAAGTTTTATAAACCTCCGCTTCGCCTTTCAATCCGTGAACCGCGGAAACAGCGCGGCGGTAGGAGCTCGCGCGGTGAGGGGGCTGGAGCCCCGAGCCCCCAAGCTCGAAATCCCCCGCGCGCTACACTTTACAGGGAGAAGTGCCAAGACGCCGATCCCTTACGCCTCATAGACGCAGCACAAGCGTGGCTGAAAAGGCATCCTGGCTTCCTGCTGCGCACATAGCACGGAGCAAAACAGGTGGTTGAGAAAGCCCCGTTCCCGAGGGGGCGGGGTTCCGCCATCGCGGCCTGTCCCCCGAAGGGGCCCAGCGCGCGGGCCAACCCGTGACAGGTGAACCCGCCGCGAGGCGGGCGAGGAGGCTCCCAGCTTAGGGAGCACCCCCGAAAGGGGGCGGGGATGCGGGCGCGCGCGCATCACGTACCGCCGCAAAGCGTTTTATTTTTTGACGTAAGCGTGTGCGGCTAGCTCTTTTGGGTCTGCTCGGGCTCCACGACCACTGCGGTGCCCGTGGCTGTCACTACGATGAAGCCCTCGAGGATCTCGCTCGTCTCGAAGTCGATCCCCACGACGGCGTTCGCGCCAAGCCTAGACGCCTCCCTGATCAGGTCCTGAAGGGCCTCATCCCTAGCTTTCTTCAGCTCGACGATGTATGACTCGGAACGGCCTCCGAAGGCCGCCTCGATCCCGGCCATAAACCTGCCGAGCATGCCCCGAGTTCTAATGCTCATACCGTTTACAACTCCCAGCACCTTCACGACGCGGTAGCCGGGGAGCACTTGTATAGTGCTCAAGAGCATAGGAAAAGTACGCGCTTTGCACATAAAAGTTTTCGCCGCTCGTTGGCGCGATAGCTAAATAGCCCCCCGCGCGCTGGATGGCACGTGGAGGGCGCCCTCTCAGGGTTGATCGAGAGAGTTGAAGTTGTCTGCCAGTCCGCAGCCACGTTCCTAGCTCTGATTAAGAAGGGTAGCGAGGACGAGGTGTTGAGGAGGCTGGAGGCTAAGGCGAAGCAATCTATCAAGATAGGCGCAGCGCTGGTTAAGTTCGATTATAAGGGTCACTCGCTAACGTACGTGGCGCCCGACCGCTTAATCGTGAGGCTCAAGGATTCCGGGACGCTGGAGGACGCGAAAGCGCTGCTAGTCGAAATCTTTTCTTAGCTTGTAGGGGTGCGAGACGAAAAACCCGATGCTGCCTCTCAAGCTCGCCGCAAGCCTCTTTTCCAACTCCCTCCTCGACTTCGCGGCGAGCCTCGCTACGAAAACTATCTCGACTGCATCGAGGTCGCTCCGCTGCTCGAACAACCTCTCCACCTTCGCCAAAACAAGCTCGAAGCCCTCACTCTTCAAAACTTCGGACAGCCATTCCACCCGCTGGTAGTCCCGCCGCGGCACGACAACGCGAAACAAGTAAGGTTCAGTCACACTGAGGGAAAGCCCCCAGAGAATAAAACCCTTTGCGCGCTAGCGCTTAACGCCCTCGCCCTCGACTGGTCCTCTATCTCTCCCCGACCCCGCAGCAATGATGGGACTCATCGTGGTTTTGTTCCCGCTCTCAGTTGTCGCACTGAAAGACGCGTTGAATTAGGGGCTCGAGGATTAGCTTGGCAGCTGAACTAAAATGTTTAAAAATCCTTTTCGAAGGGGAACTTGTGTCCGAGAAAACGAAAATCGCGAGCGAGATCAGGAACAGTATAGCTAAGCTGGTGCTGTGGATCGCCCTCTACATAGTGGTCTCAGCGCTAGTCTTCGCTACGATACCAAGCCTGCTTCCAGCAGTGAAGGAGGTGATGGACGCTTACGGCACCTACGTGAGCGTCGCCCTCGCCCTCGCGTTCGGCTACATGATCGTCCGAGCCTTTGCCAACACCGTGTACTGGATGCTGCGCGTGCGCTACCCGCACTCGACGGCCGCTGCCGTCAGGAGCCTGTTCACGATTCTCGGCATCGGCGCGCTTGTCGCCGGCATAGCCGGCGGGACGGCGGGCGGCGCCGCCGGCGTGGCGCTCGGCGGCTTCATCGGCATGGTCGTCGGCTTCGCCACCCAGCAGGTGCTGGGGCAAGCTATCGCCGGCCTCTTTGTCCTCCTCGCGAGGCCCATCAGGATCGGCGACTACGTGACCGCCGCCGGCGAGACGGGCGTCGTGGAGGACATCACGTCGCTCTTCACCATCATACGGAAGGACGACGGCACCCTAGCGCTGATCCCCAACAACTCGCTGATAGGATCAAAAATCTACATCATAAAGCGGGAAACTAAATAATCTAAAAATTTTATGAATTTTCTTTGCGGTTTTGACATACATTTTACCATGCGCTCCTCGAGAGGGGGTTGTAGAGAGAGCTTTGGAAGGATGCCGATTTCAACCGCTTAGCCATGGAAATGTATTAGGTAGAACCTCGGAGAGTTAAAGCAAAGCTGAGTTAAGGGATAACAGCTATCTTGCTCCTGGACGCGAGGCTTCTCAGCTTGCTATCGTAAGTTGCAAGCGCCCCCTCGTGGAGGGCTGCTGAGAGCACGATGTAATCGTTGAGCATCCCTGGCGGAGCACCGTCTCCTATCATCAAAGCCACGCCTCTCCTCACGGTCTCTGGATCCTCGCAAACGAGCTCGAAGTCCCTCAGCTCTTTCAGCTTTAGTTCTAGGAAAGCTGGATCGCGGGTGAGCTTGGCTAGGACCCAGAGGTACTCGTAAAGGACGATGTAGGGAATGACGACTTCATGCCTCTGCAACACGCCGTGTGCTTCTTCATGGTGCTCGCTATCCTCGAAGGTCGCGTACACCAATACGTTCGTGTCAACTACAACCCGCCGCCTCATCGAGAGCTTCCCTAGTGATTTCCTCGATCTCCTCGGGGGAAAGTTCCCTGCCGAGCTTTAGCGTAGTCCACTTCCTCCGGTGAGGCCTGACGAGGATGACTCCCTCCTGCTCGTCCAGTTCGACGAGGACGTAGTCCCCCTCTTTTATACCCAGCTTACTCCTTACCTCCGCCGGTATGGTGATCTGAAAGTTCCTTGTGACTTTCACCCGCATAGTAATATTGACTATTCCTAGTGTATAAAGCTTTCTAGTAGATTGAGGGATGAGCACTGGAGCAAACCCCAGGTTTGCACGAAGGTTTCTCCTGTGAATCGGTGGGTGGAACTTGTACAAAGCTCAACGCGCGTGCTTAGCACTTTTCTCACGTGGCGCGATTAACGCAAGCCGGCAGTAAGATATTTCTAGTCCGGGGATAGGGCGTCTCCGTGACGAAGCTCACGCCTCAAGAAATGGAGCGGCGCTTCTTCGATCTGCTCGCTTCGAGTGTCGTGGACTACCGGTCTCTCATGGTTTGGAGCCTCAGAGGCTCGCGCGTCGAGCTCCCCTACTTCGCCCGCGCTGCGCCCGACACCGAGCTCGTGTTCGAGGCTCGCGCGTCCCTGCCCCGCGCTGAGGGAGCTAGGTGGCTGCTCCGCTTCGACATCACCGGCAACGCCCTCCTCAGGGTGGACGGCGAACCTTACCAGGGTGTCGACGAGCAGCACAGGCTGGCGGTCGTCGAGCCGGGGGACCGCAGCCTGGCGCTCGAGGCCACGCCCCGCCGCCTTTTCGGCGAAGCCGCTTGGTTCTTCGCCTTCCTTTCCTCCTCGGCAACCGCCGTGCTCTGGGAGGGCTTCAACTTAGCCCTATCGCTCCTCGACCTGCTCCAGATCACCCGGCGGAGGGGCGAGCTGATGCCGGCGCTCGAGAAGGCCGCGCTTGAGATCGAGCTGACGCCCAGCGTCCTGCAAGCCCACGCGGCCGTCAGAGCGCTGTACGGCTTCCTCGTCGAAGGCTCGCCCGAGTACCGAGGGCCGAGGTGGGAGCACGGTTACGTCTCCTCCGTCTACGGCGACCCGGTGGCTGCAGGCCTCCTGCCGGACACGCCGAGGCCGAGCGTCAGCGAGGTGCTGGACACGATCGAACGGGTCGAGCGGGTGCTCGAGTTCGAGCCGGCCGGCGCCAGGGGCCGCGTGTACCTGTTCGGGCACAGCCACATCGACACGGCTTGGCTCTGGCCCTTCAGCGAGACGAAGCGCAAGGTGAGGAGGACGTTCGCGACGATCGTCAGGCTGGCGAAGATGGGCTACCGCTTCACCTACGTACAGAGCGGCGCCCAGAACTACAAGTGGCTGGAGGAGCAGGATCCGCAGCTGTTCGCTGAAGTGAAGAAGCTGGTCGAAACCGGCGCCTGGCTGCCCATCGGTGGGATGTGGGTGGAGTCGGACACCCAGCTCGTCTCCGGCGAGTCGCTCGCTCGCCAGTTCCTCTACGGCCAGCTCTACTTCGAGGAGAAGTTTGGGAAGAGGAGCAGGATCGGCTGGCTGCCCGACAGCTTCGGCTTCAGTGCCCAGCTGCCGCAGATCATGAGGAAGGCGGGGGTCGATGTCTTCTGCACGCACAAGGTGATGTGGAACGACACCAACGAGTTCCCCTACCACGCGTTCGTGTGGGAAGCGCTGGACGGCAGCGAGGTAGTGGCGCACGTGATCGTGGCCACGTACAACGGCACGCTCACGGCGGGCGAGCTGGCGGGGCTGTGGGAGAGGTACAAGCAGAAGGACGTGGCGCCGGCGGTGCACTCGTACGGCTTCGGGGACGGTGGTGGCGGGCCCACGTTCCTCATGTTCGAGCGCTTGAAGCTGCTGAAGCGCGTCCCGCAGCTGCCCGAGCCCGTTGAAGCCCCCTCGGAGCGCGAGTACGTTGAGGAGCTGCTCAAGGTGAAAGACAAGCTGCCGAGATGGAAGGGCGAGATCTACAACGAGTTCCACCGGGGCGTCTACACGACGAACCTCAAGGTCAAGGAGCTGATGGCGAGAGCCGAGAGCGCGGCCCTTTGGGCCGAGAGCGCGGCGGCCGCGGCCAAGCTGCTGGGCCTGCAGGAGTACCCGAGGCGCGAGATCAGCGAAGCTTGGGAGCGCGTGCTGCGCTGCCAGTTCCACGATGTGCTCCCCGGCTCCTCCAACCGCGAAGCGTACGAGGAGGCGTACAAGGACCTACAGGAAGCGATCCGCGCGTTCTCGAGTATTTCCTCGAAAGCTTTGAGGGCGATCGCGGAGAGCGTAAACGCGCCGAAGGGCAGCGTGATCGTCTTTAACAGGCTCGCGTGGCCCGTCGAGGCTCTGGTGGAGCTCCCGGGACCCGGCTTCGCGACGCCTCGTGGCGAGCCCGCCGCCGCGCAGGAAGTCGACGGCAGGTGGCTGGCTCTCGTCCGCGTGCCAGCCTTCGGCTACACCACGCTTGTGCCGGGCAAAGCGGCGCCGGCCGCTGGCGGCGCGAGGGCGTACAGGGAGGGCGAGAGCGTCGTGCTCGAGAACGAGCTGGTCAAGGTGAAGGTGGGGCCCGACGGCTCCCTGCTCTCCATCTACGACAAAAAGCTGGGAGCGGAACTACTCGCAGCGCCGAGCAACGTGCTGAAGGCGCACCCCGACAAGCCAGGCAACTTCGACGCGTGGGACATTGACCGCTCGACCGTCGAGTCGCCCGGCCACCCGTTCGAGGTCGCCGAAGCCCCGAGGGTCGTCGCCGCGGGCCCGCTGGTAGCCTCGGTCGAGTACGCGCTCAGGTTCAAGTCCTCCACGGTGAGGCAGAGGGTATCCCTGCGCAGCGGATCCCGTCTCATCGAGGTTAAAACGAGGATCGATTGGAGGGAGAAGAGCTACTTGGTCAAAGCGTGGTTCGAGCTCAAGGCCAGCGTCGAGAAGGGCTGGTACGAGGTGCCATTCGGCGTCGTCGAGCGCTCCACCGTGCCGAGGGACAGGTGGGACGAGGCGAAGTACGAGGTCCCCGCGCTGAAGTGGGCGGACTTCTCCGACGGCAAGGTGGGGCTCGCGATCATCGCCCCATCGCGCCACGGCTACAGCGCTAAGGGTGGCAAGGTTGGATTGAGCCTGCTAAAATCGCCTTTCCACCCCAACCCGTGGAGCGACCTAGGCGAGCACGAGGTAACCTACTACCTGTACCTGCACCCAGGCGACTACAGGAGCGGCGAGGTGTACCGGAGAGCCTACGAAGTGTGGAGCGGCGTCAAAGCCATCGTGAAGGAGGGCAGCGGCGGGCACCTGCCGCCCGAAGCCGGCGTGCTCGAAGCCCCAAAGGGCGTGGTGGTCGAAGCGGTGAAGCTCTGCGAGAAACGCGACGCGCTAGCGGTTAGAATCTACGAGGTCGAGGGAGTCGAGAAGGAGGTCGAGGTGAGACTGCCCAGGACCTTCGCTGTCTACGAGGCGAACCTGCTCGAAGACCGCGAGCGGCTGGTGGCCAGCAGCGACCGCGCAACTCTGCGTTTCAAACCGTTTGAGATTAAAACTATAATCCTCGAGTGATTTTTTCATTTTTATCTCAGCATCGTCATCATCGGCAGTACGTACAATCCTCGCTAGCGCATAGATTCGGCTTTCAAGTTATAAGGGAAGCTAAAGTTGCGATCAAGAAGTGCACAATACGAGCCTAGGCAGGTTGGCTACGCTGAGCTTCCCAAGATGAGCTGGCTTACTTGACACGTATCCGTCTCCGCAAAATCTTTAAGCCCCCCGTAGCACGCTCTCCTTGAGGGCCCGTAGCTTAGCCCGGTAGAGCGCCCGACCGCGCGTGTAGCGGGGGCGAGGCTCATAAGTTTCCGGGGACGGAGAAACCGGGAGGTCCCGGGTTCGAATCCCGGCGGGCCCACCAGCCTTTTAGTTCAAGCGTAGTTTGCTAAACTTGAGCCCGAACCCTATTGCCGGCTTTCGGCTCTGCGCGGTTTCGGAGCGGACAAGGGTCTCCTCCACCGGTGCAAGGGGGTCTCCTCCCGTTAGAGAGTAACGCTCTCCACTCCTCCGGGGAGGCTAAAATACACCGCATACCTTGTGCTGTATGCTGGTAGAACGGGCATTTAACCCTCTCCACGCTCGCTCACCTCGCAAAGGCGGGTAGGAGCTGCTGCGGCATCTGACCGGAGGCGCGATAGAAGCTCTTGCACGGCGATCCGCCCGCATGAGCCCTTAATGTACTTAGCGCTTACGCGCGCTACGGAAACAGCAAATTATTCCTTCCTTTCCCCTCCAGCGGTTTTCCCGCTGAGCGTTTTAGCGCGTGCTATCCGTAACTGTTTTTAGGTAGATCTCAGCGCCGCGTGCGTGAAAAACGAAAGGTTAGTCCTAATTGCGCACACTCACTGGGACAGAGAGTGGTATTACTCTTTCGAGAAATTCCGCTACAGGCTGGTTAAAGGCCTTGACGAGCTAGTCGGCATCTTAAGGCGGGAGCCTAGCTTTCGGGAGTTCCTGTTGGACGGGCAGGTTGCTCCGATCGACGATTACCTGGAGGTGAAACCTGAGAACGATCGGCTCGTGAAGGATCTGGTGAGGAGCGGGCGCCTCGTCGTGGGGCCGTGGTACGTGCAGCCTGACGAGTTCCTCGTTCACGAGGAGTCGCTCGTCCGCAACCTGCTATACGGTAGAGCGCGGGGGCTCGAGTACGGTGAGGTGGCGCGCATCGGGTACTTACCCGACACGTTCGGGCACACTGCCCAGCTCCCGCAGATCCTCCGTGGCTTCGGCATCGAGACTTTCGTCTTCCACAGGGGGTTGGGGCCCGAGTTCGAGAAAGTGGGGACCCCCTTCGTCTGGATGGGGCCGGATGGCAGCGAGGTCGTCGCGCTCTACCTCCCCGACGGCTACTGCAACATGGCTTGGCTGCCGCCCGACCCCGAGGCCGCGGCCGAGGAGGCGAAGGAGCTGCTGAGGCGTTGGAGCAGGTGGTCGAAGATCAGCTCGGTTCCGGGGATGGTCGGGTGCGACCATCACCTGCCCAAGGACTACCTGCCGAGGCTCGCGAGAGAGCTCGCCGCGCGGGGTGTCCCGGCGAAGATGGGGTCGCTGCGCGAGGTTCTCGAAGAAGCGCTGGCCGCTAGGGATAGGCTGGGAAAAGTGAGCGGGGAGCTGCTGAGCAGCCACTACCACTGGGTCCTCTACGGCGTGTGGTCGACGAGGACGTACTTGAAAAGGTTGAACTTCGAGTGCGAGACGCTCCTCATCTACTACGTCGAGCCGCTCTGGGCGCTTGCGTGGGTTCTCGGCGGCCCATACCCCGAGCGGGAGATCTCGACGGCGTGGAGGTACGTGCTGCTCAGCCAGCCCCACGACTCGATCTGCGGCTGCAGCGTCGACGAGGTCCACCGCGAGGTGGTGTCAAGGCTGGAGAAGGCGAAGGCTTTGGCCTCGGAGCTGCTGGAGAGTACGGGGAGGGGGCACGGCGCGCTGGAGTGGTTCCTGGGGGGAAGAGCCGGATACAGGTACGAGTGGCACGCGATGCACTTCCTCGCCTCGCAAGCCGACCTCTCCTTTGCCGGCTTCGACAAGCCCTACGTCGTCGCCTTCAACACGCTCCCCTGGAGGCGGAGGGCCGTAGTCGTAGCCCGCTTCAGGCCTTACGCGGTCGTCGCCCCGATGCTGGGCGAGCTCTCGCGCGTGGCTCCCCGCAACGTGGCCGAAGCTGCGGCCGAGCTGCTGCGCACAAGCACAGTGGTTAGGTTCGACCTGAGGGGGGCGGTGCTCAGGGACTCCTCGGGGCGCGAGGTTCCCGTCCAGGTGAGGGAGCTGGAAGGCGGGGTGGTGGAGGCCGTATGGGTGGACGAGCTGCCGGCGCTCGGCTTCAAAGCGTACGCCGTGGAGAGAGCGCGGGGCTCCGGGCGCGGCGGTTTGGCTTGGGGCGAGGCGTTCATCGAGAACGAGCATTTACGCATTGAGTTCGACTTGGAGAACGGGGGAGCGCTCAGGCTGATCGACAAGCGGACCGGCGAAAGGTACGAGAGGTTAGCGGCCCTCGAGGACGGCGGCGACATAGGGGACGAGTACGATTACTCGCCGCCCGAGCGCGACAGGATTGTGCCAAGTAAGGGTGTGAGAGCCAACTTCGAGGTCGTCGAGGCGGGACCTGTCCGCGTGCGCGCGAGGATTCGCTACGCGCTGCGCGTGCCCGCATCCGCCTCGCTAGACCGCAAGTCGAGGAGCGCGGAGGAGGTGGAGCTGCCGGTGGAGCTCCTGGTCACGCTGTACAGCGGGATCCCGCGCGTCGACTTGGAGGTGCTCGTGGACAACAGGGCTCGCGACCACCGGCTGAGGATCGTCTTCCCCGCGGGGGTGAGGAGTGGGAAGCACGCGGCCAGCACCCACTACATGGTGATCGAGAGGCCGAACGAGCCGCAGCACTACTACGTGAGGCGTGAAGGTAAGGCCCCCGTGTCTACGTGGCCGACGAGGCTCTGGGTGGACGTGAGCGATGGTGGAAGGGGGCTCTGCGTTGCCGCGAAGGGGCTGCACGAGTACGAGGTGAGGGGCTTGGGTAGCGAGATCGTGTTCACGCTGCTCAGGGCAGTAGGCTGGCTGTCCAAAGGCGACCTGCTGACGAGGCCCGGCCACGCTGGGCCGGAGATCCCGACGCCCGACGCGCAGTGCTTGGGGCCGCAGACGTTCGAGCTGGCCGTCTTCCCGCACGCCGGCACGTGGAGCGACGCGGGCGTCATCAGGGCCGCTCTCGAGTGGGCTGTGCCGGTCGTCGCACACGAGGACATCCCGCACAAGGGCGAGCTGCAGCCCGAGTTCTCGCTGGTCGAAGTGCGGGGAGACGCTCTCTTCTCAACGTTCAAGCGGAGCGAGGACGGGAGGTGCGCGGTGCTCCGCCTGTATAACCCCTCCTCGCGCGAAGCTGAGGTCGAGGTGATCTTCGGCAAGCCTCCAGCGAGAATCTGGAAAGCGCGACTCGACGAGACCGAGATCGAAGAGCTGCCCACCGGCTCGACGCTGAAGCTGAGACTGGGACCCTGTAAGGTTGAAACTCTAAAACTTGAATTCTAATTTTCAATTTTCTTTTTCTATTTTCCACTCAACCACGCGGCTCCAGAGGACCTTTAGGTTCTGGAGGATCTCTCTAACGCTCTCACTGTCGAACTTGAGTTTCAACACGAGGACCCCCGAGCCCATTTCACCCATCTTCCTCTCCACTTGCATCAGCTCGGTGGGCCTCAACTGCTGCGCAAAAGCCTCAATCAGCTCCGCAAGGTCCGAGAAGCCCCTCTCTCTAGCCACATCCGCAGGCGTTTTGCCGCTGCTGTCGCTGAGCGATGAATTAGCTCCCCATTTCAGTAGAGCAGACACGAGATCTCGGTGACCGCCGTAGGCTGCCACGTGAAGTGGCGTCACCCCTGCACCTCCCGCCGCGTTAGGATCCGCACCGTGTTCGAGCAGCAGCAGCACTAGCCCTGTGTCGCCTCTGGCGCATGCTAGGTGGAGCGGCGTGAAGCCGCGCTCGTCCCTCGCGTTCGGATCCGCTCCCTCTTCGAGTAGCCGCTTGACTTCCTCTGCCCTTCCGGATTTAACGGCTGCTATCAGCTTCGCCCCAAGTTCTGGGCGCCTAGCAGCTGGCGTGACAGGAATCGCTCGGGCAGCCTCATGGAATCCCTGGGCGCATGGCGGTCTTTCTGGATTCCACACTTTGACTTCAAGGAGAGCGCAGTACTTGGCGCGCGGCATGTAGTGGGGGCAAACGTCGCACGTCCTTTTGGGACGCGTAGCGCATGGAGGGTTGTCTGGGTCTCCGACAGGCACCCCGAGTAGGATGCAGTAGCTTGCTTCCCTCGAGAAATAGGCACACTCACTGCAGTTCTTAGTTTTTCCTACACTCACAAACTGTTGGAGGCTTCACGGTGCCTTAAAAGTAAGTGTCGATTACCGGCAAGCCTTTTTTACCTGAGCTACTACGCGCGCTTGTGGCAAAGCTCAGATACGCGGTTGTGGGGGCCGGGGGCATAGGCCGTCACCACGCTGAGGTCGCTAGCAGGTTGGAGGAGTACGAATTTGTGGCCGTCGCCGACGTTTTGGAGGAACGCGCAAAAGAGCTCGCTTCACGCTTCAATGCGAGGGCTTACACGAACTACGTCGAGATGCTAGAGAAGGAGCAGGTGGACGTTATCTCCGTTTGCACCCCGCACCCGACGCACGCAGAGATCGCGATCGAGGCTGTGAAGCGCGGCGTGAACGTTCTGACGGAGAAGCCGATGGCCGCCACCGTCAGCCAGTGCCTAGCGATGATCGGCGAAGCGAGGAAGAGGGGGGTGAAGCTGGGTGTCGTTTTCCAGAACAGGTTCGAGCCTAGGGTGCGCAAGGCGAAGATGATGATCAACAGGGGAGAGATGGGTTACATCTACCGGGCTATGCTCCGCTACGTGACGTACAGAGACATGGCCTACTTTCTGAGCGGCGCGTGGAGGGGTAAGTGGGCGACGGAGGGGGGCGGCGTCCTCATCAACCAGGCGGTCCACTACATCGACCTCTTCCTCTGGCTGCTCGGCAGGCGGCCGAGGGAGGTCTTCGCCTACGCGGCCACCGCCGGCCACGACATCGAGGTGGAGGACCTCGTCAGCGCTGCTGCGGTCTTCGAGGGCGGGTGCCAGGGAGTGATGCAGTTCTCGACCCTCGACTACCCGGACATGACGAATATCGAGCTGAGGGGCGATAAGGCGATGCTGCTTGTCGAGACGAGCCCCAAGCGCAGCGAGCAGGGGTTGAGGAACGAGACCTCTGTGTTCGTCTACAGGAACGCGCCGCCCATCCGCCGGGCCGTTTACGCCTCCCTCAAGCCGGGCGCGCCGCGCGCGGCGTTCACCATCGAGGAGGTCAAAGCCGAGGAACCCTTCACCGGTCACGAAGCCGTGCTGCGCGACTTCGCGAGGGCCGTGTTGGAGGACAGGGAGCCGGAGGTCCCGGGGGAGGAGGGCCTGAAGAGCGTGGAGCTCATCAACGCGATCATCATGTCGGCCGTCGAGCACAGGCCCGTGGAGATACCGTTCGACCCGGCCCGCTACGACGAGCTGCTGAAGCGGCTTGAGAAGCTCGGCGGGCCCCCGTGGCCACCCCTCTGGTGAAGCGCGTGACCGTAAGGTTCGGCGCAATTTTGGAGAAGGGGGTGGGCAGCGCGTTCTACTGCTGGGTCCGCGAGCCCACTGAGGGAGGGGGCGAACGGTTCAGGCTGGAGGACCCGGAGAAGTTCTGGAGGATCTCGTGGGACGAGAGGAGGTACACGGAGTTCGCGCTCGCCAGGTACGCGAGACCGCCCGGCCTCGTCACCCTCTCGCTCCGGTCCCGCGAGACCTTCAGGTACGGCGTTTTCCAGCTCAACGCGAGGCTGCCCGACTGGGGGCCCGAGGGGCCGATGCTCTGGTTCGGGTTCGAAGCCGAAGACCTGTTCGGGGGCGGGGTCGTCCACTTCATGCTCCAAGGGGGAGCGCTCAGGGCGTTCGCGGGAGCCTGGCCCAGCCCGCTCAGCCTGAAGCTCCCCGCGCCCGGCGACATCGCGGCGAGGAGGCACGCGTACACGGTCAAGGTCCACCGCAACCTAGCGCTCTGGTTCATCGACTACAGGCTGGTTGCCGCCGCGGCGCTCGTGGACTCAGAGCGGCCGCTCGCGCTGCACGAGGGGGCGCCGTACTCGGTGGGGGCCACCCAGCTCAGGCCGAGCTCCTCGCTCGCCGTGCTCATCGACATCGACGGCGGGCCGGTGGACCGCGAGTGGGTGTGGGACGACCTCCACCCGTGGGGCATCAGGGTGCTCGAGGGCGACGAGCGGCCGAACCTAGCGCTCAAGCTCTACCGCTACGGCTCCGAGGAGACGCTGGAGGGGCCGCTGAGGGGGCCCGCGGTCTCGCACCCGGTCCCGGCAGCCGGCTCCGAGGTGGAGGTCGCGCTGGCTGTGGACACGGGCGGGGTGGCACGCGTTGAAGCCTGCTCGCTCGACGGGAGGTGGTTCGAGCTCGAAGAGCTGGAGCTGCGCGCGGGCAAGCTGCTCCGGTGGCGAGCCAGGGTCGGCGCCCCCTTCGTCCGGCTCGCCGTCGAACCGAAGACCGAAGGCCGGGTGGAGCTGGCCGAAGCCTACGTCTCGTGAGCGCCGCCGTGCAAAGTTTAAAGAACGTATCGACGCTTATTTCTCTCGATGGAGTCCAAGCCACTCGCGCAAGCGTCCA
>Ga0315298_1003903_pt1 | contig 22958 bp, 22 predicted proteins | sample WHS_1_MG_FD_203077 | JGI IMG/M metagenome (GOLD analysis project Ga0315298, IMG submission 203077) | Extremophilic microbial mat communities from Washburn Hot Springs, YNP, Wyoming, USA - WHS_1_MG | ecosystem: Environmental > Aquatic > Thermal springs > Hot (42-90C) | place: USA: Wyoming...
TTAGTAAACGTATTCTGGGGGGAATAAATTTGTATAAAGATTCTATAAACCAAATATCAGAAACTGCATTAAAAAAGGTTTCATTTGCAAAATCAAATTTATTAGGTTACATAATATCTTCTATGTTAGCAGGTATTTTTGTAGGAATTGGTATAATTTTAACTTTTTCAATTGCTGCTCCATTTTCTAAAGAAAATCTCCCTGTCATTAAGTCACTAATGGGGGCTTCCTTTGGTGTTGCTCTTACAATTGTAATTTTTGCAGGTTCAGAATTATTTACTGGAAATAATTTAGTAATGACCATAGGTTATTTAAATAAAAAATCCAGTATATATGATTTGTTAAAAATATGGACCTTAAGTTACATAGGTAATCTATTAGGCTCTATTTTTTTGGCATATTTATTTGTCAATACAGGCCTTGTAATTAGCCCTTTATCTGATTTTATACTTAAAATTTCTTCTTCAAAAATGTCTGCACCCTTTATATATCTTTTTGTAAGAGGCATACTTTGTAATATGCTTGTATGTCTTGCTGTTTGGATGACCAGCAGAACTAAAGACGATACTGCAAAAATAATGCTTATATGGTGGGCACTATTTGCTTTTGTTGGTAGTGGTTTTGAACATAGTGTAGCTAATATGACATTACTTTCTACAGCCCTAATGATACCCCATGACCCTAATTTAATATCCTTATCTGGTTTTATAAATAATTTAGTTCCAGTGACATTAGGTAATATAGTAGGCGGCGCTGTTATTGTAGGAGTTTCATATTATATAATTTCTTTAAAAGAAAAATAAAATTATTTCCTATAAAAAATTATGTTGATATAAATTTATCATTAATTATTTTATTTTTTACCTTATATATGATATAATAATTTTGTAATCTGTTATATACATCTGAAAGGTATAAAAATAAGCATAAATCAAATCTGTTATATTCTAATAAACAACACTGTTATATAATAGGTATATTTATTTTATACTGTACTATAACTAAATTTTTATTTATATCTTGATGTATATAAACAATATTATTTATTAAGGAGAGGAGTAATAAAATGGCTAAAGTTATGAAAACTATGGACGGTAACACAGCCGCTGCACATGTTGCATATGCATTTACAGATGTTGCTGCCATATATCCTATAACCCCATCATCACCAATGGCAGAACATGTTGATGAATGGAGTGCTCATGGAAGAAAAAACATATTTGGTCAAGAAGTTAAAGTGGTTGAAATGCAATCAGAAGGCGGTGCTGCAGGCGCTGTACATGGTTCACTTGCTGCAGGAGCTTTGACAACAACTTTTACGGCATCCCAGGGCCTACTGTTAATGATTCCTAATATGTATAAAATTGCAGGAGAACTTTTACCTGGAGTCTTTCACGTAAGTGCACGTGCTCTAGCATCACATGCTCTTTCTATTTTTGGAGATCATTCTGATGTAATGGCATGCCGTCAAACAGGTTTTGCACTTTTAGCATCAGGAAGTGTTCAAGAGGCTATGGATTTAGCTGCAGTTGCACATTTATCTGCTATAAAGGGAAGAGTTCCTTTCTTACACTTTTTTGACGGATTTAGAACATCTCATGAACTTCAAAAAATTGAAGTATTAGATTATGAAGATCTTGCAAAATTATTAGATTATGATTCATTAAAAGCTTTTAGAGAAAGAGCATTAAACCCAGAACACCCAGTTACAAGAGGAACAGCACAGAATCCTGATATATTCTTTCAGGCAAGAGAATCTTCTAACAAATTCTATGATGCAATACCTGCAATAGTAGAAAAATATATGGGTGATATTTCTAAACTTACAGGAAGAGAATATAAATTATTTAATTATTATGGAGCACCTGACGCAGAAAAAATAATCATTGCAATGGGTTCTGTAACTGAAACAATCGAAGAAACAATTGACTATTTGATGAAAAAAGGTAAAAAAGTTGGACTTGTTAAGGTTCATTTATACAGGCCATTTTCTGTTAAACACCTTTTAGATATAATACCAAATACTGTAAAGAAAATTGCCGTATTAGATAGGACAAAAGAACCAGGGGCACTCGGCGAACCACTTTATGAAGATATCAGAACAGCTTTCTTCGACAGTAATTTAAAACCAGTAATAGTAGGTGGAAGATATGGACTTGGTTCAAAAGATACTACTCCTGCACAAATAATTGCAGTATATGATAATCTTGATGCTGCTAAACCAAAAGATCATTTTACAATAGGAATTGTTGATGATGTTACCTTTACTTCTCTTAATGTAAAAGAAGAAGTTGAAACAACAGCTAGTGGTACCACCAGCTGTAAATTCTGGGGATTTGGTTCTGATGGTACAGTAGGTGCAAATAAGAGCGCTATAAAAATAATTGGTGACAATACTAATATGTATGCACAAGCTTACTTTGCATATGACTCTAAAAAATCAGGTGGTGTAACGATCTCTCATCTTCGTTTTGGCAAAAAACCAATAAAATCAACATATTTGATTAATAAAGCTGATTTCATAGCTTGTCATAAACAATCTTATGTATATAACTATGATATACTTGCAGGTTTAAAAGAAGAAGGTACTTTCCTATTAAACTGTAATTGGAGTTTAGAGGATCTTGACAATAAACTGCCTGCTTCTATAAAAAGATATATCGCAAAAAATCATATTAACTTCTATATAATAAATGCAGTAGATATTGCAAAAGAAATAGGTTTAGGCGGAAGAATAAATATGATAATGCAAGCAGCATTCTTTAAACTTACAAATATAATTCCTATTGAAGATGCTGTTAAACACTTAAAAGAAGCAATTGTTGAAGATTATGGCACTAAAGGCGATAAGATTGTTCAAATGAACTATCAGGCTGTTGATAAAGGTATAGAATCTTTAATAAAAGTCAAAGTTCCATCATCATGGGCTAATGCTTCTGATGAAGAAAAAGAAGATAAAAATTTACCTGACTTTATCAAAAATGTTGCTGAAGTTATGAATAGACAAGAAGGAGACAAGCTTCCTGTCAGTGCTTTTTCAGGTCGTGAAGACGGAACCTTCCCAATGGGAACAGCTGCTTATGAAAAACGTGGTATTGCAGTAGATGTCCCTGAATGGCAAATGGAAAATTGTATACAGTGTAACCAGTGTGCATATGTATGTCCACACGCTGCAATTAGACCTTTCTTGTTAAATGAAGAAGAAGTTAAAAATGCTCCAGAAACATTTGCTTCTAAAAAAGCTATAGGAAAAGGAATGGAAGGATTAAACTTCAGAATTCAGGTTAGTGTTCTTGATTGTACGGGTTGCGGCGTCTGTGTAAATGAATGTCCAGCAAAAGAGAAAGCTTTAGTATTAAAACCATTAGAATCTCAGCTTGATGAAGCAAATAATTGGGAATATGCAATGAGTCTTTCTCCAAAAGATAATCCAATGAATAAAGAGACTGTAAAAGGCAGTCAATTTGAAAAACCATTACTTGAGTTTTCAGGTGCTTGTGCAGGATGTGGAGAAACACCTTATGCAAAACTTGTAACACAATTATTCGGTGATAGAATGATGATAGCAAATGCAACAGGTTGTTCATCTATCTGGGGTGCAAGTGCACCATCAACACCTTACACTGTAAATCATGAAGGAAAAGGACCTGCTTGGGATAACTCCCTTTTTGAAGACAATGCAGAGTTTGGTTTGGGTATGGCACTTGCAGTAAAACATCAAAGAGAAAAATTAGCTGATATAGTAAAAGAGCTTTTGACTCTTAATATAACATCTGATTTGAAAGAGGCTCTGGAATTCTGGCTTAATAATATGATGAATGGAAAAGAGTCTAAAAATGCTACATTAAAACTATTACCTATATTAAATAAGTATAATACAAATGATACAAAAATTAATGATCTTGTTCATGAAATTCTAGAAAGAAAAGATTATTTAATTAAGAAATCTCAATGGATATTTGGCGGAGATGGATGGGCTTATGATATAGGTTTTGGAGGCCTTGACCATGTTTTAGCTTCTGGAGAAGATGTCAATGTTTTAGTATTTGACACAGAAGTATACTCAAATACTGGTGGTCAGTCCTCAAAAGCTACACCAACTGGTGCTATTGCACAATTTGCAGCAGCAGGTAAACCAATTGGTAAAAAAGATTTAGGAAGAATAGCTATGACTTATGGTTATGTTTATGTTGCAAAAGTTGCAATGGGTGCAAGCCAAAACCAACTTATAAAAGCCTTGGTTGAAGCAGAAAGTTATCCAGGACCATCCCTTATTATTGCCTATGCACCATGTATAGCACATGGAATAAAGGTTGGAATGTCCTGTAGCCAGCTTGAAGAAAAGAAAGCTGTAGAATCAGGATACTGGCACCTTTACAGATATAATCCTTTACTAAAAGCTGAGGGTAAGAATCCATTTACTTTAGATTCAAAACCTCCAAAATCTTCTTTCAAAGAGTTTTTAACAGGTGAGGTAAGATATTCAGCTTTAGAAAAAACTTTCCCAGAAAGAGCAAAAATACTTTTTGAGGAAGCTGAAAAGCAAGCACATGAAACATATAAAATTTATGAAAAAATGGCAAAAGATGAATAAGTAAACAGAGGGAATAACCCTCTGTTTTATTTATTAAAATTTATATTATATCTTACAATTCCGACCAATTTGCTGGATATGTTACATAGAAAAAGCGAACATAAGTTGGTGTAGAAAATTTAATTTCACTATTTTGGGGTATAAATATAACATCACCCTCATTTCCAACAATTTTCTCATCATCTATTATTATTTCTAACGTACCTTCAATTATATAATCTACCTCATCATATTTTAAAGTCCAAGGGAAACAACTTTCTTTCATTTCCATAAATCCACACATTAGATTTGGGCTTTCATCTATTGTAACAATATCTTTTAAAAAAACCTGGTTATTATCATTTCCTGTATCAAATGGTTGACACTTTACTGAATTGCCTTTTATATTTATAATACCATATTTATTAATACGTTTTGAAATTTTAATGTCATTTTCTTTTAATTTTTCCATTACTGTCTGAGTGATCAGTGCAATAAGTTTATCATCTATATCTTTTTCCATTTTAAACCCTCCCAAAAATTATTGTTCTAATCCAATTTCTACTGATTTATCTTCTTTTGTATTCACGACACTTTTAGGAGCAACAAAAATAGCTAAAATAACTGCAGTTATTCCTCCAACTAACTTACCAATTATCATTGCAAATATTAAATCTCTATTTACACCTGCTGCAAAGCCTAAATGGTCTCCAAATACAAATGCAGCACTTACTGAAAAAGCAACATTCAAAACTTTCCCTCTGTCATCCATATCTTTCATCATTCCAAACATTGGTATATTATTAGCAAGAGTTGCAATCATACCAGCAGCAGCTATCTCACTAATTCCAAGTATTTTACCCATATTTGTTAAAGGCTTATTAAAAACCTTTGTTATGAAATAAACCATTGGAAAAGCGCCTACTAATACTATTGCAATTGAGCCTATAACTTGTATACCATCGCTAATAGGGGCCATACCAGGAATTACTACTATTCCAGTTAATGTTTCTATAATTATAGCCGCTGTACCTATTGTAATTAAAATTACTACACCTTTTGCAAATATATTAAACCCATTTATCATTTTATCTGGTATTTTCCAAAGTCCAATAGCGATTAAAATTGCAACAATTATTATAGGAATTAAATTCATAGTTACCATCTTCATATTATATCCTGCAATTAAACCACCAACAAAACTACCAATTGGAATTGTAATTATACCTGCTAAAATTCCTGTTGCTAAAAATTTATGATCTTCCTTCTTGATTATTCCTAAGGCAACAGGAATTGAAAAAACAATTGTAGGCCCCATCATTGAACCTAATATTAAACCAGAAAAATAACCCGCATCTTTGTCTAATGCAAGCTGGAGTGCAAGTGGGTATCCACCCATATCACATGCTAAAAGTGTCCCAGCAAACATTGCTGGATCAGCTCCTAAAGCTGTATATATCGGAACTAATATTGGTTTTAAAATTTTGGCTAATACAGGTGCTAAGGAAATAACACCAATCATTGCTATTGCCAATGAACCCATTGCCATAAATCCTTCATCAAATTTTTCTCCTAAACCATATCTATTGCCAAATATCTTATCTAAAGCTCCCAAAACCATAAAAATTACCATTATATCAATAATAATATCATTTATACTCATTTTCTTTCCTCCTTTTATTAAAATTATAAATATTTATAAACAAAATTTGTATTTAAAGTAAATTTAGAAACACTTCCTTTGAAGGAGATGGAATTACAACTTTATTAATTAATGTCCCTTGCGTTATAGATTCCTCACATCCTGCTACTATTCCCTCTTCAACTGCACTTACTTCCCCAGAAAGTATTACAAAAGATTTCCCTCCAATCCCCACACCTAATCTTATATCTATGATATCAACTTGTGATGCTTTTACAGCAAAATCAGCAGCTTTAATAGAAGTAATTATGTTAAAAAATTCCATTATACCTATAGCATTAAAATTTTTAATTGGTGTTAATCCATAAATTGCTTTTATAACTTCATCACTGATGTTTGGAATTATAATATTTTCCAATAAAAATACTCCTGAGTTTTTAGTACCTTCTTTAACAGATGCTTCAACTGCACCAACATCACCTGCAACCATTATTATATATTTCCCTGGACAAACTGGTTTAGAAAAAATCAATTCAACTTCACCAGCTTTTACCATATAATCTGCAATTTTAACAGCAATCGCAATACTATTTAATTCAATAATTCCTATAGCTTTTAACATCAAATCACCTCACAGCCTTTTTATTAATATATATATTATTTTCATCTATATTAACAACAATGCCATCAATGCTCGAATGAACGTTAGCACCTATTTCACCATATTCAACCTTAGCAATAATATCTCCTTCTTTAACTACATCACCTAAAATAACAATTGGCATAGCTTTTTTACCAATATGCTGTTTCAATGGAATTACTACTTTTTCAGAATCTAATTTTTTTATTTTTATTTCTCCTTTAATTGTATAATTATCAAGATTTAATCTTCCTAATAACCTGTTAGTAGGTATTTTCCTAAATTCCCTTTCTTTAATAGGTTCTATCATTTTTTCTTGTGAATAAAAAAAATTTATATTTTTCTTTTTTAACTCTTCTTTTATATATTTATTAACTAATCTTGGCGACAGTCCCATAGGACAAGCATATAACTCACATATTCCACATTCAGAGCAGATTAATGAATCAATAAAACTATTATCTATTTCATTGCTATAAGCTATTTTTCTCATTACTTTATGCGGCCTTATAGGATGACCCAATAGATATCTTGGACATAGTTCAGTGCAATAAGAACATTGTATACAAGAAGATTTTGCTTTATTTATAATATGTTCAAGTTTTTGAGATGCATGATTAACTAAAAAATGTTTAGAAGGAATGATAATAATTGCACTGTCTGTTTTAGTAATAGATCTTTTTAAAACTTCTTCTGAATTTAAAACTAGCCCCATCATTGGGCCTCCTATGATAATACTAAAATTTTCTAGATTTATTTCTTCAATAAAATTAATACATTCTTTAACACTTATTCCAATTGGTACATCTAAAATAATAGGTTGTTTTGTTTCTCCTAATATTGAAACATACTTTCTAGTAACAGGTTTATTTTCAAAAATAGCATTATAAATATTTAAAATTGTACCAATATTACTTACTACTACTCCAACTTGTAATGGAATACCACCTGGGGGTACAATTCTTTTTGTAATTTCATAAACTAAAATATGTTCATCCCCAGCAGGATAAAAACTTTCAAAAAATGCAAATTCTATATTAGCATTAATTTTTTTTGCAGCTTCCTCTAAATTTTTATATTCAACTTTATAATCTTTTTTAATAGCAATCAAAGTATTTTTTGCATTTACAACTTCTGATACAATCATTATTGCTTTAATCAAATTATCGGCTTTTGAACGCATTATATATTTGTCTGTTTGAAGCAATGGTTCACACTCAATAGCATTTATTATAAGAAATTCAACATTACAATCTAATTTCTTATGTGTTGGAAAACCAGCTCCTCCTGCTCCAACAACTCCAGCTTCATATATCTTCCTCAGTACTTCATTCCTATCAAATTTTTCTAACAATTGTACCACTCTCCTATTTAAATAAAACGTCTATATCAAAAACTTCATTTAGGATCAATTATTCCTATAATAGCTGCATCTATTGGTACATCATCATCCTTCATTAACTTCCTTGCAGAACTTCCTTTTGCAACTAGAACTATCTCACCAACACCTGCTCCAATAAAATCAGCTGCAACAAAAGCTGATTCTTTTCTGTCATCAAAATAATCAAGTGGTTTAATAACAAGCAGTTTTAAGCCATTTAGCGATTCATCTTTTTTTGTTGCCCATATATTCCCAATCACTTTTCCTATAATCATTACATTCATCCCCTAAATAAAAATCTAGTCTATATAAATTGTAATATTATTATCTTTAATAAAATCTTTTGCTAATGGAGTAATTATAGAGCTATTTTTAATTTTTACATTTTTATATCCGTTCTGATATGCATTTAATAAATTTTTTTCTGTAACTAATTTCTTATTTATTTCATATAAATCATTTGATTTATATTTATTATTATAAGTTGACTTAATATCACTATTGGTTTTAAGTTTAGTGCTTTCTTCTATGCCAATTAAAATTTCATCTGATGTCAATATTTTAACCCCATAATTTACAATATCATTTTCATAAATTTCTAATCTATTTAATATGTTATTACCATAATTCCCCAAATTTCTCTTAAACTCTATTCCATCTCTATTTATATATATTAATTTATCTTTGCTTATTGATTTTAAAATCAATTTCGCATTTTCAGTTATTGGAAGCAATAATGCAGATGCTACTAAATCAATATTTGAAAATCTGTCGATTACAACACAATCAAAATTTTCTAAAGGTATTCCTTCATTATATAAATTTATTCTATCAAAACTTACTGGTATTTTATTTAGTTTAATATCCCAAGTATCATCCTTTGAAACAACTAAAACTTTTAATAAATTTTGCTGTATTTTTTTCATTACTTCTTTTACAACTATATCAATTAATTCGTTTATATTCAAAGTATCACCGCCTTTCTAATCTATAATCTTTTATATATCATTGCAAGATAATGCAATCCCTATTGGTGTAACAAGAAGAGGATTATAAGGTTTTATTGTCTTAATACCAATTTCATTACTTATAATATTTTCAATCCCTGGAAGGCAAGAAGTACCACCAACAATATACAAAGTATTTACATCATATTGTTTTATATGTTTTTTTATAATACTAGCTACTTTTTGTATAACTGGTAAGACAATTGATGTGACTAATTTATAATTATCTTTATTTGTTTTTAACTTTTCTGCTTCTTCAAAACTTATTTTATTTCTCCCTGCAATAACTAAAGTAAAATGTGTACCTCCTGTTGGTTCATCTGCTGTATAAATAACTTCACCATCTTTAAAAATAGCAATACCTGTTGTACCACCACCTATATCAACAACTGCGCCATTTTTTATATTTAACACTTTATTGGCAGCTGTAGGTTCATCAATTATAGATAATACTTGAAAACCTGCCGCTTCAACTACATAACGGTGTGTATCTCTATTCCTACCAAATGTTCCTGGTGGTACTGCTATACATGTGTTTGTTAATTCTATTTGTAAGCTAGTTTCTAATGCTTTTTTTATTCTTGTAACAGTTTTAATTGCACCATTAAAATCCACAACCAAACCATCACGTACAACATTTGCAAATTCCATCTGACAACCTAAAGGATTGTAATTCTTATCTAATACAACAATAGTAATATAAGCCGTCCCTAAATCGACACCAATCAACAAATTATTATCTTTTGCCTTTTGGGGATTTTTTATTGATTTTTCAACTAAACTAATTATTTTATTTGCAAAATTTAAATCCTCCATTTATATCTCTCCAAATTTATAATATTAAACCTTTTAACCCTGATACATATCCACAAGCATTTGCTTCATCAAAATCAATATGCATAGCTAATTTACTATCATTTGAAACGCGTACTAGAACCTTTTCAAATGTTAATCCTCTCTCTCCAAGAACTTTTACTTTTACCATTTGTTTATCTATAACATTAAAATATTCAGCATCTTTTGGTGTCATATGTATATGCCTTTTTGCTATAATAAGTCCACTCTTTATTTCAATTATTTTATTTCTATTACCAACAAATATATCTCCACTATTCTCCAAATCTCCAGAATCTCTATAAGGCGCTTCTACTCCCAAAAATATACAATCCGTCTTTGAAATTTCAATTTGGGTTTTATCTCTAACCGGCCCTAAAATTGCTACATTTTCAATTACTCCTTTAGTACCAATTAAATTAACTCTTTCCTTACATAAAAATTGTCCTGGCTGAGATAAATCTTTCAATTTATTTAATTTATAATTTTCTCCAAAAAGAGCATATAAATGTTTTTTACTCAAATGAATATGTCTTGCAGAAGCTTCAATAGGTATCATCTTTTTATTTCTTATTTCTTCAATAATTTCTTTGATTTTAACTTCTAATAAACTGTCCATTATATATTCCTTCCTTTACTATAATAACCACTTTTGTACCTTAACATCATAACATATAAATAACTACTCAGCCTATTATAAGCTTTTAATATATCTTCTCTTTCTAATCCTTCTTCTATTTTAAATGCATTAACCGCAGCTATTTCTACTTCTCTAACCATACTCCTAATACTATTTAATAGGACTATTGCATCTCCCATTTCCCATGTAGGAGTAATATGTTCAATGTTAAAATATTTTTTAGGAAAATGTGACATATCGCGAACATCTTTTTCTGTTAAGCCTATTAAATAAATTTCTTCAATAGGTTCTTTTAATACCTCAGCTCTCATTAATTTCCTGCAAAATTGAAGTATTTCTTCTAAATCTTCTACAAGTTTATCTATCCCTAATTTGGATATTGTCACTTGCACCTCTAATATTTTGCTCTCTAAATTATCTAATTTACCTCTTAAAATAATTTTAGGATGATTTTTATAAACTAATTTATTCCCATACAACTGGGTCATAGACTCTGGTTTTGTATCAAAATAACTTCCACCACCTGGAATTGATATAAATCTAGGAGTAAAGTCTTTATTTTTATTGTCTATTTCTGGATTTTTATTTTCAATATTTAAGTTTTTATCTTTACCATGATTTTTAATAACTAATTCTACTCCCCTTTCTTTCAAAAACTGTTCAGCAGCGGGTGTAACTTTTACATCTGGTTCTACAAAATATTTATTAATTTTTTTATCTTTTAACTCTTGTCGTAAAAACATTTCTGTTAGCACACTCATATATTCACACCCTTTTTAATTAATTTTATGTAAACGAGGGAACCCCTCGTTTACATAATTAAAAGTTATACCTCTTTTTTGGGTAATATTAATTCAACTTCATCATGCGGCCTTGGTATTACATGAACAGAAATCAATTCTCCAACCCTTTCAGCTGCTGCAGCACCAGCATCTGTAGCAGCTTTAACAGCTCCAACATCACCTCTAACCATAACAGTTACCAATCCGCCACCTACTAAAACCTTTCCTATTAATGTAACATTTGCAGCTTTAACCATTGCATCTGCTGCCTCTATTGCACCTACAAGTCCCTTTGTTTCAATCATACCCAAAGCATTAATACCATTACCATTCATTTATAAATTCCTCCTTTTAATAAATTTTAATTTTCAGATAATTTTTTTAAGACAAGTTTTACAATTGTATCTACATCCCACCTTTCATCTTTCTTTTCATTTGCTATTTCTTCTACTTCACGCACTCCATATGCAACTCTTTTTATGTTTATAAGATGCATAGGACTTACATTGTCTGAAGTAGCACTTCCTCCAATTGCACCACAACCTAATGTTAAGGAAGGAAACAAATTTGTTGTAGCTCCTATAGCACCATATGTAGAACCTGTATTAATTAATATCCTGGATGCTGGTTTTTTTAAAGCAAACTTCATTATTATTTCTTCATTGTATGAATGTATTGATAATGAGTGCCCTAAACCTCCATAATTTAAAAGTTCTATAGATCTTTCACAAGCCTTTTCCCAATTTTCTACTGTATAAAAAGCCAAAATTGGAGAAAGTTTTTCTCTTGAAAAAGGATAATTTTTCCCAACTCCATCTTGCTCACAAACTAATACTTTTGTTCCTTTGGGTATACTTATACCTGCCATTGAAGCAATTTTTTCAGGTATTTGTCCAACAATTTGCGTATTGAGAGAACCATCACCTTTTTGTATTAAATTACCTAATTTCTTCAAATCATTACCATATACAAAATATCCTCCTTGTTTTTCAATTTCAGCTTTTACTTCATTTTCAATACACTTTTCAGTAATTATAGCTTGCTCTGATGAGCAAATTACCCCATTGTCAAAAACTTTACTTTCTATAATTCTCTTGACAGCTAGAGAAATATCTGCACTCCTTTCTATAAAAGCAGGTACATTACCAGGCCCAACTCCCAAAGCTGGTGTCCCAGATTTATAAGCTGCTTTAACCATAGATGCTCCACCTGTTGCTACAACAAATGATGCAAGTTTCATTAATTCTTCTGTACCTTCTAATGTAGGTATACTCATACAACTTATTAAACCTTCCGGAACATTATGTTTAGCTAAAACACTGTTAATTAAAGTAACTGTTTCAGTTATACAATTAATTGCGGCAGGATGCGGACTAAAAATTACCGCATTCCCTGATTTTATGGATATAAGTGATTTAAAAATAGTAGTAGAAGTTGGATTTGTAGAAGGCACAAGTGCTGCTACAATGCCAACCGGCATACCTATTTCAATTATTTTCTTTTCTTTAATTTCATTAATTATTCCAATAGTTTTCATATTCTTTATACTCTCATATACAATTTTACTTGCAAAAGTATTTTTAATAATTTTATCTTCATATCTTCCAAATCCAGTTTCTTTTACAGCTAATTCTGCTAGTCTTGCAGAATGTTCTAAGCATGAATAGGCTACATCTTTAACAATTTCATCTATTTTCTCCTGACTAAATTCTGCAAAAACTTTTTGTGCTTTCTTTGCCTTTTCAAATAATGCCCTAACTTCTTGAATTGACAACAAATCTTTATCAAATAAATCCAATTATTCATTCCTCCTCTCTAAAATAAGGTAATTAACTATAGCCTCAATTAACTCATCTTTTTTCCCAAATTTTATTTGCCTTTTTGACATATTTATTCCCTCAAAACTCCTTGCAAGAGATCTTAATTCAGAAACTTTCAAGCTAGATAAATATTGTCTATTTAAAATATCTTTTTTATCATTTAAATTATAATTATTGTCTTGTTCTATGTAATTATGTTTCTTATTTTTCTCTTCTAATAAAGTTTCTAAAGATTCATTACTTTCATCGTCCTTTTGTTTAACAGTATTTGTATCATTTAGTTCATTTAATATTAATTTCTTTTCATATAATATTTTTTCAATTTGTTTTGAAGGATTAGGAATAATATGAGTTACTACTTTTAGCCCCTTACCATTTAAACATTTTTCAACTGCTTCGATTCCTGCTATTACAGCTCCTACATCTCCGGAAACTTTTAATAACATCAATCCCCCTTTTATTTTTTCACTTCCTAATAACTTTACATTAGCGGCTTTCAAGCAAGCATCCGCAGCTACAATATGAGCTAAATAACCAAAAGTTTCAATCAAGCCTAAAGCATTGTTTTCAAAACCATTTTCTTTGTTTTGATTCATAATTTATGCTCTATTCAGTAATTCAATGGATTTTCTGCTACATATTGTACCGCTGCTGCAAAAGCATCGCATGCCGCTTTACATGCAGATTGACTCCCAGTGAGTAGTCCACCTCCAAAGTTTGTTTCAGTAGGAGGACCATAAAAAGCAACCATTTTAACATCCGCTGCTTTTAAAGCAGCATCTAATGAATACATTGCTTCTAATGGTGGAGCAATTAAATATGCAATAGAAGCACCCTCTTCGATCCCAGCAACCTTTGATAAATAGGAACCAGTCCTAGATATACAGTAGGCATAATATGGTATACTATTATCATCATTTGCACTATAAAAACATGCATCATTTTTAATAAACTCTACAGCTGCATTAAGCCCACTTCGTACTTCTGCTGGATTTGGACCAGCAATAATACCTATAAATTCACCTGCTAACTTTGTACTTGCATTTGCTGATCCCCCATAAAAACTTTTTGCATAAACAACTTCAACATCAGCTTTTTTTGTTGCATCATCTAAAGCTGTATATGACACATCATCAATATCCGTTGTGATTAGTCCGAGACTTCGCTGATTTGGTTTTAGATTAAGTGCTTTTGCCATATCATCATCAACATTAGGTATCATTTTTAAACTTAATACCGTCGCTCTTATTGGATCATTTTTCATCTTAACCCCTCCAAAATATTTTTTAAATGTATTATAATTTTAAATCTAACCCACTTGCTTTCCTATCTAACATCAATTTTATTAAATCTGCTATATGAGCACCTGCTTCAACAGCTGGCGTACCTCCATTGTGTATATTTGATACAACGTTTCTTTTTGCTTCTGGCATACCTATCTTTGCTTTATATGCAATATAAGCACTCATGCTTTCAGCAGTTACAAGACCGGGTCTTTCTCCTATCAAAACACATGTAACATCAGCGCCTAAAATTTCAGAAACATGATCCATTGAAGGCACTCTTCCAAATTTTAAGAAAAACGGTGTTCCGACTTTTATACCATAATTTTCTAGACCTTGAATTATTACAGGTAATATATCTGCTGTATTAGCTTCAATTGCTGTTGAACTTAAACCATCAGAAACATATATCTGAACTTGTGGATTCATAATACATTTCTCTTTCAAAATTTTTACAGATTCATCATCTAAAATACTACCTAAATCTGGCCTTGTCAAATATTCATCTTTATCAACACATTTTGTCTTTACTGTAAATAAACCTAATTTATTTAAGAATTCTTCAGAAACCTCTGTGAAAACAGCATCTTGAGCTGCTGCATGATCTGCTCTGAATCTGAGTAAAGTTTCTGTTTTATATCTAGGCCCTGCTCTCCAAATACCAATCCTTGCCGGAGTCGTTTTCTTATATTTCAAGTATTCTTCTCTGTTACAAGGCTCTGGTACTAATAATTGGGTTTTTATATCTATTTCAGTTATATCAGGTATTTCACCTTCATCAATTATAGAAATTTCGTCACTTTTCAAAGTAGTATTTTTTATCTGTGTATTATTACTTGAAGAAACACTATCACTATTTAGGTCCATTTCTTTAATGACTTCCTCTACAATTTTTCTTATCTCATTTTCATTAAACATTCTAATTCAACTCCCTTTGCTTTTATAGTATTATCTTAAAAATATAGAAGCATCTCCACCTTTTTCTGTTAGCTTTCCTTTATCGTCCATTATCCCTAAATTAATCAACCATCTATGAAATTCTTCTGCTGGTTTTAAATTAAACAATTCTCTTAATGTAGCATCATCATGATAACTTGTATCTTGATAACTTAGCATTACATCATCACCAGCAGGAACACCCATATAATAGTTAGCTCCAGCTAAAGTAAGTAACATTGTTGCACTCTCCTGATCATTCTGATCTGAATTAACATGATTTGTGTAACAAGGAGCCATACCCATTGGAATACCAGTTAATTTACCCATAAAATGATCTTCTAAACTAGCTCTTATTATCTGTTTACCATTATAATGTGTTTCTGGTCCTATAAATCCTGTAACATTATTTAGCATGAAAGGATTATATCTTTTTGCAAAACCATAACATCTTGCTTCTAATGTCATCATATCTGCTCCTTGATCACAGTTTAAAGACATTTCGGCTCCTTGCCCTGTTTCAAAATACATAAGATTTGGCCCAGGAGCTGTACCTTTTTTCATTATAAGTTCATAAGCCTCATCTAAAACCTTCGAGCTAATACCAAATGCTTTATTTGCACTTTCTGTACCCGCTATACTTTGAAATAATACTGAAACAGGTGCCCCTTCTTCAATAGCCTTCATTTGTGTAGTAATATGTGAAAGAACACACGTTTGTGTAGGTATCTCCCATTTCCTCGTAAAATCATCCAATGCAAACATTATTTTCTTAGTATTTTCTAGAGTATCTTCATTCGGATTTACACCTATAATTGCATCTCCACTTCCATAAGATAAACCTTCCATAATAGAAATTAAAATACCATCTATATTATCAGTTGGATGATTCGGCTGACATCTGAAAGATAGTGTCCCTTCTTTTCCTATTTGTGTATTTGCTTTAGCAGTGATTCTGATTTTTTGGGCAGCATATACTAAATCCATATTACTCATTAATTTTGCTACCCCAGAGACCATTTCTGAAGTAAGAGCTTTACTTATTCTTTTGATATCTTCACATGTGGTTTTATGATCTAAAATATATTCTCTAAGATAACCCAACGTCCAGTTTTTAATTTCACTAAATATCGTTTCATTTACCATATCATCTATTACTCTAGTAACTTCATCTTCTTCATAAGAAACTACAGGATTTTTTCTTAGATCCTCAACAGTCAATTCAGATAAAACTATTCTTGCTGCTATTCTTTCTAATGCTGTTTTTGCAGCTATACCTTTAAAAATATCACCAGCTTTTTCATCACTAGCTTTTGCAAGGACATCTTTAACACTATTAAAACTATAGTGTTCCCTATTTAATTTGGTTTTTAATTTCATTGAGTTACTCCCCCTATATACTCATTTACTTACAGAAAAATATAGATGCATCACCAGCCCTATCAGTTAATTTCCCGTCTTTCATTAAACCCATCTTTTCCATCCAAACTTCAAATTCTTTTGTTGGTTTTAAGTTTAATAATTGTCTTAAAGAAGCAGACTCATGATAACCTGTACATTGATAATTAAGCATTATATCATCACCATGTGGTACTGCCATAAAGTAGTTACAACCTCCAGATGTTAATAAAACAGCAAGATTCTCAATATCATTTTGATCTGCTTTCATGTGATTTGTATAGCAGGCATCGACTCCCATAGGTATCCCTGTTAATTTACCCATAAAATGATCTTCTAGGCCAGCTCTTGTTACCTGTTTACTATCATATAGATACTCTGGTCCTATGAAACCTACAACTGTATTTAACATAAATGGACTATATCTTTTAGCAAGGCCATAGCATCTAGCTTCTAATGTTACTTGGTCAGCACCGTGATGAGAATTAGATGATAGTTCGGCCCCCTGTCCTGTTTCAAAATACATAACATTGGGTCCTGTACCTGTGCCTTGTTTTAATGCTAGTTCTCTTGCCTCATCTAATAATGCAACAGTAACACCAAATGCTTCATTACCTTTTTGTGAACCAGCAATACTTTGAAAGAATACATCTGTAGGTGCTCCTCCTCGTACTGCTTCCATTTGTGTAGTTACATGTGCTAAAACACAACACTGAGTAGGTATTTCCCATTTATTTTTAATATCTGCAAATAAATTCAATACAGCTGTTACATTTTCTACTGTATCTTCTACTGGGTTCAAACCGATTACAGCATCACCAGCTCCATAACTTAATCCTTCGTAAACTGCTAACTCAACTCCTTTTAAATCATCAACTGGATGATTTGGTTGTAACCTAAATGATATTGTTCCTGGTAAACCAATAGTTGTATTACAATGAGCAGTAACTCTAATTTTGCTTGCTCCATATATTAAGTCAAGATTACTCATTAACTTTGCAACACCCGCTACAATTTCACTTGTTAAACCTCGGCTTATTCTATGTATATCTTCTGACGTTGTTGTATCAGATAATATCCATTCTCTTAACTCTGCTACAGTCCAATTTTTTATTTCATTATATATGTTTTCATTTACTGCATCCTGAATTACCCTAGTTACTTCATCAATCTCATATGGTATAACGGGGTTGTTTCTTAAATCAGATAATAGCAAATTGCTCAAAACTACTTTTGCTGCAATTCTTTCTTGCATTGTTGAAGCACATATTCCTGCTAATTTATCTCCAGACTTTTCTTCATTCGCCTTTGCTAAAACCTCCTTCACATCTTTAAATTGATAAGTTTTCCCAAAAAGGCTTGTTTTTAATATCATAATAAATCACACTTCCTTCTTTATTTATTTTAAATTATTATTAAAAATTAAATACTAAGGTTTTTATAACTACAGGTACTACTCTACCTGCACCTAGTGGTTTGCCAATATCTATATAATCTCCGTTCTCAACTTTAATATTATCAATACATATTACATCTTTATTTTTGTTTAAAAGTGAATACAAAGTCTGCCCCAAAGCTTTTGCCATGTCATTTTCTAAAACAACTATTAAATATTCTAATTCGTTTATGTTATTGCCTATACCATCAATAATACAATTTGCTATATCAACAACTTCAATAAATTTCGGATTTTTTATTCCTTTTAAACCTAAAGCAAAAAGCTGAAGACCACCTTCAATTTTATACCATTCAATTTTATTTTTTATACTATTTTTAATAACTTCCTTCCCCTCAATTTCCTCTTTGTAAGCTACTTTTAAAATTGGTATATTTTTTATAGGAAAAACATCCTTTGTATAAGTTATAGTGCTTCCGCTTATTTCCATTGTATGTGAACCTGCACCTACTACTGTTGCACGTACTGTTTCAATCGGTTTTAATATTCTAAATTTTTTCATAATATCTGAATTTTTAATAATACTACCTAATACAATGCCAATATCTCCATATTCATATTTGTTGATAATGTTTTCCTCTACAAAATCATAAATATAATCTGCAACTCCTCCCGAAAACAAAACATATTCAATTTTATAATCTCTTTTTAAATCTTTTTCAGTTAAAAAATATTCCAATATATGAGACTTTTCTTTAATACCAAGAACTTCTTTTAAAGCATCTGTTAAGATATTACACAAATCTGTTAATTTATTAATACTTACTTTTTCATTTTCCTTTATGCTTATGTTAAATTTCTCCATAATTTTTTTGACCATTGGTTGTATATATTCTATAACCATAAGCTCTTTATTAATCCTAACAAGTCTACCTCCAATATTTAAACAGCAAGTATCAATTACTTCTCCGTTTTCAAAAACTGCTATATTTGTTGTACCACCTCCAATATCAATATTTACAGTGACACATTTTAAATCTTTTGATATTTGTTCTGCACCAGATCCTTTCCCAGCAATAATTGCTTCTAAATCAGGACCTGCTGTTGCAACAACGAAATCTCCTGCTAAATCTGATAAACTTTTTAATACTAATGAAGCATTTCCTTTCCTTGCAGCTTCACCTGTAATTATTACTGCTCCTGTTTTAATATTTTCTGGTGTAAATCCTGCATGTATATATTCTCCTTCAATTATTTCTCTGATTTTTAAAATATCTAAAGTTACTTCATCAATAAAGGGAGTAAAATAAATTTTACTTTTATAAATAACTTCTTTATTGTTAATTTCTATCCTAGGTATTGAAAATGTTGAGGCAGTATTTTCTAATGTTATTTTACTAAAAATTAGTTGCGTTGTTGTTGTACCTATATCTATTCCTACACTAATTATTACTTCTTTCACCTGCATACCTCCTTTTTAAGTAAAAAGACGCCAAAAGTCTATAAACACTTTTGGCGTCTTTGCCTTATAAAGAAATACTCCCTTGTATTCTTTACTATTCATTTTTAAAATCATTTTTAAAATCAAACTCAATTCTTGTACCATTTTCTGCAGAAATTATATTTAAGTTTCCCATTAACTTATCCTTAACTATACTTTTTACAATATTTAATCCTAAACTTTCGGGTTTAATTGAATTTAAATCGAAACCTATACCATTATCAATTACTGATATGTTCGAATACATAAGTCCTTTTTGAATGTTGACCTCTACTTTCCCTTCTCTTTCACCTACAAAAGCATATTGAAGCGAATTTTGCAGTAATTCATTTACTACTAAAGCAATCGATGTCGCCTTATCTGAATTGATATATATGCTATCACCTTTAATTTCAATATCAATTTGTTTATTTGGTATCATATTATATTTAACTACATACTCTTTTAATTTTTCTATGATTGTTTTAATATCAACATCATCAACTCCATTTTGAGCTAAAATCTCATGAGTTACAGCTATACTAAGTATCCTATTTATACTTTCTTCAAAATATTTCTTTACTGCTTCATCATCAATACGTCTTGATTGAAGTCTTATTATACTTGCAACTGTTTGAAGATTATTTTTTACTCTATGATGTATTTCCCTAATAGCAAAAGATTTTAATATTAACTCTTTTTCTTTTTCTTTTATTTCAGTTATATCTTTTATAAGCATTGTAAGCCCATTAATTTCATCTTTATTATTTATAATTGCATATTTAACTTGAAGTGCTAAATTACCTACATTAACTTCGAATATTTTGCTTTTTTCTCCATTTATTACTGAATTGAATGTACTTTCATTCAAAACCAAATTATTAAAATGCATACCTATAACATCATCTTTATATCCTAGGTTTTTATATAATTTATTAGCAACCGGATTAGAGTAAATAGCAATACCTTTACCATTAAAAACAATTATAGCATCATTCAAATGATAAGTTATATTATTTTCATAGTCAATTTCTTTAAAGAAAAGCAAAGTTTCTGTTAGCTGTTGCGTAGTCTCTGATAAAATTTCCATATTTCTATCATGTTTTATATCTTCTGTAATGTCTTGTTCCATAATAAGTACACCAATTGTCTTATTTACTTTATTTTTTATTGGAACAACATTTTGTTTAACATTTGCGCTTTCTTGTGTTATAGCTTTTAAATCCCTTGTTATCATTCCAGTTTCTAAAGTTCTTAAAGCTGCAGGTTCATTTTCTCTTAAAGCAAGTTCACCAACTACAGAATGTTTATACATAGATGGATAAATTGATGGTTTTGCTTCTGCAACCACTATAGCTATATTAGGATCCCTAGTCAAGCAATCAATAAAAACATCAGCTTTTACCAAATCTGCAATTATATTCAAAAAGTTAGCTAAATTTTGTAAACGTATAATATCTTCTTCATTAAGATCCGTATGTTTCAAACAAAGTTCTCTTATTGATTGATTCGTTTTCATCTTTGGATTCCCTTTCACTTATTAATATTATATCTGCAATTTGTTTCATTGGGCACCTTTTATCCATGCTAAGCTTCCTTATATAATTATAAGCATCTTCCTCATTCATACCATATTTTTTCATTATTAATCCTTTTGCTTTTTCTATTAATTTTCTATCATTTAAATTTTCAACTATTCTATCATAATCCTTTTTAATTCTTTTAACCTCTTGATTTTTTGAAATGGCAATTTCTACAGTAGTTAGTAAAGTTCTTTCATCAATTGGTTTTACTAAATAACCCATAACACTAGCTTCTTTTGCCTGTTCAATAAATTCTTTACCGCTATAAGCTGTTAATAAAATTATAGGTACGTCAAAATTATCATTTGAAATTATTTTTGATGCTTTTAAACCATCTAATAGTGGCATTTTAATATCTAAAATAATTAAGTCCGGATTATGTTTTCTACACAATTCTATAGCATCAAAACCATCTGAAGCTTCACCTACTATAATATAACCATTTTCATTTAATATTTCACATAAATCCATTCTAGTAATAGGCTCATCATCGGCTATCACTATTCTTTTCATGCTTTTATACCCCCTTGTATATTTTAAAACTCATTCAGCATATAGTTAAAAAATAAAATATTCAGTCATCAGCATATAAAAACTTTGTTAATAAATCAATTCCTTCACCTGTATATGAACTTAATAAAAAAATTTTACTAACACCTGCATTTAATAAACAATCTTTAGCTGTATTAATAAAAGTAGTTTTTTTATCAATTTTAGTTATTACTCCTACAACCTGTTTGTTAAACATTATTGCAAAATTTGGGGGAAATATACAAGTATTCTTTGTTGAATCCTGTAATAATAATACAATATCACAGTCAATAGATGTAATTAGAAGTGCACTATAAAAATGTCTGCTCTCAACATATTCACCCGGCGTGTCAATTAAATTACTACAAAATTCTATTGTTTGAGTTTTTATTTGCTTTAATTCCATCTGTAGAAGCTTTTGTATAAGCGTTGTTTTACCACATCCACTTTCACCTATAAGCATTATCTTTTTCATTTTCATCTCCTAAAATTAAGATTTAGTAATTGTTGAAATATTGAAACCTAATAAATCTTTTAATAAATTCGTTATTGAGGTCATTGCTGATTCAACACTTGCAAGGTCTCCAGTTATAACTAAAGAACCACTAAACCTATCTAAAAATCCTATTTCAACTCCAGCAGATTTTGTTGCAACATCTGCAGCAATAATAGTTGCTTCACTTGGTGTAATAGTTAAAATACCTAGTGCTAGATTTAGTTCTTCAGTTAAACCAAGTTTTTTATAAATTATATTCTGAGGATTTGCTATAATATGTGCAAGAGTTATTTGTTTACCTGGTACATACTCTTGAATTATTCGCTGTTTATCTTCTCCCACAAATCTAACATCTCCTTTAAATTGTTAAAATAAAAACCTCCATATAAATAAATAAAATTTATTTTAATGGAAGCTTCTTTGCTATCATTGTACCTCATTGTACAATTTAGAAAAATATTAATTTAGTTATTTTTATTATATTAAATAATTAAAACGTTGTCAAGCTTTTTTTTATTTTCTTAAAATTAAAAATC
>Ga0315298_1003906_pt1 | contig 22951 bp, 21 predicted proteins | sample WHS_1_MG_FD_203077 | JGI IMG/M metagenome (GOLD analysis project Ga0315298, IMG submission 203077) | Extremophilic microbial mat communities from Washburn Hot Springs, YNP, Wyoming, USA - WHS_1_MG | ecosystem: Environmental > Aquatic > Thermal springs > Hot (42-90C) | place: USA: Wyoming...
GGCGAGGAAGAACAGCGCGAAGGCGATGCCCGAATACTCGACGTGGAAGCCCGCCACGATCTCCGATTCACCCTCGGCGACGTCAAACGGCGCGCGGTTGGTCTCGGCGACCCCGGCGATGAAGTAGACGACGAACAGCGGGAACAGCCAGAACCAGTTCCAGGCGAGCGCCCCGCCCTGCTGGTGCTGCACGATCTGCCCGAGGCTCATGCTGCCGGCGGCCATCAGCACCCCGACCAGCGCGAAACCCATCGCGATCTCGTAGGCGACCATCTGCGCCGCCGAGCGCATCGCGCCGAGGAAGGCGTACTTGGAGTTCGCCGACCAGCCGGCGAGGATGATGCCGTACACGCCCATTGAGGACAGCGCGAGCAGATACAGCAGCCCGGCGTTGGCCTTGGAGACCACCAGCGCCGGGGAGAGCGGGATCACCGCCCAGGCCGCCAGTGCCGGCACCAGCGCGAGCGCCGGCGCGAGGCGAAAGAGGACCTTGTTCGCGCTCGACGGGACGATCACTTCCTTGGTGAGCAGCTTGAACACGTCGGCAAACGGCTGACCGAGACCCGGCAGCAGTCCGAAGATGCGCACCCGGTTCGGGCCGCGCCGCAGCTGCATCCAGCCGATGACCTTGCGTTCCCAGAGCGTGAGGAAGGCCACGCACAGGATGACCGCGATGGAGATGATCAGGATCCACACGACGGTGCGGATGATGGCCGGGAGCGTGCCCCAGAGTGCGAGCAGGTGGGTGATTGGCGTGTGCATCGTCAGTAGGTCACCGCTGTGGTACGGCCCTCGAGCGTCTTCTGCAGCGAGGGGGCGCGGCGCACGAGTGCGTCGATCTGGTACATCGGCAGATCAAGCACCTTGCCCGTCTCGCCGCCCGCCGCGACGGTATGCGTGCCGCTGTAGGCGGGAGCCGCGTACGCGGTCTCGGCGCCGCACAGGGCCGCCAGCTCGGCGCGGATCTGTTCGCTCGAGAGGTAGTCGAACTTTTCCAGGTCGAGCAGGTTGCCGAGCACGCGCAGCACCTTCCAGCCCGGACGGGCCTCCCCGACCGGCTGGGCGGCGCCCGTCTGGCTCTGCCACAGTCCCTCGAGATTGACGTAGGTGCCGGAAGTCTCGGCAAATGTTCCGGCCGGCAGCAGGACATGGGCCACGCGGCGCAGCGTCTCGCTCGCGAACGGCGTGACGGCCACGACGAACTGAGCGGCCTCGAGCGTGCGCTCCGCGGCGCTCCCCGGGGCATCCAGCCACGGCTCGGTCCCCACCAGCAGGTAGGCCGAGAGCGGCTGGGAGAGCATCTGCGCGGCACTGAGTCCGACGGTCGCCGCCGACTTGCCGCCGGCGGCGCGGTGCGGCACTGCGCCGGCCAGATGTGCACCGGCGGCATTCGCACCCTCGGCGAGCATGCCGAGCGACGCGCCGATGGTCCGGGCGATCGCGGCCGCGAGCGAGCGAAGGTCGGCGAAGCGCGGATGGCGCAGGGCCAGCGCGCCCAGCCAGAGCGCCCGCTTCTCGCCATGTGCCAGGGCGGCGGCCGCGGCGCGATGCGGCGCGCCGACTGAGGCGCTCGCCACGACCTGGGCCAGGTGCGCCGGCGCGGCTGCGCCGGCCGTCTCGAGCGCCGCGGCAAGGACCGCCGCCAGATCGCTCACCAGCGTGTCCGGCGCGGACTCGAGCTCGGCGGCGAGCGCGAAGTAATACGGGAAGCGGGCCGGATTGATCAGCGCCACCTGGGCGCCACGCTCGGCCGCCTTGCGCACGCGGTGGGCCAGGATCGGCACCTCGCGCCGCAGGTTCGAGCCGACGACGAGCAGTCCCTCGAGCGCATCGACATCGGCGATGCGCATGCCGAGGTTCGGATACAGCGGATCGTTCGCCTGGTCACGCACGTCGCGCTGGCGCAGCCGGCTGTCGATGTTGGCGCTGCCGAGCCCGCGGGCGATACGACCGGCGAGATAGAGCTCCTCGAGGGTGCTCGAGGGGCTGGCCAGCACGCCGAGCGAGCCGGCCCGCGGGCGCAGACCTTCGGCCGCATTGGCGAGCGCGTTTTCCCAGTCCGTCTCCACCCACTCGCCGTTCTCGCGCACCATGGGGCGCTGCAGGCGCTCGGGACTGTAGACGCCCTCGTAGCTGAAGCGGTCGCGATCGGCGAGCCAGATCTCGTTGATCGCCTCGTTCTCGCGCGGCACGACACGCATCAGGCGGCCGCGCAGCACGTGTCCGTAGAGATTGCTGCCGACGCCGTCGTGCGGCGACACCAGCGGCACCGCCGTCATCTCCCAGGCGCGCGCGCTGAAGCGGTACGGCTTGGAGACGAGCGCGCCGACCGGGCACAGGTCGATGACGTTGCCGGACAGCTCGTGATTGACGGTGCTCTCGATGTAGCGGCGCACCTTCATGTTCTCGCCGCGCCCGACCATCCCGAGCTCCTGGATGCCGCCGATCTGCTCGGTGAAGCGGATGCAGCGCGTGCAGTGGATGCACCGGGTCATGTCGGTGGCGATCAGGGGACCCAAGTCCTCATCCGGCACCGAGCGCTTGCGCTCGGTGTAGCGCGAATAATCGCGCCCGAAGCCAACCGCCAGATCCTGCAGCTCGCACTCCCCGCCCTGGTCGCAGATCGGACAGTCGAGCGGGTGGTTGATGAGCAGGAACTCCATCACCGCGCGCTGCGCGGCGATCGCCTTCGGCGAGCGGGTGAAGACCTTCATGCCCTCCATCACGGGCGTGGCACAGGCCGGCAGCGGCTTCGGCGCCTTCTCGACTTCCACCAGGCACATGCGGCAGTTGGCCGCCACGGCGAGCTTCTCGTGGTAGCAGAAGCGCGGCACGTACGCCCCGTTGGCGTCGGTGACCTGGATGATCATCGCGCCCTTGCGGGCCTTGACGGGCTGTCCGTTGATCTCGATGTTGACGAATTCTTCTGCCATGTTATGCCGCCCGTGCCCCGAGCTGATCCGCGACCATGCTGCGTCCGCCGTGATCGATCATGTACTCGAACTCGTGGCGATAATGCTTCAGGAAGCTCTGCACCGGCCAGGCGGCCGCGTCGCCGAGCGCGCAGATGGTGTGCCCCTCGATGCGGTTGGCCACATCGACGAGCAGGTCGAGCTCCTCCCGGCGCGCCTGGCCGGCGAGGATGCGCTTGACGATCCGGTTCATCCACCCGGTGCCCTCGCGGCACGGCGTGCACTGGCCGCAGGACTCGGCCATGTAGAACCGCGAGATGCGCTCGAGCACGCGCACCATGCAGGTGGTCTCGTCCATGACGATGACCGCCGCGGAGCCGACCGCGGAACCCGCCGCGCGCAGCGCGTCGTAATCCATGTTCGTCTTGAGCATCACGTCCCCGGGCACCACCGGCACCGAGGAGCCGCCCGGAATGACGGCCTTCAGCTTACGTCCGCCGCGCACGCCGCCGGCGAGCGCCAGCAGGTCCGCAAACGGCACGCCGAGCGGCAGCTCGAAGTTCCCGGCGCGCTCGACGTGGCCGGAGACCGAAAAGATCACCGTGCCGCCGGAGTTCGCCGGGCCGAGATCGGCGAACCATTTGGCGCCCTTGCGCAAAATGGTGGGCACCGAGGCGTAGCTCTGGGTGTTGTTGATGGTGGTCGGCTTGCCGTACAGGCCGAAGTTGGCCGGGAACGGCGGCTTGAAGCGCGGCCGGCCGGGCTTGCCCTCGAGCGACTCGAGCAGCGCCGTCTCCTCGCCGCAGATGTATGCACCGGCGCCGACGAAGGTGTGAATGTCGCAGTCGATGCCGCTGCCGCGCACGTTCTTGCCGAGCAGCCCCGCGGCGTACGCCTCCTGCAGTGCCGCCTCGAAGCGCGGCACGGGCTCGCCGAGGAACTCCCCGCGGATGTAGTTGTAGCCGACCGTGGAGTTGGTCGCGTAGCAGCCGATCGCCATGCCCTCGATGAGCGCATGCGGGTTGTAGCGCAGGATGTCGCGGTCGTGGCAGGTTCCCGGCTCGCTCTCATCGGAGTTGCAGACCATGTACTTCTGCACGTCCGAGTTGCGCGGCATGAAGCTCCACTTGGTGCCGGTCGGGAAGCCCGCGCCGCCGCGCCCGCGCAGGCCCGAGGCCTTCAACGCATCGATGATCTGCTCGCGCGGGGGCTTCTCGGCGAGGATCTTCTCCCACACCGAGTACCCGCCGATCTTGCGGTAGGTCTCCAGGGTCCACGAACGCTCGAGCGCGAGCGGCTCGAACACCACCAGATTCATCTTGTCGGGGCTGATGGGCATGGGACTACTTCAACTCGTCGAGGATCTGATCGAGCTTCTCGGGGGTGAGATGCTCGTGGAAGACGTGATCCACCATCATCATGGGCGCGCCGGTGCAGGCCGCGAGGCACTCGTGCTCGTCCTTCAGGAAGATCCGCCCGTCGGGGGTGCTCTGATCGAGCTTGATGCCGAGCTTGCGCTCGGCGTGCGCGACCAGCTCATCGGCCCCGTTCAGCATGCACGAGACGTTCGTGCAGATGCTCACGTGGTGCCGGCCGCACGGATGGGTCTCGAGCATCGAGTAGAAGCTCGCCACCTCGTACACCTGGATCGCCGGCAGCTGCAGGTACGCGGCCACCGCGTCCATCAGCGCCTTGGTGAGATGGCCGTGATTCTGCTCCTGCGCGGCGCGCAGCGCCGCGATGCACGCCGAGCGCTGCCGCCCCGGCGGGAACTTCGCCACCCAGTGATCGATTTCGCGGCGAGTCTGCTCCGCGAGCAGCCCGGTGTCGCCGGCTGCCGGCGTCGTGTGCTTATCGTTGCTCAACGGTCGACTTCCCCGAACACGATGTCCTGCGTTCCGATCACCGCCACCACGTCGGCCAGCATGTGGCCACGCACCATTTCCTCGAGCGCCGCAAGATGCGCGAAGCCCGGGGCACGGCACTTGAGGCGGTACGGCTTGTTGGCGCCGTCGGACACCAGGTAGATGCCGAATTCGCCCTTCGGTGCCTCGACCGCGGCATAGGTCTCCCCGGCCGGTACTTCGTAGCCTTCGGTGAAGAACTTGAAGTGGTGAATGAGCGATTCCATGTCGCCCTTCATATGCTCGCGGCTCGGCGGGCGCACCTTGCGGTCGTCGATCATCACCGGACCGGGATTGTGGCGCAGCCACTCGACGCACTGGCGGATGATGCGCGTCGACTGGCGCAGCTCCTCGACGCGCACCAGATAGCGGTCGTAGCAATCGCCATTGGTGCCGACGGGGATGTCGAAGTCCATCCGGTCGTACACTTCATAGGGCTGCTTCTTGCGCAGGTCCCACACGACGCCCGAACCGCGCAGCATCGGACCGGAGAAGCCGAGCTGCAGCGCCCGCTCAGGCGGCACCACGCCGATGTTGACTGTGCGCTGCTTCCAGATGCGGTTATCGGTGAGCAGTGTCTCGTAGTCGGCGATCGAGGCCGGGAAGCGAGCCGCGAACGCGTCGATGAAATCGAGCATCGAGCCGGCGCGCGTCTCGTTCAGCCGATCGACCTCCTTGCGCGAGCGCCACTTGGACGGCTGGTACTTCGGCATGCTCTGCGGCAGGTCGCGGTACACCCCGCCCGGACGGTAGTACGTGGCGTGCATGCGGGTACCGGACACCGCCTCGTACACGTCCATCAGTTCCTCGCGCTCCTTGAAGCACAGCAGGAACACCGTCATCGCACCGATATCGAGGGCATGCGCGCCGAGCCACATCAGGTGATTCAGCACGCGCGTGATCTCATCGAACAGCACACGGATGTACTGCGCGCGCTCGGGCGGCTTGATGCCGAGGAGCTTCTCGATGGCGAGCACGTAGGCGTGCTCGTTGCACATCATGGACACGTAATCGAGACGGTCCATGTAGCCGATCGACTGGTTGAAGGGCTTCGACTCGGCCAGCTTCTCCGTGGCCCGGTGCAGCAGACCGATGTGCGGATCGGCCTTCTGGATGACCTCGCCGTCCATCTCGAGCACCAGTCGCAGCACCCCGTGTGCGGAGGGGTGCTGGGGCCCGAAGTTCATCGTGTAGTTGCGGATCTCCGCGAGCGGATGATCGTGGGTCGACTGAGCCATCAGCGGGGCAACTCCGGAGCCTTCAACGCCGGCTCGTAGCGGTTGTCGTGCCGGATCACCTTCGGCGCGAGCACGCGCGGCACGATGCTCACCGGCTCGTACACCACGCGCTTCTTCTCGGGGTCGTAGCGCGTTTCGACGTTGCCGATCAGCGGGAAATCCTTGCGGAACGGATGACCGATGAAGCCATAGTCGGTCAGGATGCGGCGCAGGTCGGGATGACCGCGGAACACGATGCCGAACAGATCGAAGGTCTCACGTTCGAACCAGTTCGCGCTCGACCACACCTCGACCAGGGAGTCGACCACCGGCTCGCTCGTCTGCGGGCAGATCACGCGCAGCCGCAGACGGACATTGTGCGTGATCGACAGCAGCTGATAGACGACCGCGAAGCGCCCGGGCATGTCCGGATCCGGCGGGGCATTGACCTCGCGGCCGCGGCTGAAGCCGCTGCGGGTCGCCCCGGAGGTCAACCACTCCTCGCGGCCGTGGTGCAGGTAATCGACGCCGGCGACGTCCATCAGCTCCTCGAAGCGCAGCTCCGGCGTATCGCGCAGCGCCCGACACACCTCGAGCAGCCGATCCGCTTCGGCCTCGAAGGCCAGGTCCTGCGGCAGCGACGGCAGGCGGCGCACGCCACTCACCCGCGCCTCGATCGTACGCGCCAGCGCCTCGAGGGCGTTGCCGGCGGCAGCCTGTTCGGTGGATTGTTCCATGGTGTGCGCTCTACCTGGCGATCGTGCTGGTGCGGGCAATCTTCTTTTGCAGCTGGATGATGCCGTACACCAGCGCCTCGGCGGTCGGGGGACAGCCGGGGACGTACACATCGACCGGCACGATCCGGTCACAGCCGCGCACCACCGCGTAAGAATAGTGGTAATAGCCGCCGCCGTTGGCGCACGACCCCATGGAGATGACCCAGCGCGGCTCGGCCATCTGGTCGTACACCTTGCGCAATGCCGGGGCCATCTTGTTCACCAGCGTGCCGGCCACGATCATCACGTCGGACTGGCGCGGACTCGGGCGAAAGACCACGCCGAAGCGGTCGAGGTCGTAGCGCGAGGCGCCCGCATGCATCATTTCCACCGCGCAGCAGGCGAGGCCGAACGTCATCGGCCACAGCGATCCGGTGCGGGCCCAGTTGAGCAGGCTGTCGACCTGGGTCGTGAGGAACCCGCGTTGCGCGAAGCCCTCTTGCTCTTGCGTCAATCCCACTCGAGCGCCCCTTTTTTCCACTCGTAGATGAAACCCACGGTGAGGATGCCGAGGAACACCACCATGGCGATCAGACCGGCGATCCCGTTCTTCCCGAGCGCCACGGCCCAGGGGAAGAAGAAGACGGTCTCGAGGTCAAAGACGATGAACAGAATCGCGACGAGGTAGTACCGCACGTCGAACTTGATGCGGCTGTCCTCGAAGGCCTCGAAGCCGCACTCGTAGGCGGAGAGCTTCTCGCGGTCGGCCGGGTTGCGGGCGAGAAGGCGGCCGATGGTGGAGCCCAGGGTGAGCAGCACCAGCGAGATGGCGGTCGCCAGGGCGAGAAAAATCAGAATCGGCAAGTAATTGTTCAGCATGCTTCCATCGCCTGAGCAAAACCACGGAAAAAAGAAGGCCCTCTCGGCGCCTCCCCTCCGAAGCTGCACATTGTAGCAGCGCACGAAAACAATTTGGTGCCGACGGTCGGATTCGAACCGACACGCCTCGCGGCGCTAGCCCCTCAAGCTAGTGTGTCTACCAATTCCACCACGTCGGCAACATCAACAATCATCGCTGCGGTGCGCGCCTCACGGCTTCGGCGGTGCGCCAGCCGGCTTCCCGGCCGTCCCCGCATTCTGCGGCGCACCCGCAGCCGGCGCTGGCGCCTTCGCGCCCGCGGCATGCGTCTGCCCCGCAATATCAAGAATCGTCTTCTGCTGTTCGTGCGTCCGCGTGCTGAGATAAGTCAGCGCCACACTGTTGAGCATGAAGATGGCGGCGAAAATCGCCGTCGCGCGCGACAGCGCCGTCGAAGCGCCGCGCGCACCGAACACCGTGCCGGAGGCGCCCGCGCCGAAGCCCGCGCCCGCATCCGCACCCTGCCCGTGCTGCAGCAGCACCAGGATGATGATGCAGATTCCAGCAATCAGCTGAATCACCAATAAAACGTCATGCAGCATAATTACAACCGCTCAGCGCAACCCGCACGCAGCGAGAATCGCCAAAAATTCCTCCGCATTGAGCGACGCGCCGCCGATCAGGCCGCCGTCGACATCCGGCTGTGCAAACAGCTCGGCCGCGTTGCTCGCCTTGACGCTGCCGCCATAAAGCACGCGGGTCGCTTCGGCCATTTTAGCATCCCGTTTCGCAATCCGCTCGCGAATGAACGCGTGCACCGTCTGCGCCTGCTCGGGCGTCGCGGTGCGCCCGGTGCCGATGGCCCACATCGGCTCGTAGGCGATGACGCCCGATTCCAACGCGCCGACCCCGCAGAGCTCGAGCACGACGTCGAGCTGCCGTGCGACGACCTCCTCGGTCCGTCCATTCTCCCGGTCCCACAGGTGCTCCCCGACACACAGGATCGGCACCAGCGACTTGGCCTGGGCGGCAGCGAACTTGCGCGCCACCAGCTGATCGTCCTCGTGGTAGATCCAGCGCCGCTCGGAGTGCCCCACCAGCACGTACCGGCAGCCCACGTCCTGCAGCATCGCGGCCGAGACTTCCCCGGTGAAGGCGCCTCGCGCCTCGGCGCACACGTTCTGTGCGCCGAGCCCGATCGGGGTATCGCGCACCAGGCGCCCGACGTCCTGCAGGTATACGAACGGCGGGAAAACCAGGCATTCGGCCACCGCGCGGTCGGGATGCCCGGCGAGCAAAGCCTCGATCAGGCGCGCGTTGTCGGCGCGCGTCCCGTGCATCTTCCAGTTTCCGGCAACGATGGGGCGACGCATGCGCGAGTCCCGACTTCGAACGGGGGCGCGATGATAGCGGTGCGCTCCCCGCAGCGCAACGCGTGGCGCGGGGCCCGTCAGCGCGTAGCGGTGCGCACGGCCTCGGCAAGCTCGGCCGCGGCGGCCTTCGCGCTGGCCTCCTCGCGGCTCTCGACCATGACCCGGATGACCGGTTCGGTCCCCGAGGCGCGCAGCACCACCCGGCCAGTACTCCCGAGCCTCGATTCGACGCGCGCCACCGCCGCGCAGACACTCGGGACCTCGCTCGGATTGAAACGCTCGGCCACCTGCACGTTGAGCAGCACCTGCGGGAACTTGCGCATCGGCGCGGCGAGCTCGGCGAGCGAGCGGCCGGTGTGCTGCATCACCTCGAGCACCTGCAGCGCGCTCACCAGACCGTCACCCGTGGTGGTCCGATCGAGGCACAGAATATGTCCAGAAGTCTCCCCGCCGAGCATGCCGCCGGACTCGCGCAGCAGCGTGAGCACGTAGCGGTCGCCGACCGCGGCGCGGCGAAACTCGATGCCACGCTCGCGCAGTGCGACCTCCAGGCCGAGATTGCTCATCACCGTACCGACCACCGGTCCGGTGAGGGTGCCGGCCTCATGACGGGCCCGTGCGAGGATGTAGAGGATCTGGTCCCCGTCGACGATGCGCCCGAGGTGATCGACCAGGACCACCCGGTCACCGTCCCCGTCGAGGGCCACGCCAATCTGCGCACGCACCCCGGTGACGGTGAGCTGAAGCAGTTCCGGATGCAGCGATCCGCAGCCGTCATTGATGTTCCGCCCGTTCGGTGAGCAGCCGATCGGCACGATCTCCGCGCCGAGATCGGCGAGCACCCGCGGGCCGACCTTGTACGCCGCGCCATTGGCGCAGTCGATCACGATTTTCAGGCCCGCGAGGTCCGCCCCCTCCGGCAGCGTCGAGGCGCAAAACTCCTGGTAGTGGATCCGTGAACGGTCGACGCGCATCGCGCGCCCGAGGCTGCGCGAGGCGCGCGTCAGCACCGGGCTGTCGAGTTCCGCCTCGATGCGCGCCTCGAGCTCATCGGAGAGCTTGCCGCCCTCGCCGTCGAAGAACTTGATGCCGTTGTCGTCGTAGGGGTTGTGCGAGGCGCTGATCACCACGCCGAAGTCGCACTCGAAGCGGCGCGTCATGTAGGCAATGCCCGGGGTGGGCAGCGGCCCGATCAGCATGACATTCACGCCCGAGGCGACGAAGCCGGCCTCGAGCGCCGACTCGAACATGTAGCCCGAGAGGCGCGTGTCCTTGCCGATCAGCACCGTGCCGCCCTCGGGCGCGAGCACGCGCCCGGCCGCACTCGCCAGGCGCAGCGCGAAGTCCACCGTCATGGGATCCTCGCCCACCCGGCCCCTGACGCCATCGGTCCCGAAGTATTTCCTGCTCACGCGCTGCGCCTCATCGTTGCCGGTTCACTGCCGCGCGCATTATCGGTCATCGCGCCATCGAGGGGCCAGCGCGAGCACGATGAACCGCGAGCGCAGCCGCCGGTGACAGGCAAGTCAGTGCGCGCCTCACATCCGCAGAACATGCCATCTGCACGGACCCGCCTCGCCCTCGACGTCCCGCACCTCACCGGTGTACCTGCGCACCGGTAACGGCCCGCCGGAGCACGAACCCCGCCAGCACGCGCAGCATGCGTGAGGCTGCGCCAGGGGCCCGGTAGAGCACGAACATCGCAAGCCCGGCCCCAGGTGAGCGGGCACCCGCCGAGCCGACATAGGCGTGCCCCATGAGCCGCATGACGAAGAAGATCCGGTCGTAGGGGTGATAGCCGTAAGCGCCCCGAGTGCGCGGCTGACGCATCGCCGAGCGCATCCGCGCCACCTGAATCTCACCGGCGCGGATGCGGCGCACGCGTGCGAGGAGTCTGCGATCACGCTCGCTTCCTCGAACATCGGGAGGAAAACGTCGGCACCACGCCGCTGCCAGAGGCCAATGCCTCGAGTTGACGCTGTCGCCACGCGCGGTACTGCTGCGCTCGCACGAGCGCCTGCGCACGTGCCGCAGCGCACACTCGCCGCTGCGTGCTGCAGAACGTTTTCGTAATTTCGTACTGAAGGGTCAGTTGTACCCCGATGGCGCACGAGCGCCCCCCACCGTTCGCGCACCAGCGGGTAATGCGTACCGAACGTTGCCCGGGAACGCCAACGCCTCCTGGCTGATAGCGGACATAGGCCGGTTTATCCAGCACCGTCGCGAGCGTACCGATGCGTCCATCCCGGCCACACAGCGCATGCGAACCGGACGGCGGGCGCACCACGTGCACCGCCCCTCGACGTCCGACCCGAACGAACAGCCGCATCTGGCAGGCACCGGAACCGGCGATGGCCTGCGCCATGAAAAGCGGCGTTCCGGGCAGATGCATCACGGCCACGGACGTGCTGTTCCACGGCAGTGCCACACCGTAGTCGGCGTAAGCGTTCCACAGCGGCGCAATCCGCGAGGACCAGCGCCGGTCCCGAGTCGTGTTGCCTCGTGGAATCAACACCCCCCGGGATGGGGGAGGATCCGGGCCGTAATCCCGCCGCAATCACGTTGGCCGGCAGCCCTCGCCAGCGCGCCGCGAGGCGGTCACAGATCGATGACGAGCCGGACGGTTGCCGGGTGGGATGACCTGCGCCGGAATTTGCGGCCGCGCCGGCCGGTACCACCGAGACCAGCGCGGCGAGCAGTGCCAGGGCATGCACGCGGGGCAACCCCGCGATGGCGCGACCGATCCGCACCGAGGTTCGCGCTGCGCGGTGAGCCCTGCGCACGGTCGAAGCGCCCGTACCGTTCACCATACGATGCTGTCGCGCCTGCGTCTGTCCAGGGGTCTTCGATTCCGCCCCGGCGACCATCGCTCGAGGCGCCGGTCGCAGCGCCGCCAGCGGGGGGGTATTGCACGTTTCCTTGTCCACAAGGAAAGAACATTCCCGTTCTTTCCTTCCGCACAAGGAAAGGATCGGCGGAGCTGCTCGGGCGTGCCGCCGCCTAGCCGCCCTCGGAGCCGACCATGACTGCAGCGAGAACCTTCAGCGCATCGACCGTCGCAGCCACGTCGTGAACTCTGAGGATCTGTGCGCCGTTCTGGGCCGCAATCAGCGCCGCGGCAACGCTGCCATGCACGCGCGCCTGAGACTGCTTGCCGGTGATCGTGCCGATCATCGACTTGCGCGACAGGCCCGCGAGCAGCGGCAGACCCTCGATGCGCAGCGCCTCGAAGCGGCGCAGCAGCGTGAGATTGTGCTCGAGCGTCTTGCCGAACCCGAAGCCCGGATCGAGCAGGATGCGCGCATCGGCAATGCCGGCGGCGCGGCAGGCCCTCACCCGTTCCGCGAGGAACGCGCGCACTTCGAGCACCACATCCTCGTAATGCGGAGCGTGCTGCATGGTGCGCGGCTCGCCCTGCATGTGCATCAGGCACACGGCACAGCCGGATGCGGCGGCCGCCTGGAGCGCCCCCGGTGCGCGCAGCGCATTGACGTCGTTGATCAGATCGGCACCCGCGGCGGCCGCGGCGTGCATTACTTCAGGTTTGCTGGTGTCGATCGAGAGGATCGCGCGGGTGCGGGGGCGCAACTGTTCGAGCACCGGCAGCACCCGCCGGAGTTCTTCCTGCTCCGACACCGCCGCCGCCCCCGGCCGGGTCGACTCCCCGCCGAGATCGAGGATCGCGGCACCTTCGGCCTCGAGCGTGAGCGCCCGTTCGAGCGCCTGTGCCGGCTCGAGATAGCGGCCGCCGTCGGAAAATGAGTCGGGCGTGAGATTCACGACCCCCATCACGAGCGGACGCTCCAGAAGGAGCGTCCGTTCGCCGCAGCGCAGCTGCGTGATCACCGTGTGTGCTCGCGCTCCGCGCGGTAGGCCTCAGGCCGCAGGCGAGCCGAGCGGTGCGCCCGGGAGTGCGCCCGGCGGCATCGGCGGGCGATGCGAGATCGAATCGTCCCAGCCGCTCGGGGGCTTCGGCGTGCGGCCCGCCATGATGTCCTTGAGCTGCTCGTCCTCGATGGTCTCGTACTTGATCAGCGCTTCGGCCATCGTATGCAGCTTGTCGAGCGCCGCGGTCAGGATCTCCTTCGCCCGCTTGTAGTTGCCTTCGATCACTCGGCGCACTTCCTCGTCGATGGCGTGCGCCGTGACGTCGGAGACCTGCTTGTGTTGCGTGACGCTGCGGCCGAGGAACACCTCACCGGAGTCCTCCGTGTACGTCAACGGTCCGAGCTTGTCCGACAGGCCCCACTTCGTGACCATGTTGCGAGCCAGCTCGGTGGCCCGTTCGATGTCATTCGACGCCCCCGTGGTGACCGCCTCGGGTCCGAAGATCAGCTCCTCGGCGACACGACCGCCGAACAGCGTCGCGATCGAACTCTCCAGGCGCCGCTTGGACATGCTGTAGCGGTCCTGCTCGGGCAGGAACTGGGTGAGTCCGAGCGCCCGCCCGCGCGGGATGATCGTGACCTTGTAGACCGGATCGTGCTCCGGCACCGTCATGCCGACGATGGCGTGACCGGCCTCGTGATAGGCCGTCATGCGCTTCTCTTCCTCGGTCATGACCATGGAGCGGCGCTCCGCGCCCATCATGATCTTGTCTTTGGCGCGCTCGAACTCGTCCATGCCGACGATGCGCTTGTTGGCGCGCGCGGCGAACAATGCCGCCTCGTTGACCAGGTTCGCCAGGTCCGCGCCGGAAAATCCCGGCGTGCCGCGCGCGATGAGCGCCGGCTTGACGTCATCCCCGAGCGGCACGCGGCGCATGTGCACACGCAGAATCTGCTCGCGGCCGCGCACATCGGGCAGGGGCACGACGACCTGGCGGTCGAACCGGCCCGGACGCAGCAGCGCCGGGTCGAGCACGTCGGGACGGTTGGTCGCGGCGATGACGATGATGCCCTCGTTGCCCTCGAACCCGTCCATCTCGACGAGCAGCTGATTGAGCGTCTGTTCGCGCTCGTCGTGACCGCCGCCGAGGCCCGCGCCGCGATGGCGGCCGACCGCATCGATCTCATCGATGAAGATGATGCAGGGGGCGTGCTTCTTGGCCTGCTCGAACATGTCGCGCACGCGAGAAGCGCCGACGCCGACGAACATCTCGACGAAGTCGGACCCCGAAATGGTGAAGAACGGCACCTTGGCCTCGCCCGCGATGGCGCGCGCGAGCAGCGTCTTGCCGGTCCCGGGGGAGCCGACCATCAGCACGCCCTTGGGGATCTTCCCGCCGAGCTTCTGGAACTTGCCCGGGTCCTTCAGGAAGTCGACGATCTCGCCCACCTCCTGCTTGGCCTCATCGACCCCGGCCACATCGGCGAAGGTCACGCTGACCTGGTCCTCCCCGAGCAGCCGGGCCCGGCTCTTGCCGAAGGACATCGCGCCGCGTCCGCCGGAGGCACCCTGCATCTGCCTGAGCATGTAGGCGAACACGACGATCAGCAGCAGCACCGGCAGCAGCTGGATCAGGATCTGCTCGAGAATCCCCTCGCCCTTGGGCGGCTTGCCGGAGATGTCGACGCTGTGCTGCTCGAGCGCGCCGATCAGCGCCGTGTAGTCGGTCTCGGGGTTGTAGGTCTTGAACTGCTTGTGGTCCTTCAAGACCCCATAGAGCATGGTGCCCTGGAAGGTCACCGAGGAGACCTGGTTGGTCTCGACATCCTTCAGGAACGTCGAGTAAGTCAGGGGCTGCGGCGCATTGGTGTTCGGCATGTAGCGGCTGAAAACCGCCAGCAGGATCACCACAATGATCGCCCAGAGAATGATGTTCTTGGTCAGATCGTTCATCAGTTCAGCACGCTACACCAAGCGGAAGTCCTTCGCCAGCAGATACACCTCAGCGCTGCGCGCACGCGAGGCCGAGGGCTTGACCAGCCGGACTTTGCCGAACCGGCCGCGGGCGTCGCGCACCAGCGCATCGAAACCCGCACCCTGAAACACCTTGATCAGGGCACCACCGCCACTCTTCAAGACCCGGCCGGCCATATCGAGCGCGAGCTCGGCCAGATACATCGAGCGGGGCTGATCGACGGCGTCGATGCCGCTCATGGACGGCGCCATGTCCGAGAGCACCCAGTCGACCTCGCGCTCGGGCACCCGGGACAGGATACTCTCGAAAACGTCGTTTTCACGGAAATCGCCCTGCACGAACTCCACGCCCTCGAGCGGATCCATGGGCAGGATGTCCGTGGCCACGACCCGGCCGCTGCGCCCCAGGCGCCGACGAAGATACTGGCTCCAGGCGCCCGGCGCTGCACCAAGATCGAGGCAGATGGCGCCCGATCGGATCATTTTTTCGCTCTGATCGATCTCTTCGAGCTTGAAGACCGCGCGCGACCGCCAGCCTTCCGCCTGCGCCCGTTTCACATAGGGGTCGGAGAAATGCTCCTGCAACCATCGACCACTGCTTTTGGACCGCTTCGCCATGTGAGTCTGTACAATCCGCCGGATGTCCCCTGCACCGAATCTGACCGAGCGGCAACGCCGGCACCTGCGCGGCCTGGCGCACGCGCTCAAACCCGTCATTCTCCTGGGCCACGCGGGCCTGACCGAGGCCGTGGCCCTCGAGACCGACCGGGCGCTCACGGACCACGAGCTGATCAAGGTCAAGGCGCCGGGCGGCGACCGCGACGCGCGCGATGCGCTGTTCACGCAGCTCGCCGAGCGCACCGGCAGTGCGCTGATCCAGCGCATCGGCAACGTCGCGGCGCTCTATCGGCCGCGGCGCGACGTGCCACGCATCGTCATTCCGGGCGAATAGCCCTTACGCGAGCCGGACCTCGACGATCTCGAGGGAGCGCACCCCGCCCGGGGCGGTCACATCCACCACGTCGCCCTCGGACTTCCCGACCATCGCCCGCGCGATCGGCGAGGTGACCGAGATGCGTCCGGCGCCGATGTCCGCCTCATCTTCCCCGACGATCTGATACACGAGGCGGTTGCCCTCCTCGTCCTCCAGTTCGACCACCGAGCCGAACACCACTTTGCCGTTCTTCGGCAGCGTGCTGGGGTCGATGACCTCGGCGGTCGAGAGCTTCGCCTCGATTTCGCGGATCCGCCCCTCGATGAAGCCCTGCTGCTCGCGGGCGGCGTGATACTCGGCGTTCTCCGACAGATCACCGTGACTGCGCGCCTCGGCGATCGCCTTGATGACCGCCGGACGCGCCTCGCTCTTCAGGCGCTTCAGCTCCGCACGCAGCGCCTCGGCACCGCGCAGTGTCATGGGGGTACGTTTCATGCGCTCAGCGCTCCCTGATGCAGGTCCTGCAGGCGATTGACCTCGACCTCATCGAGATGGTCGAGTGCCTCGCACGTGGCCAGTCCGGCCGCGAGGGTCGTGTAATACGTCACGCGCCGGTGCACCGCCTCGCGGCGGATCGAATTGGACTCGAGGATCGCGAGCTTGCCCTCGGTCGTATTGACGATGAGATCGATCTCATCGTTCTTGATCATGTCGACGATGTGCGGGCGGCCCTCGCGCACCTTGTTGACGCGCCGGCACTCGAGCCCCGCGGCACTCAGCGCCCGGGCTGTGCCCTCGGTGGCCACCAGCGAGAAGCCGCGTTCGATCAGCCGCCGCCCGAGCTGCACCGCACCGGGCTTGTCCCGGTCGCGCACGCTGATGAAGCACACCCCGCGACGCGGCAGCGTGACGCCGGAGGCGCTCTGCGCCTTGGCGTACGCCTCCCCGAAGGTCCGCCCCGTACCCATCACCTCGCCGGTGGACTTCATCTCCGGACCGAGGATCGGATCGGCCTCGGGGAACTTCACGAACGGGAAGACGGCTTCCTTGACCGAATAGTACTTCGGCGCGGGACGCTCGCAGACGCCGAGCTGCGCGAGGCTCCGGCCGCTCATCACCCGCGCGGCGATCTTCGCCAGCGGCAACCCGGTGGCCTTGGAGACGAACGGCACGGTGCGCGATGCACGCGGGTTGACCTCCAGGACGTAGATGACCCCGTTCTGGATCGCGAACTGGATGTTCATCAGGCCGATCACGTTGAGCGCCGTCGCGAGCTTGCGGGTCTGCTCGCGCAGCTCTTCCTGCAGCTGCGCGCTCAGGCTGTTCGGCGGCAGGCTGCAGCCGGAGTCCCCGGAGTGCACTCCGGCCTGCTCGACGTGCTCCATGATGCCGCCGATCAACACCTGCTCGCCGTCGCAGATGGCATCGACGTCGACCTCGATGGCGACATCGAGGAACCGATCGAGCAGCACCGGGCTGTCGTTGGAGACCTGCACCGCGTGGTTCATGTAGCCGCGCAGGTCCTCCTCGTTGAACACGATCTCCATCGCACGCCCGCCGAGCACGTACGAGGGGCGCACCACGAGCGGGAAGCCCACCTCGCGCGCCAGCTGCACGGCCTGCTCCTCGGTGCGCGCCGTGGCATTGGCCGGCTGGCGCAGCCCGAGCTGGCGCACCAGCGCCTGGAATCGCTCGCGGTCCTCGGCGACGTCGATCGAATCCGGCGAGGTGCCGATGATGGGCGCGCCGGCCTGCTCGAGCGCGCGCGAGAGCTTCAGCGGGGTCTGCCCGCCGAACTGTACGATCACGCCCTCGGGCTTTTCCTTCTCCAGGATCTCGAGCACGTCCTCGAGCGTCAGCGGCTCGAAGTACAGGCGGTCGGAGGTGTCGTAATCGGTCGAGACGGTCTCGGGGTTGCAGTTGACCATGATGGTCTCGAACCCGTCCTCGCGCAGACTCAAGGCCGCATGCACGCAGCAGTAGTCGAACTCGATGCCCTGCCCGATCCGGTTCGGCCCGCCGCCGAGGATCATGATCTTGCGCCGCGTGCTCGGCTCGGCCTCGCACTCCTCCTCGTAGGTGGAGTACAGGTAGGCCGTCGAGGTGGCGAACTCCGCCGCGCAGGTATCGACCCGCTTGTACACCGGGCGCACGCCGAGGTCGTGACGCTTGTGGCGCACGGCCTGCTCGGGCATGTCAATGAGCTTGGCGAGGCGCGCATCGGAGAAGCCCTTGCGCTTCAGCACCCGCAACCGCGCGGCCGTCAGACCGGCGAGGCCCTCGGTGCTCACCGCGCGCTCCTCGGCGATCAGATCCTCGATCTGCGCCAGGAACCACGGATCGATGTGCGTGAGCTCGGCGATCCGCTCGAACGTCCAGCCGGCCCGGAACGCATCGGCGAGGTACAGCAGCCGGTTCGGTCCCGGTGCGCGCAGCTCGTGCGTGAGCTTCCCCTCGCACTCCTCGGCCGAGGGCGGCAGGGCCTGCGGCGTCAAGCCGTCGAGACCGGTCTCGAGCCCGCGCAGCGCCTTGTGCAGAGACTCCTGGAAGGTGCGCCCGATCGCCATCACCTCGCCGACGGACTTCATCTGCGTCGTCAGCCGGTCGTTGGCCGAGGGGAATTTCTCGAACGTGAAGCGCGGGATCTTGGTCACCACGTAGTCGATCGCCGGCTCGAAGGACGCCGGGGTTGCCCCGCCGGTGATGTCGTTCTTCAACTCATCGAGCGTGTAGCCGATGGCGAGCTTCGCGGCGATCTTGGCGATCGGAAAGCCGGTGGCCTTCGAGGCGAGCGCCGAGGAGCGCGACACGCGCGGGTTCATCTCGATCACCAGCAGTCGCCCGTCGCGCGGGTTGACCGCGAACTGCACGTTCGATCCGCCGGTGTCGACGCCGATCTTGCGCAGCACGGCGATCGAGGCATCGCGCATGCGCTGGTATTCCTTGTCGGTGAGCGTCAGCGCCGGGGCGACCGTGATCGAGTCCCCGGTGTGCACGCCCATCGGATCGAGGTTCTCGATCGAGCAGATGATGATGCAGTTGTCCTTGTGGTCGCGCACCACCTCCATCTCGAACTCTTTCCAGCCGATCACCGACTCCTCGAGCAGCACCTCGGAGGTCGGCGAGGCATCCAGGCCGCGCGCGACGATCGCTTCGAGCTCCTCGCGGTTGTAGGCAATGCCGCCGCCGGAGCCGCCGAGGGTGAAGGACGGGCGGATCACGATCGGGAAGCCGATCTCCCCGGCGATCCGCAAGGCATCCTCGAGGTTGCGGGCGATCTGCGAGTGCGGGGACTCCAGACCGATCTCGCTCATCGCATCGCGGAAGCGCTCGCGGTCCTCGGCCATGTCGATGGCCTCGCGCTTCGCACCGATCAGCTCGACACCGAACTTCTCGAGCACGCCTTCGCGCACCAGATCGAGCGCGGTGTTGAGTGCGGTCTGCCCGCCCATGGTGGGCAGCAGCGCATCGGGGCGCTCCTTCTCGATGATGCGGGCCACGGTGCGCCAGTTGACCGGCTCGATGTAGACGGCATCGGCCATCTCCGGATCGGTCATGATGGTGGCCGGATTGGAGTTGACCAGGATGACCCGATACCCCTCGCTGCGCAGCGCCTTACAGGCCTGCGCGCCGGAGTAGTCGAATTCACAGGCCTGGCCGATGACGATGGGGCCGGCACCGATGATCAGGATGCTCTTTAGGTCGCTGCGCTTGGGCACTGAGTCAGTCTCGCATCAACGGGAAATCGCCGGCTGGCGCGGCGGGTTCTGGACGGGGCCGGCGCCGGCCGGCGGGTTCTGGCGCAGCTGCGCCTGCAGCCGGCGCACCATCAGCTGCACGAACCGCTCGAACAGCGGCTTCACGTCGTGCGGGCCCGGGCTCGCCTCGGGGTGGCCCTGGAAGCCGAACACCGGCCGGTCGGCGAATGCCAGGCCCTGCAGCGAGCCGTCGAACAGCGATCGGTGCGTGGCACGCACGTTCGCCGGCAGCGTCGTCTCATCGACCGCGAAGCCGTGATTCTGGCTGGTGATGAGCACCCGCCCGCTCTCCAGGTCCTGCACCGGGTGGTTCGCCCCGTGGTGGCCGAATTTCATCTTCATCGTGCGCGCCCCGCTGGCGAGCCCGAGGATCTGGTGGCCGAGGCAGATGCCGAACACCGGCAGGTCGGTGGCGAGGAATGCGCGCGTCGCTTCGATGGCGTAGGTGCACGGCTCCGGATCACCCGGACCATTGGAGAGGAAGATGCCGTCGGGCGAGAGCGCGAGCGCCTCCTCGGCGCTCGTCTCGGCCGGCACGACCGTCATGCGGCAGCCGTAGTCGGCCAGCAGCCTCAGGATGTTGCGCTTGATGCCGAAGTCGTAGGCCACGACGTGCAGGCGCTGATGCGAGCGCAGCGTGCGCGTGCCTTCCGGCCAGACGCTGCCGTCGTTCCACTGGAACGTGCGCCGGGTGCTGACCACCTTGGCCAGATCCATGCCCTTCAAGCCCGGAAACTTGCGCGCCGCGATCACCGCGGCGTTTGCGTCGGCCTGCTCGCCGGTCATGATGCAGCCGGACTGCGCACCGCGTTCGCGCAGGATGCGCGTCAGGCGGCGGGTGTCGATACCGGCAATGGCGACGATGCGGCCGCGCTCGAGAAACGTCCCGAGCGACTCGCTGCCGCGCCAGTTGCTCCAGCGCGCCGGCAGATCCCGCACCACGAGGCCGGCGGCGTAGATCTGCGCCGATTCGAGATCCTCGGGCGTCGCTCCGGTGTTGCCGATGTGCGGACAGGTGAGCGTGACGATCTGACGGGCGTAGGACGGGTCGGTGAGAATTTCCTGATAGCCCGTCATGGCGGTGTTGAAGACAACTTCGCCGGTGGTGTTGCCTTTGGCACCTATCGACTGGCCACGGAAGACGGTCCCATCCGCAAGTGCCAGTACTGCCGGTACGCTCACGTCGATGAATCCTCTCTTTTGCGCTGGGCTCTCGTGTCGGCCGGCCGGCGAGTAGAGGCCCCGCGCTCACGGGGCCCTCGGCTCAAGACCTGCAGATATACAAAGCGGGAGGAGTTCGTAGTGAACATCCTCCCGCCTTGCGTGGACTAACCCGCCGAGGAATCGAAAATCCCGCAGCGGATCGGGCGAAATTCTACGGTCGGAGGCTGCGGGTGTCCATGGAAAATTCGCCCATGGCGACGGGTAAAGAGGCCGGGAAAAATTCCACAACCTATTGATTTTCAAATAAAATATCGCGCATGAAATAGCGACCCGCCGGGCGCTGCGCGAGCCAGAGCGCAGCGGTCAGAGCCCCGCGCGCGAACAGGCTCCGATCCTCTGCCCGGTGACCCAGCACGAGCGTCTCGCCGGTGCCGAGAAAGCGCACCTCATGCTCCCCGACGACGTCCCCGCCGCGCAGCACGGCGAAGCCGATCTGCCCGGCCGGCCGCACCCCGGCGCGCCCGGCGCCGGCCGCGGCGAGTGCCTCCCCGGCGGGCAGACCGCGGCCCTCGCCGGCCGCCCGGCCGAGGGCGAGCGCGGTGCCCGAGGGGGCATCGCGCTTCAGGCGGTGGTGGGTCTCGAGGATCTCGATGTCGAACCCGGCCGGCAGCGCCCGCGCGGCGGTGCGCACCAGCTCGAGCAGCAAGGTCACCCCGAGACTGGTATTCGGGGCCACCAGCAGCGCCATGTCGCGCGCGGCGGCGGCAAACTCGGCCTCGAGCGCCTCGGGGTAGCCCGTCGTGCCGAGCAGCAGCGCGACACCTGCGCGGCGGCAGGCCGCCAGATGGCCGGCGCTCGCCTGCGGCTGGGAGAAATCGATCGCGACATCGGCGCCCTGCAGCGCCGCCTCGAGGTCCGCGCTCAGGCGGATCCCGAGCGGCGCGCCGCCGGCGGACTCCCCGGCGTCGCGCCCGAGCGCGTCGCTCGAGGCCGAAGCGACCGCCCCGGTGACGGCAAGATCGTCGAAATCCGCCGCCGCATGCAGCAGCGCACGGCCCATCCGACCGCCCGCCCCGATGATCACGATGCGGGTGCTCATGGCCGCAGCTCAGGCGCCGAAGAAGCGCCGCACGCCGTCGAAGAAACCCTTCTCCCGCGGCGAGTGGCGCGGGCCTTCCTCCTTCAGGGATTCCTCGAGTTTGCGGATCAACTCGCGCTGCTCGGCCGACAGGTGCACGGGGGTCTCCACCACCACGCGGCAGAACAGGTCCCCGCGCGAGCCGCCCCGCACCGGTTTGACCCCCTTGTCGCGCAGCCGGAAGACCCGGCCCGACTGGGTTTCCGCCGGGATCTTCAGCGCCACATTGCCGTCCAGGGTCGGCACCTCCACGGTGCCGCCGAGCGCGGCGGTCGCAAAACTGACCGGGACTTCACACGAGAGGTGCTCCCCGTCCCGCTCGAAAATCGCATGCTCGCGGACGTGCACCTCGACGTAGAGGTCCCCTGGCGGCCCGCCGTTGCGGCCCGCCTCACCCTCGCCGCCGAGGCGGATCCGGTCCCCGGTATCGACGCCCGCCGGAATCTTCACCGACAGCTTGCGCGTGCGCCTCACCCGGCCCTGGCCGAGACAGGTGTCGCAGGGGTTGCGCACGATCGTGCCGGCACCGCGGCACTTCGGACAGGTCTGCTGCAGCTGGAAGAAGCCCTGGGAGATGCGCACCTGACCGCTGCCGCCGCAGGCATCGCAAGTCTGCGGCGTGCTGCCCTTGGCCGCTCCGCTGCCGTGGCAGGTCTCGCACTCGGCGAGTTTCGGCACCTCGATCTCCACCGAGTGGCCGAACACCGCCTCGTGCAGATCCAGTTCGAGGTCGTAGCGCAAATCGGCGCCGCGGAACACCTGGGCGTGTCCACCGCGGCGCGCCGCGCCGAAGATGTCCCCGAACACATCGCCAAAGATGTCGCTGAAGGCGTCCGCGGTGTTGCCGCGGCCGCGCGCGCCGGCCGCCGCGGCGTCGAGGCCCGCATGACCGTACTGATCGTACGCGGCGCGCTTCGGCGGATCGGTGAGGACTTCGTAGGCCTCCTTGGCCTCCTTGAAGCGCTCCACGGCCTCCGCGTCATCCGGATTGCGGTCCGGGTGATATTTCATGGCGAGGCGCCGGTACGCCTTTTTGATTTCTGCCTCGGTCGCCGTCTTGGGGACGTCGAGGACTTTGTAGAAGTCTTTTTTCATGCGCCTCGCACAGCGGCAGCGGGGTTCGCGCCGCGAACCCCGCCCACTATACCGACTGGCTCAACCTAGCGGTCAGGAC
>Ga0315298_1003910_pt1 | contig 22933 bp, 21 predicted proteins | sample WHS_1_MG_FD_203077 | JGI IMG/M metagenome (GOLD analysis project Ga0315298, IMG submission 203077) | Extremophilic microbial mat communities from Washburn Hot Springs, YNP, Wyoming, USA - WHS_1_MG | ecosystem: Environmental > Aquatic > Thermal springs > Hot (42-90C) | place: USA: Wyoming...
TATCCCCCCCCTTAGTAAAGAGGGTATGGGGGGATGTACAAAGGGAGGCAAGGGAGATGCACCGGGGGAATATCGTGTTCGCCCCGTCATGTGGTCTGCCGTGAGCAGATAAATAAGGGTAATGCAGGGAGGGAGAGGGACGTGGCTACTGGGTTAGCGTGGGAAGGGGTAGGCGGCTAGAGCAGTGATTAGCGCCAAGGCAGCCAGCAGGAGCAGGCTGTAGCGCATGATGGCTTCCATGACGGTGCCTTCTTTGCCGCCGAGGTTCACGGTGCTGCAGCCAACGATGATCTTGGCGGGGGCGAAGGTGGAGCCAATGGCGGCGCCGGAGGTCTGCGCGGCTAAAATAATGGCTGGGTTGATGCCAGCCAGGAGGGCGATCTGCTGTTGCAGGCTGCCAAAGACGACGTTGGAATTGGTGTTGGAGCCGGTCATGAACGCTCCCAGCGCGCCGATAAAAGGCGCGACCAAGGGGAAAGCACGCCCTGCAACCTGCGCGATGCCACCGGCTAAGAAATAAGTCATCCCAGCATGCTCCATGGTAGTAGCCATGCCCACCATGGCGGCGATGCCCAGGCTGGAGAGGACGGCTCCGTTGACGACGCCACGCGCAATGCGTGGTACGGCGGCGGGGGTCAGATAGCCTCGCCAGCGCAGCACGGCATAGCTCAGGAGAGAAGCGTACACCAGCAACGCACCCGCATGGCCAAAGACATCAATGGTGCGGCCAGGACCGGCGGGAGTGACCCAGCCACGTGCAGTGGACAGCTCTGGGAAGTCCACGCGGATTACGACCTGTCCCAGGAAGTCGCTCACCGGCGTGATCAGGTTCGCTGTTAGCACGATGGCGATGAGCAAGACGTAGGGGAGCAGAGCCCAGCCAGGCGGTATGGCAGTGCGGACGTCGCTGGGCAGTAGACTAGATGGTTGGGCATGTGCGGTAACGGCATTGGCTTTCCGCCAGCGTGACCAGGCGACGGCTACGCCCAAGCCAAGCAAGGTGGCAATGGTGCTGCCCAGAGCCCATAATCCCTGCGACACGACGAGGAAAAGCGCAACAGCCATAGTCAGCCCGATGGCAAACATGGGCAACAAGCCTGCGCGCAGGGTGCGTCTCCCACCCGTTGCCCACAGCACGCTCGCGCCGCAGCCGAAACAAGCGAAGCCGAGGAACAGCGCGGCTGGCAGAGCCAGTTCACTCCCATTGCGGCCGGTGGCTGCGATGAGCGCATAGAACGAAGCGCCGAGGGAGCCAAAGGTAACTGCCCAGCCATGTCCTACGGAGGGGATGACCACGGCAGCAGCAGGCGAAAAGCCCAATCCTATCAGCAGCGGTGCAATAACGGCTACCGGCACGCCAAAGCCGCCCACACCTTGGAGGAAAGAACTAAAGATCCAGCCCAGCAGCAATGCCTGCAGCGCGCGCTCAGGGGTCAGGTGGGGCAGCCAGTAGCCAATGGCTTTGACCAAGCCCGCCTCGTCGGTAACGCGGTAGAAAAGGAGCGCTGCCCAAATGATGTACAGCACGTAGAGGGTCAAGAGGATGCCCTTCACTTGGGCATAGAACAGGACGGATGGACCCGTGCCGAAGAAGAGCCAGGCGATCGCTTGAGCCAGCAGCCAGCCGATGGCTCCTGCCTGTGCCCCGCCCCAGCGGTAGCGCAGCATCAAGACCAAGACTGCCAGGATGGGCAGGCTGGCTAGGAGCGAGTCCAGCAAGGCAGAGAGGATAGATGGCATAGCGATCCTTTCCATGGAGTAGCATCCGCAAGCGTGGCGCAAGCGCATGATGCAGTTGACATTTCCAAACCCTTGTGCTAAAATGGAAAGTAGTTGCCATTATAGCCAACCACGCAGCAAAAGTCAACGTTTTGGCGGAGAGTGTTGAAAATCTTGTCACCTTGAGCGAAGCGAAAGGTCTCTCGTAACTTTAGCCGTATTTTCAAGTACTAGGAGATGCTTCACTTCGTTCAGCATGACATTGGAAGGGTTTTTCATCACCCTCATAGTCATTGACAGGTTTTACATATCAGGGTATAATATGCAGGCAGCAGTTACACGCCCTGGTTAGCGGTCGGCTAGGATTGGGGATGTTTGGCTGAAAATCTCTGCAATAAGTGCAGGATTCAGATACATTCCTGATTTGTATATCGTTGGCAGAGAGAGGCAAGATCTAAGCAGTGGCATTGAGAGCGTCCTGATAGGCTCATAGTGAAGCGCAGCGTCAAGAAAGGAGCATAGGCATGAGCGTATATGATATCGCTATGGCCAAGATTCGTCAGTTGCCCGAATCGCTTGTCCAAGAGGTGAGCGATTTCATAGATTTTTTGTTGATGAGACAGGATAGTACTCGCTGGCAACTGTGGAATCAGTTCACTGAGGCGTTGGAACTTTCCGAGGCGGGTTTCTCCGACTACTTGCTTAACCTGGAAGACTACGAAAATCGTTTAGCACGTGGAGAAATCCAATGGTAACCGTTGCGCGCGGCGATGTGGTGTTATGCGATCTTAATCCAAAGGAAGAATCCCCCTTATTCCCCTCTGTCCTTTTGCTTGTTCCACCCTGGGTGCGCGAGCCAGCGCAGAAGCAAAGGCAGTAAGCCGAAGACGATGAACTGGCGCACCGAGTGCAGTGAAGCCACGATGGATGGCTCTGCACCCAGGTCATAAGCAGCAGCAGACAAGCCGCTTGCGCCACCGGGCATGATGCCGAGGAGGATGGTAGCCGCGGAGACGTCTAGAGCCTGATGTGTGTAGACGACCCAGCCTAACCCCACTGAGGCGGCGATGAGGATGCCAATCATTGCCGCCGCCCATGGCAATACGCGGCGGAGGCTGAGCAATGCCTCACGGTCCACAGAGGCGCCGATGCTGATGCCCAGCAGGACAAGGGCGACGGAGCGGATGACCTCAGGTAAGGGCTGTGAATCCGGCGCAAGGAGGCTCACGATGCCGGTGGAGATCATGGCACCGAGAAAGGTGCCGCCGGGCATTTTGATGCGCCGCGCCACAATGGCGCCAGCCAAGCCAATGAGCAGCAGGAAGACCGTATGTGCCAGCATGGGGTCACTGCCTCTCAGGAGAAGAACCAGCCAATGATCGCAGGTGCCAGGAGGACCACGCTGGACAGGCGCACAAATTGCAGGGTAGCGACGACGGTAGCGCCGGCGCCGATTTCCTGAGCCACAGCCACCATTTCTGCGATGCCACCTGGAGTCAGGCTGAACAAGCCCGTAGCGATGTCCAGATGGGCGATTTTGGCAAGGAGCCATCCCAAGGCTAAGCCGATGGCAATCATAGCCAGGGTGGCGGTGATGGCTGAGGGCAGCAAAGCCCCCAATTGCAGCAGCACGCGGCGGTTGAAGGTAGCGCCGATGGCTGTGCCGAGCAGGATTTTGCCGCCTTCGTCGTAGAGGAGCGGCACCTTGCCCAGGTCAAAGCGTGCCAGTGTGGCGATGGCGACTGCCAGCATAGCCCCGATGAGCAACCCGGCGGGGATGCCCAGCCAGTCAGCGGCTAAGGCACCTGCCAGGCCAATGGCGAGGAGTTGCAGGGGTTGTTTCATGGCATAGAGCCTCCCATAGTTTTGGCGTTGTGCAGGAGTATCTTACAACGTGCCATGGGAATTGACAACTGGGGTGGGCGAGGCGGGTGTAGTTCAACTTCGGGGCAAGAAATGCCTTGCACAGCCTCAGGCGGATGAAAAGCAGCCAAGTCTGGAAAAGAACGATCCCTGTTAGCAGATTTGGGGAACGGATTCGCTCCTCAAGTAGACGGTGCTATCTTATACCCAGCGTGGACTGTGGTCCACGCCGAGCGTGAGACTGCTCCCGGTGGACTACCCGCCGCCTACGCCAAGCGTGGGCTACCTCGCCTGGGCATGGGAGCCCAGGCCCAGATGCCGCCAGGGAATCAATTCCCTGGCTGAAACGTGCCAGTCGGCTAAAGCCGACTGGTGATTGGCAGCAGCCCCCTTCAGGGGGCTTGCTGTCTCAGCCAGGGATTTCAATCCCTGGCAGGCTCAATAGCAAACGCCGTCCACGCTCCAGGGATCTTAAACAGACCTGTCAGGTCTAATCCATCCCGCTCCAGGGCGTGGACTGTGGTCCACGCCGAGCACAAGTCCGCTCCAGGCGGAGCACAGTCCGCCGTCTACACCCAGTGTGAAATTGCTCCGGGTGGACAATCCACCGTCCACGCTTATCCATATTCTGCCCCCAAACTGAACTACACCCGGGCGATGTGGCAAAGAGCAAGCGTACATATGGAAGCGATAGAGCATTGTGCACTAGTGGGCAGAATGCAACTGCCTCAGGCGCGCGATGGGATCCTTCAGAGAGATGTGGATTTGGCGATAAAGGGCATAGTATTGGTCATAAATGGAGTGATTTGTCGCATCTGGTGTATAGCATCGAGCGATAGAGGCAGCAGGCTCTGGCTGTTCTTGTATCCCGATTGCCCCCTGGGCTAGCTTGGCTGCACCGAGCACGGCGCATTCCGTCTGTTTGGGGATGATTACTTCCAGTCCGGTTACGTCAGCCACGATTTGCGGCCAGATGGGGCTACGGGTCGCACCGCCGATCATGCGTATCCGAGATGCCGGGTAGCCAAATTCGGACAGCGCCTCCAGCCCCCAGCGTGTTTCGTAGGCTATTGCTTCCAGGATGGAACGGAAGATTTGCACGCGACCTGTGCCATGGCGCAAGCCCAGGATGCAACCACTGTAATCGAGGTCAGGATGGGCGCCCACAGCGCCAATAAAATGGGGTAGGAACAACAGCCCATCAGACCCAGGCGGCACCCTCTCAATTTCTATTGCACTTGGAATACCGCTTAATTTGCCGCTCTCTGCTAGGTCAACTTCTTCTTCGTCGCTATCGCCCTTTCCTGAGAAAACACGGCGGTACCATTCCACGATGGAACCACCGTTGGACATGGCAAGCATGAACAGGTACTCTCCGCGCCGCGCATGTTGCACGGTGATCCCGCGTGCTAGCGGATCCACATGCAGTGTGGGCATGGCATGGCTCAGTACCCAGGCTGTGCCCGTAGACAGCAGAGTATCCTGTCCACTCTTTGCTCCAGCGCCGATCACAGCACATGCTTGATCCCAAGCACCGAGTACTATGGGAGTGCCGGGGGTCAACCCCAAGGTAGCAGCGGTTTGTTCACTCAAAAGCCCCGCTATGCTTCCTGAGTGTCCCAGGGCAGGCAACAGGTCTACCGGAATACCGACAAGCGAGGCGATTTCCTGACTCCACATTCCAGTCTGTAGATCATAGAAACCGGTGGCGCAGGCTGTGCAACGGTCTGTGATTTTCCGTCCGGTCAAACGAAAAATGACGTAATCAGAAGGATGTAGAATGGAAGCGATTCGAGCAAAAACTTGAGGCTCGTTCTCCCGCAGCCAAGCCAACTTGGTCACGGGCCAGAACTGGAGGAACGGGCTGCCAGTGCGTTGGATCCAGAAATCGCGGCCCTTCAAGGCTAGCAATTGCTCTGCTTGGTGACTGGCACGTGCGTCCATCCAGGACATTGCTGGACGCACTTCCTTGCCATCTTGGTCCAGGAGAGCCATAGATCCTCCGGCATTGGACATGCCAATGGCAACCACAGAGGCGGGGTCCAGGCCGGCCACAACCTCTTGTATGGCATGGAGCACAGCTGTCCACCAGTCTTCCGCACTCTGTTCTGCCCATCCCGGTTGGGGGCTGGACATGGGATAAGGCTGCGAAGCGATACGCAGGATGGTGCCTTCAGGAGTGACTAAGCCGACTTTGGCGCTTGAGGTACCGACATCTACGCCTAGGACATATTGCTCTGACAAGACATGCCTCCCTATCTTTCCCAAGCGGCGCAACTAGACCAAGGGACACGGCACAAATGTTGCCTGTGTTAGTGAAGCAGGCCAGGACATGGCCAACCTGGCCTGCTTCGTTAGTACTGAATCCCAGAAACCAGGTTTCGTTGAGAAGCCTAGTTCCTATCAATAGGCCTAGTGGAAGAAAGCGGCGGCATTGTTCTTGTCTACTACGACAGTGCCGACGTCTACCTCACTGGGCAGCCAGATGATATTGTTCTTTTTGTTGTCTGACGTGATGGGCACATCATAGTGATTGTACTGGTACAGTAGCAGCAAGCCCATATAGGTGTTAAGCGCTGTGCGGGTGACGATGGTCGAATTGATCACGCCTTCCTGGATAAATTTGAGCGTGATGTCATCGCGGTCTTGGCAGATGATTTTGACCTTACCGACTAGGTTGAGTTCCTTCACGGCCGTGGCTGCTGCACCGCCCGAACCAGCATTAACGCCGATGATGGCGGTTACATCAGGGTTAGCCTGTAGGACGGGTTTGAGGGCATCAGCCCCCTCGCGTACCAAGGTCTTGTCATCTACAGTAGCCACGATTTGCCAGCCGGGGTAGTCCTTCAGGAAGTCCTTAAAGCCGCGGATCTTTTCCTCGGAGTTGGAAGCACCAATGTTCGTTGAGATGATCAGCTTGCCTGATTCGCCGGCATATTTGATCAGTTCTGGGCCCATCGCCCAGCCGGCTTTGTATGGGTTGACGCCGACGAAGAACCAGCGCTTGTTGCCCTTGGGATAGTCGGCCTCAAAGGTGCCCACTGGGATGCCCGCCTCGATGGCTTGGTTGATCGCAGGCACCACACCGGCATCAAAGGCTGCCACCAGCATACCGGCTGGCTTCTTGGGGATTTGCTGCAGGATGGCATCTACTTGGCCAGGAAAGTCAATGCCTTCTGGTCCAGCAAAGGTGACTTTGACCTTGCCACCCATGACTTTCTCAAAGTAGGTGCCACCGGTCTTGATGTCAATCCAGTAAGGGTGTTGCCAGTTCAGAGCAACTACCACATACTCTTCGACTTTCTCTGGCGCTGTGCTTTGGCCACTTGGAGCCGGAGCGGGCGTGGCTTTTGCACAACTGGTGATCAGCATGGCTGCTGCCAACAGTGCCAGCAGAAGCAACTTAGTTTTTGACATGAGTTTTCCTCCTTCTTGAAGTGGATTTGAGCCGTGATCTTTCCATCAGTGACAAGAGGCGCCACGGCACGCGCCTGTTGTTTTTGTTTGCATACACCTCAAATTTCCCCCTCTTTTTTCCTCCTTTCCCTGCGAATCAGTTTGGATGCTTGCTGTACCCTGCTCATACCGATTAAAGCAGCGATGATGAGGAAGGTGCCAATGATGACGTTTTGCCAGAGCACAGCAATGCCCAGTAACTGAATGGCATTGGTGATCAGGCCGATCAGTGTAGCACCCAAGAAAGCACCCAATGCTGAACCTTCGCCTCCGAATCCTACACCACCGAGGAATGGCGCGACCAAAGCCATCATTTCCAAGCCAATACCAGCCTGCTGCGAGGCAGCCCCTGTGCGCGCAGTGAACAACAAGCCGCCTAGGGCTGCCATGGCGCCGGAGAAGATAAAGGCTAGGATGCGTATGCGGTTCACGTTGATGCCAACCAACCGTGCATAGACAGGACTGCCGCCCACGTAGTAGACCTGGCGCATCGGTCGCCAGTAGCGGAGAAGCAAGTCAGTCAACAAAAAGGCAGCGAGCATGAAGACGAAAGAGGGTGGCAAGCCAAAGATTTTGGCATGGACGAGGCGCATAAATTCGGGTGGCAGTCCTGAGATGCTGTAGCCTCGGGTGAGGATGTTAATCAGACCGCGTCCGACCGTCATGGTGCCTATCGTGGCAATGAAGGGGTTGATTTCCAATTTGGTAACGATGATGCCATTAATCAAGCCCATCAACATGCCGGTGCATAAGCCCAGGAAAAGCGCTGGCCACAAGGGCACGCCGCGCAGGAGCGCCGTTGCTGTGATGGTGCCAGCCAGGCCGTAACTGGAACCCAGTGAGAGATCGAAGCAGCCTGTTAACAGGACGACTGTCGAACCCATAGAGGCAAGGACGTTGCCAGCCATGGCTACACCCATTGCCACGATATTCGCCCATGTGAAAAAGATAGGACTAGCCATGCCAATGGCTAGCGCTACGATGAGGTCAAGCAAGGCTAACACGCCTACCTGCGTGCTAAAGGCGGTTACTAACCTTTTGCCTCCCTTGCGCAGCAAAGCGAGGATGTGTTGCGTATCCGTTCTCTGCGTAGTAGCCATGGCTATCTTACCTCCTTAGGCGTAACAATGCGATCCAGGGCTACCACAGCCACCAGAATGGCTCCGACCATCACATTTTGCCAATACATATTGACACCGACCAGGTTGAGCATATTGGTTAGCATGGCCATGATGATTACACCTAACAAAGAGCCCAGGATGGTGCCCTTGCCGCCGGTGAGGGGTGTGCCCCCGATCACGGCAGCAGTGATTACTTGGAACTCCAAGCCAGTGCCGGACATCACGTACACAGCGCCTACCCGCGCGCCATCCAGAATACCCGCCATAGCGGCCAATATAGCGGTAATGACATAGACCACACTGATCACACGAGCGACTGGAATCCCGGATGTCCTGGCGGAAGCCTTGTTGACTCCAATGTAATATAGCTGGCGCAGGAAAGTGCTTCGTCGCAAAAGGAAATCGAACACGATGACAAATACCAACATAATGTAGATAGGCCATTGCAAATTCAGCAACTTGTTCTGCCCCAAGCGGCTAAAAGAATCAGGGAGCCCAACGATACTATGCCCGCCGGAGATAAGCCATAGCGCTCCGCGAATCACGCTTTGGGTACCCAATGTCGCCAGCAATGGCGGCAGGTTGTAGCGGATGACCAAAAAAGCATTAATGCATCCGATGCCAGCGCCGAGCAGCAGCCCGATCAGGATACCCGGCACTACTGGGAAGCCCTTGGAAATCAACAAGCCGACCGCAATGGCACAGAAGCCGTAGGTTGAGCCCACTGCCAGGTCGTTATACCCTGCGATCATCAACAAGGTGATGCCGATCACGACAATGCCATTGAAAGCGACTGCCAAGCCCAATGTGCCCAGGTTCATCGCGGTCCAAAAGTGCGGCGTGATGCGGCTGAACACCAGCACCATAATGGCAATGGTGAAGAGCAAGGTAATATCGCGCCGTTCGACGAGCAGCAGATAAGGTCGGTGCAGCGCACTTTCTGATGTTACAGAACGTGGTGCCATTTCTGAGTGAGTCATCGGTTATGTTCTCCTACAGCAACGCCTGAGGCAATGGCCAGAATGAGCTCCTGCGATGCCTCTTGACGCGGGATAATTGCTTCCAGTTTTCCTTCACGCATGACTGCGATGCGATCGCTCATGGTCAGGATTTCAGGTAGTTCAGAAGAGATCAGCATAATGCTCATGCCTTCATCTGCCAGGTGCCGCAACATATCGTGTATCTCAACCTTGGCTCCGACGTCAATGCCGCGTGTTGGTTCGTCCACAATCAACACTTGTGGTTTTGAGGCTAACCACATAGCCAACAACAGCTTCTGCTGATTGCCGCCACTGAGCGTCATGGCGCGCTGCTTAGGGCCGCGGGCAACGATCCCTACTTGTTCGATGTATTGCTCTGTTGTTTTTCTGGCGGTGCGATCGTCCAGCAAACCCATGCGCGTGAAGCGCTGGAGCTGAGGAGCAATGATGTTATCCGTGAGCGTCATTTCCAGGAACAAACCCACTGTCTTGCGATCTTCTGGTACATAAGCCAAGCCTCGAGCGATGGCATCACGCGGGTCTCGTGGGATATAGGGCTTGCCTAGAAGCTCTATTTCGCCCGAGGTGATGGGCTGCAGTCCAAACAGAGCCTGGGCAACATCTGTGCGGCCAGATCCGACCAAGCCAGCAAAGCCTAGGATTTCTCCTTTGTATAACTCAAAGCTCACGTTGGAGAAAACACCTTCTCGCGTGAGGCCTTTTACGCGCAAGGTAACCTCTGGTTTGTGAGCATGAAATCCATAGTCTTTGTACAGGTCTACAGCACGACCCACCATCATCTGGACCAACTTTTCCTCGTTGGCCTCTGCACGCTCGACCGTGCCTACATAGGTGCCATCGCGCAATACCGTGATGCGATCGCCCAAGCGCAGCACCTCATCTAATTGGTGGGACACATACATGACGGTAATGCCCGTTTCGCGCAGGCGATGGATCAGTTCAAACAAATGCTCCGCTTCAGAAAGGGTCAATGAGGAAGTCGGTTCGTCGAGAATCAGCAGCTTGGGATTGAGCGAAACAGCGCGCAGGATTTCTACCATTTGCCGGTCAGCCATGCTCAGGTCGCGCACTAGGACATCTGCTTCGAATTCCAAGGCGAAGATGTCCATCAATTTGCACGCCTTTTCATGCAGGAGGCGCCGCGAGATCAAGCCATCTGTCAGTGTGGGTTGGCGATTGGCAAAGATGTTCTCCGCCACGCTCAAGTTGGGGAAAACGCTCAGTTCTTGATAGACGATAGCTACGCCAGCCCGTTGGGCATCCAGGGGAGAGCGAAAACGGACTTCCCTGCCCTCAAAAATGATACGGCCTTCGTTGGGTATTTCTGCACCAGCCAAGACACGCATGAGCGTACTTTTACCGGCGCCGTTCTCACCGATGACGGCGTGCACTTCGCCGCGCCGCACGTCCATCGAGACATGGTCCAGGGCTGTCACTCCGGGAAAGCGTTTGGTCAGGTTCTCTAACTGTAATAAAACGTCTGACAAGGCAAGTCCTTTCTAGTTCATTGCCGCCACAAGGGTGCCATGTTTGCTTGCACATCGAGAAGCAAACGCATGCCGTTCTCGAAGAAAATGGGACGCAGGTCATTCAGCGAAAGGCCTGCTTCTTCTGCGCCTTCGCGCATGGCGCGGATCATCTCGTAGGTCATAAAAGTACCCTCGACGGGGTGGGCTGGATCGCGTGAGGCAGTCCAGCTCAGCTTGTCGCGTGAGACATCCACCCAGCTGTTGTTGATCCAGACACGCTTGCCACGCACTTCGGAGATGGGCAAATCGGTGCCGAACACGACCTTGGCGGGATCCACGTGATCGAAAAAGACCTTGTAGACCAGCGGGTCCATGACAAAGCTGGTGTCAAAATAGACATTGGGTAGATCGCAAATGCGTTCGATTTTGCCTTTGATGAAGCGGACATCGTAGGAACGCCCAATGTGTGCGATGACGATCTTCGCATTAGGATACTTGTGAGCCAAAGCCTGGATGTCCTGGATGTTTTGCTCCGAAGCCAGGCGTTGGCTTCCGGGGATATGCAACATAATGATCAAGCCCCAATCATCCGCCACGCGCATATAAGGTTCAGGCAGCATGTCCATGATCGTTACATCGTCCTGACGAGCCTTCCAGGTAACCAAGTTCCAATAGGGCTTGAAACCGTAATAGCCATTTTGAAGCACTATTTCGCGTACCTGGTCTTCTGTAGCATGCATGTCTGGGATATAGAGCGGGTACAGATGTTGGTATTGATGGCTTTTCTCCACTACATAATCATTACAGTCATAGCCATGCGGATCAGGAGCACCAAACAATACGACGTGGTGTGTTTGCTGCGGAAACATCAATGATATTGCTGTGAGTAGATCCTCAACCGTGTAAGGTCTGTGATTGTACTCGGGGTACTGTGCCAGTTCGCCGCTTGGCGGCGGCTTGTCCCACACATGGGCGTGAAAGTCCAATATCTGGTTGCCCAGCAGTGGGGCAACCACTTCTCGATAGACAGGCAAGTCTACGCGTTCATAGTAATCATCTTTGACCAACATAAATCACCCCATGAGGTATGGATACTCAGTTAGGTGCCTAATACAACCCAAAGCGATCGGCGGCATCCTTAGGAGTACTTTCTTCTTGCACAACTGCCTTCAACGCCTGCAGGAATTTGGCTGGGTCGCGTGCTTGGATGACATTACGGCCAAAGACAACGCCACGCGCTCCCGCCGCGATTTCACGTTGTGCCAGCTTCAGCGCATCCAGTTCGCTTTCCAGTTTCTCTGCGCCGAGGCAGAAGATAGGAATGGGGCAGCCCTCCACCACTTCGGGGAAGCGTGCGCCAGTGTAAAAAGTCTTGATGGCATCTGCGCCCAGTTCGGCAGCAATGCGGCAAGTAATTTTGATATACGGATGAAGGCGATCTAGGTCATGTTCCGCTTCTGCACCGCCGGCAGGGAACACCTCCCCGATGAGCGGGATGCCCAACCGATGGCATTCTTCTGCCAATTGTGCGAACATGCCAACGTTTTCCGCATCGTGGGCTTCATCGCCAGTCTGCAGTACCAGGCTGGCTAAGAGGACATCCGCACCTAAGGCAACAGCGGTTGCTGGGGAGATGGCTTGCGTTGCCCAGCCTTCCCGGTAATCCCAGGGGTAGCAGTGGATGGTGTTCCAGTTCAGGCGCGCAATCACTACAGGTCGGTTGCGTCCCAGGAAGAGGTTGCCAGAAAAGCGGATCATGTGAGGAGCCATGAGCACGCCGTCAGCCTCGCTCAGTTTGGCGGTAGCGGCGGTAAAGTCCTCAATTCCCTGCAGTGGCCCAAAGGTTTGTCCGTGGTCTATGGCTACAATGACCGTTGGTTTCCCATCAGGGAAGAGTCTGTTCAAGCGAATTGTTATGCCGTCCATTCATTCTCCTTCAGCATCGTTGGATTTTCCCTCAGACAAGGCGCACATCCACGCCCAGAGCCTGTACCTTGGCGACAAAGTCCGCAGGCGCGTCGGTATCGGTGATGAGGATATCAATGTCGCGCAAGGGCATCACCGTGGTAAAACCTTGTTGGTTAATTTTGGAAGAGTCTGCGAGCACGATAACGGTGTCAGCAGCACGTGCCATGGCTTGGGTGACCTCTGCTTCCAGGACATTGGCGGTTGTTGTGCCAGTTTCCAGCGTCAGGCCATCCGAACCCAGGAACATCTTGTCCACGTGCAACCCCTGGAGACTGGACAGGGTTTGTGGGCCAACGACCGTGCGATACTGGTGAAGGTATATCCCACCGAGGACCAGCAGCTGGATCTGTGGGTAAGGGGTCAAAGCCTCAATCACTGGAAGGGAACCGGTGATAATGCGGAGGTGTTGGCCAAGGGGAACCAGAATGGGGATAATCTTGGCCAGTTCAGCTACGGTGGAGCCAGAGTCAAGGATGATGCGGTCATTGGGTTGGATGAGTGTGGCTGCAGCACGGGCGATGCGGCGTTTTTGTTCGACATGGCTGGCAGCGCGCTGGGCATAAACATCGTCCTGGTGGTGGCTGGTAACGGGCAGCGCACCACCGCGCACGCGCTTCAAGAAACCTTGCTTCTCCAATTCCTCCAAATCGCGGCGAATGGAGACTTCCGAAACACGGAAATGGCTCGCCAATTCGGCTACATTGACCCAGCCCTCAACATTCGCCCACTGGACTATTTGTGCTCTGCGGTCTTCAGTAGAGAGCGCCATCGCTGTCTCCAATAGCACGGGTAGTTCCCCTTCTTTGGGCAAATTGCTACGTAAGAGCAGTAAGGCTTTCCTGAGGTTTTGCTCTCCGTCAAAACAATGATCTGCCCAATGCTTTCGTAATTATAGCATATTTTTGCGAATTTGTCAATAGTTTTGAATGAATTCATAATAAGATTTGCATGAATTGATAACGTTTGATTTGTTATAAGAAAATATCGCAGGTACTTACTGAGCAGATGACAACAAAATAGAACAAAAAATATCAAAATTTGACAAAATGTCGTTTTTGTGGTATAATATTGTTGCAGAGTGCAGTCAGGGAGGTATACGAATGATTGCTGCGCAGCGTCTACAGCAAATTAGTGAGCAATTGCGCACGCAACACGTTGTATCTATCAGCAGCCTGAGCAAAGCATTGGGCGTTTCGGAGATGACGATCCGCCGCGATCTGATGCAACTGGAGAAAATGGGCCTCTGTCGGCGCACGCACGGTGGAGCGGTCAGTACGCACGGCACTTTGACGCGCGACATAGATTATCGCCAGCGGGAACAGTTGCATGTGGCGGAGAAGGTCGCCATCGGGCGCGCTGCAGCAGCGATGGTACAGGAAGGCGAGACCATCGCTATTGACGCCGGGACGACCACGGCACAACTGGCAGCGGCATTGAAGGGCAGACGCAATATCACGGTGATCACTAACTCGCTGCGTGTCCTGGATCAATTGTGCGATTCGCCAGGAATCACGCTCATCTCTACAGGCGGAACGGTCGCCCCAGCGATGGATGGGGAGTTCGGACACGGGGATCATTTCCTGGTTGGTCCCTTGGCTGAAGCCACACTGCGCCGCTTCCGGCCCAACAAGGCGTTCATGGGCACAACAGGGCTCACCATCACGGATGGTTTGTCCAATAGCGTTATCGAACAAGCCGAGTTAAAACGCTTGATGATGGAGTTGTCGGCGGAGGTGATCCTTCTCGCAGATCACAGCAAATTTGGACGCGTGGCTTCTGCAATAGCCGGTCCTGTAACGATGTTGCACCGGGTGATCACGGATAGCGGCATTTCCCCGCAGATGAAGCGCGCACTAGAGGAATTGGGCATTGAGGTGATTGTCGTAGAGCCGGCGAAGGATGTGTTGGTGGTACCAGGGTTTGTGGCGGCTCAAGGGGATGTTGAGAAGCGGGACCGATAGGCGGCTAGTTGGGCAATCTGGTAGAGGAGGGGAAACGCAATGGCGACGATGAAGGCGGCGATGTACTATGGAAAGGGCGATATCCGTGTGGAGGAGGTGCCGAAGCCTGTTCCGGCGCCGGGGGAGGTGCTGGTGCGGGTGCGTTATTGCGGCATCTGTGGCTCAGACTCGCGCAGTTACCAGCGGGGGTCTCCACCAGGGAATTTTCCTATCCCGCGTGTGTTAGGCCATGAGTTTGCAGGCCAGGTGGCAGAGGTCGGCGCAGGAGTCAAGGGGTTCCAGATTGGCGAACGGGTGGCGGCGGCTCCTGCCACAGCCTGTGGAGAGTGCTTCTATTGTCAACGTGGTTCACCAACGCTGTGTCTCAATGCCCTGGATTTTGGCACGACGCATAACGGGGCGCAGGCGGAATACGTGTTGATCCCAGCGCAACTGGTCGCCCAGGGCGGGCTGGTGAAACTCCCTAAGGAAATCTCCTACGAAAGGGCATCTTTGCTGGAGCCAGTGGGGACGTGTGTGCGCGGATTACACACCCAAGGGAAATTGCAGAAAGGTGAGACCGTTGTGGTCATCGGGGATGGCGCACTGGGGTTGATTCAAGTGGCGTTGGCAAGCTATTTCGGCGCTGGCAAGGTGATCTGTGCTGGACATCACGAGGAACGGCTCGTGCAGGCGCGTCAGTGGGGAGCGCAGATCACGGTGAACACGCATGACGAACCGTTGTTGCCTGTGGTGCGCGAGGCGACAGAGGGCATGGGGGCGGATCTGGTGATGGTCTCGGTGCCCAATGCGCAGGCTCTGCAAGAAGGGTTGCCTCTCGTGCGTGGTGGGGGGCGTTTGGTGGTCTTTGGCGGCGTGCCTCGTGGGAGCACTGTGCCCATCGAACCGAACCTGATTCACTATGGAGAATTGCACGTCCTCGGGGCGTTTAACTGTACCGTGGAAGAATTTCAGGTGGCGGTGGAGATTGCCAAAGGGTTGCCTCTAGAAGAGTTGGTTACTCACCGCGTGCCTTTGGAGCAGATACTAGATGGTTATCAGTTGATGGCAGGGAAAGCCGCCTTGAGAGTGTTGGTGGATATGGGCGGCGAGAAATAAAATAGAAGATAGAACCGCAAAATTTGCAGAGATTGGAGGAAAAGCAATGAGCAAGTACATGGAAGAATTCTTCGGACCGTATACGGAAGAGGATTTGGCGGCGGGCTACAATGCCCTCGCCGGGGGCAGCGTAGCGACGGGCATGCCCATCACGATCGTGGACCAAAAAGGTGCCACATTCACGGACACCGAAGGCCGGGAGTACATTGATTGTACCTCGCAGGCTTGGAGCCTAGGCATCGGCGCCTGTCACCCCAAGGTGATTGCCGCCGTGACGGAGCAGATTAAGCATGCCACGCATGTGCGCACTGGTTTTGGCACTATCCCCAAGTTTCTCTTGTGCAAGCGCCTGACGGATATCGCGCCGGGCAATCTCAAGAAGGTCAATTTTTGCTTGCACGGTTCGCTGGCGAATGAGGGGGCGATCAAACTGGCTATCCGCAACCGGCCAGGGCGACGCTATTTTCTGACCCCATGGCTGGGCTATGCTGGCCGCACCTTAGCCACGATGGCGCTCAGTTGGCCCCATCCCAATAACAAGTTTTTGTACTATATGGAGAACGCGATCCGTTTTCCCCATGCCTATTGCTACCGCTGTTACTTTGAGCGCACGTATCCGCAATGTGGCTTGGAATGTGCCAAGTTCTTGCGCCAGATGATTGAAAATGCCATTGATGGCGAACCAGCCGCTCTGATTATGGAGCCGGTGCAGGGAAGCGGTGGGATGATTGATTACCCGCGCGAGTACTACCACGAAATACGCAAGATTTGCGATGACTACGGCATGTTACTGATTTGGGATGAGATTCAAACCGCTTTTGGGCGCGTTGGCGCCATGTTCGCGGCGGACTTGTACGGCGTTGTGCCGGACATCCTGACTTTTGGCAAGTCCATTGGCGGTGGTTTCCCACTGGCCGGTACTCTGGTGCGCGATGACCTGGATGGCTTTGGACCCGGGGACCACTCCTTCACCTTCAGCCATTTCCCGGTGGCGATGGCGGCAGGCGTGGTAACGTTGCAAATACTGCAAGAGGAACAGCTCCCACAGCGGGCAGCGAAAGTGGGGGCGTATATCACCCAACGCCTGCGCGAGATGCAGAACAAATACGAACTCATCGGCGACGTGCGTGGGCCAGGTTTGATGCTTGGAGTGGAACTGGTGCGCAACCGCAAGACCAAAGAGCCAGCCGTTGAGGAGACGCATCGCTTCATTACTGAAGCACTCAAGCGGGGCGTTTTGTTCGGTGAGTCGCGCTACATGGGCTTGGGCAATGTGGTCAAGATCAAGCCGCCGTTCATGATTAGCGAGGCGCAAGTGGAGCGGGTGCTGGAGGTGTTCGAAGAAGTTACCGCCATGCTTTCGCCGTGATGAAGGATAGGATCGTGTCTATGGATTGGAATGGATGGCTGCGCGCCGACCTGGAAGAACTCCAAGAAGTCTTGCAAAAGGTGCGCGGTGCAGAGGTAGAGCAGCTTTGTAACCTGATCCTTGAGGCACGGCGGATCTTTGTCGTCGGGCAGGGGCGTTCTGGATTGCTCATGAAGATGTTCGCCCTGCGCCTGATGCAACTGGGTTTTGCCGTCTATGTGGTTGGCGATGCCACCACCCCGGCGATCGGCGCGGGCGATTTGCTGGTGGTATGTTCGGGGAGTGGGGAGACGGCAGGTGCCGTCACCCCAGCGAAGAAAGCCAAGCAACTGGGGGCGAAAGTAGCAGCGGTGGTGTCGCGCCCCGGCTCGACGCTGACGCAACTGGCGGATCACACGCTCCTCGTGCCTGGAGAAACGCCGAAGGTGAGCATGGAGCAGAGGAGCCAATTGCCCCTCGCCACGATCTTGGAGCAGGCAATGCTCATTGTGCTCGACTGCGCCATTGGATGGCTGGCAGAGCGCACGGGGCAAACGAACCAGGACATGATGTCGCGCCACGCCAATTTGGAGTAAATAATAGACCTGACAGGTCTTCAAGACCTGTCAGGTCTATTTTCTATTCGTCTAGTACGGTAGACACGACGGAATTTGTTCCGCCGTAGATATTGGGCACATATTTGTCTGCTTGCCAATCGTTGTGCCACTCACGTCCATTCACTAGGTAGCGGAACTGGTATTCCTTTCCCCGCTCGAGTTCGAGGACGATATACCAATTCCCTTTATCTCGGTCACGGATCATGGGATGAGCTTTTTCATCCCAATTATTGAAATCGCCCACCAGGTACACGGATTCTGCCCAAATGGCTGAGGGCAATTCGAACCTCACAAGGACCTTGTTCGGGTCTTGGGAAGCCGTTTTGTAAATCATGTTCATGCTCCTGTTCATCGCGAGCCGTTGCTCCATTGCAACGCGGTGCTCGTGTGTGAGTGCCCGTGTGTTGCGCTATTGAATGGTCAAGGGCACGGGAGTAAAGAGCAAGATGAATACCACTAACATGAAAATGGCGAACGCTTTTTCCCCTCGCGTGAGCGAAGTGACATCATCCAAAGGCTCGGCGTGGCGCTGGCCGAACACCAGGAGGAGCAGGGCGAACAGAAACCAGCCCGACCAGATCATGCCCAAGGAGAGTGCGGCAATCACTGCCAGGCGGCTCAGCCAGCGCGCATTCTTGCCCAGAAGGGCATAAGCCACATGCCCTCCATCCAGTTGGCCAGCGGGCATCAGGTTGAGACCGGTGACGAGCAAGGCAGCCCATGCGCCAAATGCCGTCGGGTGCAGGAAGACGTCATAGCCACGGCTGGGCAGGAAGCGGCCGAAGACCAAGAATTTCAACAGGGCATAGAGGAGGAAATTGCCTTCCATAATAATGCCCGGGCGTCTGGGAATGGGCAGTACTTGCGATTGCATCAAGCCGAAAATAAGGATAGGGATAGCCACGATGATGCCGGCGAGGGGGCCGGCAGCTCCTAGCGCCAGCACTTGGCGCCGATTGCGCATGGGCGCGCGGGCACGGATGATGGCGCCCATGGTGCCGAAAAAGTTCAATGGCATGGGGATAAAATAGGGCAGACTGGTCGGTACGCCCATGCGACGTGCCGTCAGGTAATGGCCTAACTCATGAGCAACGAGGATGGTCAGCAGTCCGAGGGCGAAGGGCAATCCAGCCTGGAGGTGCGTCAGCGGCCATAATGGATCAGGGGCTTGCATGAAAGCGCCGGCATAGAGCACAGAGAGGACAGTCAGGATGAAGAGCACGATTGCCCCGTACTCCTGCGCTGGCTTGGCGGTGAAGAGAATGGGAAGGGCGCTGACGACAATGCGTTCCTGCTGTTTACGTAATATAGGGGTATAGCCATAGGCTTTGAAGCGTGCCTCCATGTAGTCATAGGCAGCCTCGGAGTCGGTGAGGAGGCGGCCTTGCAGACTGATGGTTTGCCGGTCCAGGCCTGTGGTGATGGCTTCGACGGCAAACACCGGGCTGATTTCCAGGGCTAATTGTTGGGCTAAATCGGTGGATGCGTTATTCATCGCCATACCATTCCTCTTTTCGCGCCATGAGTTCTTCCAAGTAGCTGCGTACTTCATCACCGTAGTAGTGGTCCATTAAGGCGAATTCCAAAAAGGCGCGGAAGTAGCCGCCAAAGCTGCCAATATCGTGGTGTCGCTGATCGGGAGAGAGGGGAACTGCTTGTACTTTCCTGCCCTGTCGGAGCAGGATGCGAATGGCGTCGGTCAAGCGCAGCTCACCTGCACGGCTGGGCCGAGAGCGGCGGATAGCCGCGAAAATGGCAGGGCTGAAGACGAAGCGTGCGGCAATTGCCCAATTGCCTGAAGGCTGTGGAGGCTTGTCGCTGATCTCGGCGACCTCAAACACCTCAGCCTGGACCGCTGTGCCTTCCTGGGGGAGCACAAAACTATAGGCTTTTGCCCTTTCAGGGGGCAGTTTCTCGACAGCGATGGTTGCTGCCACATCGTGCTCCAAGTGTTCCCGGATCATCTTGCGCAGCAGCGAACCCATCTCCGGCTCGCAGATGATGGAATCTCCCAGGGCAAGCACAAAAGGTTGCCCCGCGACGAAATCCTCTGCTAGGCTCAGCGCATCTGCCAAGCCCTGTGGCCCACTTTGTCGGATGTACGTCAGGTGCAAACCGGATTCCAGGTACGCTAGCTCAGCAAGAAGCTCATCGTGGCCGCGGTCTTGGAGGTGGCGTACCAATTCGGGGTCATGGTCAAAATGCTCCTGGATGAGTGTCTTGCGGCGGCCGGTAACGAAGCAAATGTTCTCCAGACCAGCGGCGCGCATCTCTTCGACGACGTACTGAACCATAGGGCGACGACCAACCGGGAGCAACTCCTTGGGCAGTACTTTTGTGGCAGGTAGAAGGCGTGTGCCCAAGCCCCCAACGGGGATCACGGCTTTGTATACATCCTGGATTTTTTGCATGCTCTTCCTTTCTACAGGGCCTTCCGGTTCGCAGCCGTATTGTAGCGCAAAGCGGCAGTACGTGCAAGTAAGGGGAAATTGCGTCCTCCCCTTGTTCGTAGGGCGCGCCTTTAGCGCGTTATCACGGCGCTGAAGCGCCTACTACACCGTATTACTTATTACTTCTCACTCGTTACTCCCTTCATGATCAGAGGCAAGAAGAAGCGCACTCGTGGAGTGGGAGTAATGGTCGGCGTCAAGGTAGGAGTGGGTATGGGCGTGGGGGTCGGGATAGCAGCCAAGGCCGCCCAAGCATCCAGCTTGCCATAGCCCCACCTTTCGTTTCTGACGCCGGTGTAGGCATCCTGGCGTGCGGTAGACTGCAGCATTTTCCTCCGCCCAGGGGATGTAGGTCGTATAGGTATTCTCATTATGCAAGCATTGGGCAAGCAGCAATCTCGCATCCGGCGCTACTCCGACATAGCGGCGCAAGCCAGGATTGCCACCCGCTAGGATGCTGCATACTTGCGTGCCATGGCCATCGCTATCTGGCGGGGCAGAGATGAGGTTCACGCCGCGGATGTATTCCGAGGCATTGGGGCCGAGCACGCGTTGCACTTTACAGGTGTCCAGCGCGAGCAAAACCTCTCCTATATCCACGGTGCCGTTTTGATTGCTGTCGTTGAGCAGAAAGAGGCGTTCGCCATAGGTGGGGTTGGCTTCGGTAAAGCCGCTTGTAGCGCCGAAATCGTGCTTGCCATTGCCATTGGCGTCGTTGTACAGCCAATCGGTAGCAGCATGGAAGGCGCCATCGTTGGTGCCAGGGATGCTATCAGCCGGGGACGAACTGCTGTCTATGAAATTCAAGCGTTCCGTGGCTTCAGCAGAGCCATTGCGGTTGAGGTCAACGGCGTCTATACCGGGGTCGAACCTGCCATTGCCGTCCACGTCCAGCCACGGGTATGTCCCGCCGTCAGCACGCCACAAGTCAGGGTGAAAGACGTCCACACCAGTGTCAAAGTCGGCGATGACCACGCCGCGGCCGGTCAGGGGCCAGCCGCCGGCGTCCAATACGTTCCAGACCTGATTGGCGCGTATTTCGGGGATGCTCACGTCCAGAGGCGGTGCGACAACGGGTTTCCAGGTGGAGTCTATGCGCTCAACACCTGGCCATCTCGCCAGTTGCTCCAGCGCCTCCCAAGGCACCCGTGCTCCATAGATGTTGCCAACGCGGGCGGTCTTGCCGTTCACGCGTGCGAATTCGATGCCCAGTTGCTTTTCCATCTGCGCCAAGCTCGGCTGGCGCAGGCTCGGGCGGAAGCGGATGCTCACCCCCACTTTATCGGACTGCAGGAGGGTGCGGATGCGGGGCGGGGCATTCCCTGCGGTGCGCAGTGCATGGAACATACGCAGAGTGGAGTCAAGTGCATAGGAATCTTCGGGCGCTTGGGCGTGGAGCAGAGGCGCGACGCTGCCAAGCAGCAATAGGATGATCGGCAATAGGAAATACAGCCTTTTGGATTGCTGGCGGCTCATCGGTTGGGGTTTAGGGTGTATATTGTCCATCAGGGACATATTCTATTGAGAAGTTAGGCGCTGTCAAAGCGAGGTGAGGGCTCTGAGGGACGGCCATCAACGAATATGGGAAACAAATAAACAAATGCTGACGCAACCCATTCATTGATGGCTGATGCTGGACAGAGCAACCTAGGAGAAGTGCACGCAATAGATTGGTAAAGTTTGACAAAAGGCATGGCTTATTTTACAATATGACCGTCTTTGCGGTTTGGGGCGTGGTGCGATACGTGTTATTTGAACCGTTCTAGTGTGGTTGGACAACGATGAAATAGCCAAGCGGATATGAAGGTAAGGGGTTCATGAAAGGAATCACCCGCACGGAACTGGTCTGGGTCGGCAAGTACGATGAGGAAGGCAACCTGCGCCCGGTTGAGCGCACCATCCTGCCCTTCCAGGTAGTCGAGACGGTCAACGAATCCAAAGCCGACCGCGAGAAAGTGCAGCGCGACCTGTGGACGCTGATGCCCCGCGACGACACCTGGCGCAACATGCTCATCTGGGGCGACAACAAGATCTTGATGTCCTCGCTCCTGCCGCGCTTTGCTGGTAAGATCAACCTTATTTACATTGACCCGCCTTTTGCCACCGGCCAGGACTTTTCCTTCCGCGTGCGCATCGGGGACGAGGAGTTCGTCAAGGAACCCTCCATCATCGAGGAGAAAGCCTACCGCGACACCTGGGGGCGGGGGCTGGATTCCTACTGCAGATGATGTATGAACGGCTTGTGCTCATGTGGGAGTTGCTGGCGGAGGATGGGAGTATTTGGGTGCACTTAGATTGGCGTGTGGATTCTCACATTCGCCTTCTGCTAGACGAGGTTTTTGGTGCACGCAACTTTCGGAATGAAATTGTGTGGGCATACAGAACTGGAGGAGCCCCTTCTATCGAGGGAGGGTTCCCGAGAAAGCACGACGTTATTTTGTATTACAGCAAGACCGATCAATTCTCACAGACCTTTAAACTCAAGGAGCGTGTCTATTACGAAAAGCCGTTCTTCACGACTCAACAGGATCGGCAAGGACGATACTATGCCGATGTCCTTCTGCGTGACGTCCTTGAAGGCGAACTGCAATTAGTTGAGGGTCAACGCGTGAACACTGTAAGTGTGAAGCCTGTGATCAATGTGTCTAATGAGAGATTGGGTTTCGATACACAAAAGCCCGAGGGATTGCTAAAAGTTATCATTATGGCTTCCTCCAACGAAGGCGACCTGGTGGCCGGCTTCTTTTGCGTACGCAAGGGGACGCGGGTGTGGGTCCCCCTCCCAACCTCCCCCGTCAACGGGGGAGGTGCTCTGTGCGCCGACGGGGGAGGTGCTCTGTGCGCCGACGGGGGAGGTGCTCT
>Ga0315298_1003911_pt1 | contig 22930 bp, 22 predicted proteins | sample WHS_1_MG_FD_203077 | JGI IMG/M metagenome (GOLD analysis project Ga0315298, IMG submission 203077) | Extremophilic microbial mat communities from Washburn Hot Springs, YNP, Wyoming, USA - WHS_1_MG | ecosystem: Environmental > Aquatic > Thermal springs > Hot (42-90C) | place: USA: Wyoming...
TGAAACAAGTAGGTATTGCGGAAGTAATATTTATGAAGATTTTTGGCTTTTGAATATTGATTAGATTATGTTAGGTGTGAGTAGGACTGAGACAGACATATATTAAACTTAAAGTTGAGATTTAATATGATGTCAAAGTTAAGAGAGAATGTTGATGAGCTTAGATAGAGGTGAGAAGAGATTAGAAAAAGTTGAGGAGGTCCTCAGTTTTTACGGGTGTGACGGAGTTGAGGAGAAAATAAGTAAGATCGGAGAGTATATAAGGCTAGTTTTGAAATGGAGAAAATGGGGACAGCTAACTTCTGCTTCGGATATGGATTCAATGGAAACAACTGTTTGTGAATCGCTTGGTATTTTATCCGTGCTTGATCATGAGGGGAATCTTGTAGTTGCTGATTTGGGCAGTGGGGGAGGAATTTTGGGGATACCTCTTGGAATAGCGTGTGAAAAATGGGGAATAAACCTACTGGAGTCTTCATCAAGAAAATGCGCATTCCTTGCGGAAGTTGTGGGAGTGCTTGAGCTGGAAAATGTGTCTATAAAGTTTGCGAGAGTGGAGGGAACGGGGAGTGTCGGTGCCTACCCCATTGTAATTTCGAGGGCATTTGGGAAGTTTAAGGAAATAATACCTGAAGTTTTTGCCATCCTTGAGGGCGGTGGAATTTATGTGACGTTGAAGGGAACCGATGCCGAAAAAGAGATAAGAGAGTCGATGTCCGAAATCATGAGATATGGCTTTGAATTTGAAAAAATAGTCACCCCTTCTCACTTTGAAAAGCTTGGGGAAGAGCCCTCATGCTCGCTTGTTTTATTGAGGAAGTTGTAAGATATTACCGTGCTAAGAGAGGAAGAGCAGGGTTGGAAAACTTTTGGAATAGAAAAGTACGAAAGGCATAGGTAAGTTGCGGGCTATTGCAATTACAAATCAGAAAGGCGGCGTTGGTAAAACAACGACGGCAATAAACATGAGTGCAAGCCTCGCACTCATGGGTGAAAGAGTTCTGATGGTTGACATGGATCCACAGGGGAATGCAACAAGCGGTGTTGGAATAGAGAAGTCTTCAATAGAACATTGCGTTTACGATGTTATGGTGAATGGTGTTGACCCAAAGCTGGTAATAATTCCAGGTCCTGTTGATGGGATGGATGTGCTTCCTTCAACACTTGAACTTGCAGCGGCGGAGGTAGAACTTGCTGCCGAACTTTCAAGGGAGAATCGCCTGAGACGGGGGTTAGAGCCGATAATTGGGGAATATGATTACGTTGTAATAGATTGTCCACCAGCGCTTGGTTTGCTTACTGTAAATAGCCTTGCCGCTGCGGGCGAAACGCTTGTCCCTATACAGTGCGAGTTTTACGCGCTCGAGGGCCTTGTCTATCTTATGCGGACAATACAGAGAGTGAAATTACACGTTAATCCAGAGCTGAGAATTACCGGCATTCTTCTTACAATGTTTGACGTACGCACAAACCTCTCAAAGGATGTGGAGGCGGAAGTGAGAAGGGAATACCCTGAACTTACCCTGAGGACGGTAATACCAAGGACTGTTAGGCTATCTGAGGCGCCAGGCTTCGGAAAGCCGATCATATTATATGAACCATCTTCAAAGGGTTCGATTGCATACATGGAACTTGCAAAGGAAGTGATGAATTGTGGCAAAGAGAGGACTTGGCAGGGGTCTTGATGTCTTGATAACTTCTGCTTCTCAGAAGGAGGGGCAGAGGCTTGAGGATGTTCCAGTAAAGGATATAAGGCCAAGTAGAAGACAGCCGAGGAAAAGGTTTGACTCGGAGACGATTAAGGATATGGCACAATCAATAAAAGCATTCGGAGTTCTTCAGCCGGTTATACTGAGGCCTCGCGGGACAGAATACGAGCTTGTTGCGGGTGAGCGTAGGTGGCTTGCAGCAAAGGAAGCAGGACTTGAGAAGATACCCGCTATAATCAGGGAATCAACCGAGACCGATGCTCTTGAAATTGCGTTGATTGAGAATCTCCACCGGGACGATCTCAATGGAATCGAGGAGGCGCACGCCTACGTTCAGTTGCTTGATGACTTTGGGATAACACACGAGGAGTTATCAAGGCGCGTGGGGAAAAGCAGGTCTGCAATAACCAATGCCTTAAGGCTTTTGAAGCTCCCTGCTGATGTGCAAAAGCAGGTAATGGAAGGAAGGCTTTCAACAGGTCATGCAAGAGCATTGCTTGCTTTGGAAAATGCAGATGATCAGAAGGAACTTGCAAATAGGGCGATAGAAAAAGGCCTTACTGTAAGGCAGCTTGAGGAATTGGTGAGAAGGAAAGCAAGCTCTCGTGCAAGCACAAGGCGAGTGAGAGAGTTGCCTCAGGAAGTATCTGATTCTTTGAAGCGCCTTGAGGAAATGCTCGAGACAAGGGTTAGGGGCATGCTTGGCAGGAGGAAGGGGAGGATCACTATTGAGTTTAAGGGAATCGAGGAGTTTTCGAGGATTGTAAGTTTGATTGAAGCGGGTGCTGAAAGGTCAAGGGAACCAGGAAATCACTGGGGCTCCTGAACCTTGATAATTGTTATGCTTGGCCTTTTGAAAGTGCAAGCTCCACAAGCCTTTCAACTAGGTCTTCAAAAGAGATTCCTGCTTTTTCTGCTGACATTGGCAAAAGGCTTGTTTCTGTCATACCTGGACTAATGTTTAACTCAAGTACATATGGGATTTTATCTTCACTTACAATGATGTCAACTCTTGATAAGTCCTTGCATTTGAGTAGCGTATGCGTTTTGAGTGCAATTTCTTCTGCTTCTGAAAGAACTTCTGAGGGGAGTCTGGCAGGGATAAAATATTCAGTCTTTCCAGGTGTATAACGTGATTCAAAGTCGAAGAAACCTGTGTGAGGGACTACCTCGACAGATGGCATGACTTGGGGGTTCTTGCTTCCAAGGACACTTATGGCTATCTCGCAGCCGCTTATGTACTCTTCAAGGAGGACTCTTTCATCATAGCCAAGAGCGGTGACGATTGCCTCCGGCAGCCCCCCCCTTTCTTTTACTATCTGTACACCAAGGGCTGAGCCCTGAGCAGACGGCTTAACGACGATGGGAGAGCCAAGTTTTTCCCAGGCTAAGTCGAGAAGTGCTCGTGCTCCCATTTCCTTCAGAGTTGGGGCACTCAGTGTAAAGTATCTTGGTGTGGGAATTCCGCTGGCAAGGAATAACTCCTTCGAGAGGACTTTATTGAACCCTATTATGCTTGATAGGGGTCCAGGGCCGGTGTATGGTATGTTAAGAATTTCAAGAAGCTCCTGAACAGTGCCATCCTCGCCATACTTTCCATGGAGGGCGATATAGACTAAATCAGGCCTCTCTTTTATTAGAGTGGGTACAAGAGACTCGTCAACATCTAACTCAAGGACGGGATACCCTCTCTGGGCAAGAGCGCGAGCGACCCTTTTCCCTGATTTTAGGGATACGCTTCGCTCGAGAGACCTTCCACCCATAAGGACGGCTACTCTGGGCTTCATAATAAGTCCTCCCTTCTTGTTTAACTCAATTCCCTGTTAATTCCAAGGGAACGATATAGTTCTATCTCCTTCCTTATAACTTTTCCAAGGCGCTTGATGCCTTCAATTATTTGTTCTTCTGGAGGGTAACTGAAGTTCAATCTCATTTTGTTTTTTCCACTAGCATCCGGATAAAATGCGACGCCGGGGACGAATGCTACCCCTGAGTCGATGGCTAAAGGTAGCATCTTGGTAGTATCAAGGTATTCGGGTAGAGTTACCCAAATGAAGAGACCGCCCTCAGGATGCGTCCAATTAGAGTCCTTTGGGAAATATCTCTCGAGGGCTTTTAGCATTGAGTCACGCCTTGACTTGTACATAGGCCTGATCTTTTCGAGGTTATTTTTCCATAAACCACGGGCAATGAAGTTTTCGGCTAAGAACTGGTTTAGAGAGGAAGAGCAAAGGTCAGCTGACTGCTTGAGAATTGTAAGACGCTCTATTATAGTTAATGGGCCATATACCCAGCCTATCCTTAAGCCCGGGGAAATGATCTTTGATAAGGTGCCAAGGTAGATGACCTTTTGCGGATCTCGCGCTACAAGTGGCCTTAGTGGCTTGCCTTCAAATCTGAGAAGTCCATAGGGATTATCTTCGATTGTCAGCAGATTGTATTTGCGGGAGAGTTCAATGAGCTGCTCCCTTCTTTTTTCGCTCATTGTGACGCCAGCTGGATTGTTGAAGTTTGGAACGAGGTAGACGAATTTGGGAGAAAGGCCCTCTTCGAGTTTTCTTTCGAGGATTTCCACTCTCATTCCCATCTCGTCTAATGGAATTGTTACAAAGGTCGGAGCAGCGGGGCGGAAGGCGGAAAGAGCACCAACATATGTTGGCCCTTCGATTACAATTGGGTCTCCAGGGTTAATGAACAATCTTGCAACAAGATCAAGTGCTTGCTGGCTCCCTGTTGTTATTAGGATGTGTTCGGGTTCTGCATTTATGCCTTCAGCTGCCATGATTTCAAGGAGCCTTGTCTTAAGCGAGTATCTTCCCTCGGTTTCGCAGTATTGAAGCGCCTCTGTGTGGGAGTTTGTAAGAACGTCGGTTGCGATCTCTGAGATCTCCTCTGCGCTTAGAGCTTCTATAAAAGGAAGACCACCGGCAAAGGAAATAATGTCGGGACGCCCTGCAATGCTCATGAGGTCCCGTATCTCAGAGGATCTCAATAAAGAACTCGATGATGAGTAATGGCCTTTATATGGGTCAAAATCAATCTCAGATTCCACTGGTTTCCTCCGAACGTAAATACCCACCTAAGTTTCACTGAAGGTAACCGATGGTAGCCTGGTTGTCAAACCCCTTATGAGTCTTACATGAGGCTTTAAGGTATCTTTGTTCTCAACCGACAGGATGTCTAATATGAATTGATGTGCTAAAAGCAGGAAAGAAGAAAGGGTGGTTCCTGTGAAATCTTGAATGGTGCTCGGTTAGCTGAAAGCAAGTAGAAAGAGCACGGTTGAGAGGGTGATTGAATTTTGATTGTGATAGACAGGGCTGACAATGAGATGGTGAAGGAATGATTGTCGATGAAATATAATCATTTCTATTGAGGGGGTTTGCCTTAAGTTAAGGCTTTGAGAGATCTCAGGATTTCAATTTGGAGGATGTTTTGCTTGAAGAAGAACAAGCCTTTTCTTTGTTAAAAAGAAGAATCTTCCTTGACAGAGGCCTTGATTGTAAGCAGTACAAGGAAAATTACTTGAAGAGAAGATTTGCTGTTCGTATGAGAGCAACTGGTGCACGTGATTATCTTGAGTATTTGAGGATCCTCAGAAATGACCCGAATGAGTACACAAGACTTCTTGACGAGTTAACCATAAACGTAACCCAGTTTTTCAGGGATGAAGATGTTTACTTAAAACTGAGAGACGAAGTCATTCCGGAAGTTTTACGCGAGAAGGAGAAAATTTCTTCGAGGTCAATAAGAATATGGAGTGCAGGATGCTCGAGCGGGGAAGAAGCCTATTCTGCTGCAATACTTGTTGACTACAATCTTAAGGAAGAGATGCAAAATTGGAATGTAAGGATAGTTGCTTCTGACATAGATGAAATTAGCCTCAAATTAGCGCGAGAGGGAACTTATGAGGCTGTGGGAATCCTTAAAGGGATGGATCCAAAGAGATATTTTGAAGTTGTGCAGACAGACGAGGGAAGAAGGTATCGGGTAAAGGAATTCATTAGGCAAAGGGTAAAGGTTGAAAGGATCAATCTGATCGACAAGCACGAAAAGCGGCATTTTGACATAGTACTTTGCAGGAACGTCCTTATCTATTTTTCAAGGGAGGTTCAGTCTCGTTTAATTCACTCGCTTGCTCTTGGTATGCGTAAGGGCGGGTTTCTTGTTCTTGGAAAGTCGGAAACGTTGGGACGTGATGTAGAGGTGCTTTTCAAGCCGGTTTTTCCGAGGGAAAGGATATACAGGTTGGTGTCCGAACCGGGCTCTTGAAGTGGGTATTTCAGTTGTTTCAAGAATGCTTGTATTGGTTTTTCATTAAGAGTGCAAAGGGTAATTGGAAAGAATAAAGTCAACCTTTGTTGGTAGATTGCATGAAACCTTGGTAGAGGTAGGGAAGTTGGCAATTTTCATAGTCCAAGACATAGGCTGTGGAGTTGCAAGCGCATCTTCTTTTTTGGGATTATAATCGATATAGTAAGGCATAGAAATTTTCGTTCATGAAAGATAAGGTAACAAAACTTGAGAACGAGGCTAAAAGGGAGGGGAAGGATAAAAGTTTTCCTTACACTGCCTTAGGCTTTGTTTGAAAGTGGCGAAAGGAATGGCGTGAGGGCATTGAGGTTTTTGTTTAGTATGGGGGACTAAGGTGACGGATACCAGATCAAGAAAAGGGTTCAGCGCAAGGCTTGGTGAGGCCTGGCAGGGCTTGCCAATGAGCACGAGGTTCATGTTAAGAACTTCGATATTTTCAATCCCGGCTGCAATTGCGGCGGGGTTGATTTTTGTGAGAATCCTCGTTTCCGAAAGAACGCTTGTTAAGTACCTCGAAGGGGGAGGGCTCGGGCTTGCCGCTGGTGTTCTTGCCTTAGCAGCCGCCGGGAGTGCTGCCGTGTTGATGTACGTTCGGCCTCTTGAGAGAGTGAAGGAAGTTGCAGGTAAACTTGAAGAACGAGACTTTAGCGTGGAACTTGAGATAGGGAAACGAAAGGAACTTATACCAATCCAGGATGCGCTGAACAGGATGATTGGATCAGTAAGGTCACTTATAGATAGCATGCATGATGTTGCGGACGAGATTGCAAACTCAAGCAGTTTAATGGCTACCGTGTCGAAGGAAACGAGCGATGCTGTCCAGAGCACAGCCTCTACTGTTGCAGGACTTGCAAGGGGAGCGGAGGATCAGGTGAACTCCCTGGTAGTTGCCTCAAACACAATAAACCAGATGGCGGAGGAGATTGAAAGGGTTGCGGAGGCGACTCGCGAAGTTGCGAAATACAGTTTGGAAGCGAGGGTGACAGTCGAGGATGGAGTAAACGCGGTAGACCGCGCGAAGGAGAAGATGGGGGTTCTGGTAGCGTCTACGAGCGAAAGCGCGAACAGTGTTAGAAACTTAGGCGAACTCTCTGAACAAATAGGACTAATCGTTGATGTTATTACGGATATTGCGGACCAGACCAACCTTCTTGCTCTTAATGCGGCAATAGAGGCTGCACGTGCAGGTGAGCATGGGAAGGGTTTTGCGGTGGTGGCAGGTGAGGTAAGAAAGCTTGCTGAGGGTTCCGCAAGGGCGGCAAGCCAGATTGCTGGAATCATAAGAGAGATACAGAAGACAATAAACGAAACTGCGCACTCGATGGAAGGAAGCTCGAGGCTTGCCGAAGATGGTGCAGCAGTAGTGGGTGAGGCAGGTCAAGCGCTTCATAGAATTAAAGAAGCAGTCGAGACTATAGGTGCTGAAACTCACGACATTTCACAGGCAACCGATACTGTTTCCGAGGGGGCAAACAAGGTTGTTGAGATAATGGGTTCTGTAGCAAGCATTTCGCAGCAATCTGCATCTGCTACTGAAGAGGTGTCTGCGACAGTTGAGGAACAAACTGCTTCAATGGAGGAAATTTCTGCAGCCGCAGCCGAGCTTGCAGAAACCGCGGAGAAACTAAGGAAAATGATTGAGGGAATTAAAACTCAGTAAACTCAAGTTATTGGAGGTATAAATGGAAGAGACAAGCTTTGCGCTGGCTGGAGATTTGCAGCTTGTTGCTTTCAATGTTGGAAGGGAGAATTTCGGGGTGGACGTAAGGAAGGTAGAGGGAGTCATCTCGCTTGTTGATATTACAAGAATGCCAAGGGCGCCTGATTTCGTAGAAGGAATAATAAATCTTCGCGGTCAGATAATTGCAGTAATTGATCTTGCAAAAAGGCTTGGGATAGAGGGGACTGAAAGAAGCGAGAAGACAAGGATTGTTGTCGTGGAGTCGCGTGACGTGAAAGTTGGCTTGATCGCGGACTCGCCGGAGGTGATAACTATAAGTGCAGAGAACGTTGAACCTTCACCTGCCATAGCGGTAGGTGGTGTTGAGTCGGCATTTATTAAGGGTGTTGTGAAGATGGATGAGAAGTTGCTCATACTTCTTGATGTAGATGAGGTTTTGTCTGAAGAGGAAAGAGGCGGAGTCGAAGAGATTGAGCATAGAGAGGAAGAGGAAAAGGCTTGATTTTGCATAGGGATGTCTTTTAGAGGTTATAGAAAAGAGAAGGAGAAGGCCTATGGCTCCAACTGTTCTCATTGTTGATGATGCTCTTTTTATGAGGATGATGATTAAGGATATCCTCACTAAGGATGGCTTCGAGGTTGTGGGTGAAGCTGAGAATGGGATAGAGGCTGTTAGAAAATATGCGGAACTAAAGCCAGATCTTGTTACCATGGACATCGTAATGCCAGAGATGGACGGGATAGAAGCCGTCAGGAATATCCTTAAGCTTGACCCGGATGCTAAGGTTCTCATGTGTAGTGCTATGGGACAGCAACCTCTGGTTGTAGAGGCATTGGAGGCTGGAGCAAAGGACTTTATTATAAAACCTTTTCAACCAGCGAAGGTAGTCGAAGCGGCGAGAAAGGCGCTTCGTGAAGGGACATAGAATTCCCTGGAGGCATATCCTTGGAGAGTAAGAAAATTTCAGTACTTATAGTTGACGATTCGGCGTTGGTCAGGCAGCTCCTTTGTGACATGATTCGCGACGACCCCGAATTGGAGGTTGCAGGTGTTGCAAGGGATGGGGTCGAGGCAATCAAACTTATTAACCAGCTTGATCCGGATGTTGTGACAATGGACATTTACATGCCGGAAATGGATGGCCTGACTGCTCTTGAGTACATCATGAAAAAGACACCAAGACCTGTTGTTATGCTCTCTGCCTTGGTGAGGAAAGGCGCGGAGCCAACTCTGAGGGCGCTGGAGCTTGGGGCAGTTGATTTTATCTTGAAGCCATCGCAATATCCAACTTCCGTTGGTGAGATTAAAGAAGATGTAATTCAGAAGATTAAGGCAGCCGCAAGGTCGAAGGCAAAGGAGGTTTGGGAACGTTCAAGGAAAGCGAGGGCACCAAAAAAGGTAAGGGTAAAGAAGGCAGAAGTGCGCGGTGGTCGCATCGTTGTTATTGGTGCCTCCGCTGGAGGGCCGAAAGCAATTTCAGAAGTTCTCCCTGCATTACCGGAGGAATTTCCTGCATCGATGGTAATAGTTCAGCATATGCCATCTCCATTTACTGCTTCTTTTGCTGAAAGACTTAACGCGAGGGCGAGAATAGATGTTAAGGAAGCAGAGGAGGGGGAAGAGCTTTCGTTAGGCAGAGCCATTGTTGCTCCCGGCGGAAAGGATACGGTTTTTGAAAAGTCACCTGATGGTTCTGTTAATGTGAGGCTTCTTCCCACTGTTGCAAAGCATGGTGCAAGTCCTGTAATAGACGTGACGATGGAAAGTGCTGCTCGCCTGTTCAGAGAAAGGACAATAGGTGTTTTGCTTTCCGGTATGGGAAGTGACGGGGCATTAGGACTTGGGATGATAAAGGAGGCGGGAGGGGTCACTATTGTGCAGGACGAGAGCACAAGCCTCGTTTATGGAATGCCGAAGGTGGCAAAGGACAGACGGGTTGCGGACGAAATCCTTCCCGTCGATGAAATAGCAAGGGCGATAGTGGAAAAGATTTAGTTTGAGGCATAAGTTCTATGGAAATGGATGTCTCTCAATACAAGGATCTTTTTATAACCGAAGCTCAGGAGCATCTTGACGCTTTGAACAAGTTCCTTCTCGAACTGGAAAGCGAGCCTTCCAACCTGGAAGTCTTGAACGAGATATTTCGCTCTGCGCACACGCTTAAGGGCATGTCTGCTACCATGGGCTATGATGATCTCACGGAACTTGCCCATGAGATGGAAAATCTGCTTGAGCACCTTCGCGCAGGAGAAATTCCTGTTACTGCGCATGTAGTGGATACTCTTTTTTCATGTTTTGACACCCTTGGCGAAATCATTTCTGCAATCGCCGAGGACAAGCCTCAAGGGGTGGAATTTTCTTCCCTGATTTCTGAGATAAGGGCAATAACCGAAGGAGTGCTCGCCGGGGGGAAGCCCGGTAGTGAGGTTGAGGCTGAAGTAAAAAGGGTAGAGCCCGGGACCACAAAGGAGAAAGAGGAATTGCCTGCGGAAGGAGAGGAAATTCTCGAAATAGAAAAGGAAAAGATTGAAAAATATGCATCTATTCCCGGGATGGGAGTCTCGCGGATAAATGTTGTACTTGCTGATGGTTGTATTCTCAAGTCCGTTCGGGTATTCATGGTCTTTAAGAAACTTGCTCAAATGGGGGAAGTAATTGCCTCTGTTCCATCAGTTGAGATGCTTGAGGATGAAAAATTTGAAAATTCATTCCAGATTGTTTTTGCTACGAGGGAAGACCCGGAAAGGATAGAGAAGGCGCTCCTGGGAATTGCAGAAGTTTCAAGTGTTAAGGTTGATGTTCTGGTTAAGTCTGAAGTGGAACCAGTTAAAGAAAAGGAAGTTGCAAAGGCCTCTGCGGAGGCCCGGGCAGGGCTTGCAAGAAAAACTCAAAGCGTTCGCGTGAACATAGAGCGCCTGGATAACCTTATGAATTTAGTTGGGGAGCTCGTGATAAATAGAACAAGACTTTCGGAAATTGCCTCCGGATATAACATACCTGAATTAAGGGAGGCGCTTGACCAGACTGCAAGGCTTACTGCAGAACTTCAGGACGAAGTTATGAAAACAAGGATGGTTCCGGTGGAGCAGATATTCATGAGATTCCCAAGGATGGTCAGAGATCTTGCTCATTCTCAGGGGAAGGAAATTGACTTCTTAATTGAGGGGAAAGAGATAGAACTCGACAGGGCTATCCTTGATGAGATTTCTGACCCGCTTATGCACATGATAAGAAACGCTATTGATCATGGTATAGGGTCACCGGATGAGAGGGTGAGAAAGGGAAAGCCTGCAAGGGGAATAGTGAAGCTTTCTGCCTACCGCGATAGAAATTATGTAGCAATCGAGGTAGAAGATGATGGTGAGGGAATAGATGCGGAGAAGGTTTTCTCGCGTGCACTTGAGAGGGGAATAATAACGGAGGAGGAAAGAAGACAGTTGACGCGAGAAGACATCCTGCGAATTATATCTACTCCTGGTTTTTCTACATCGGAGCGAGTGAGCGACGTGTCGGGGCGTGGCGTTGGAATGGATGCGGTGAAGGCAAAAACGGAATCGCTTGGAGGGTTTGTAGTTCTTGATACTGTGCCGGGTAGAGGGACGAAGGTCACACTAAAATTGCCCCTTACACTCGCGATCGTCCAGGCCCTTATGGTTGAGGTTTCGGGCGAGATTTACGCGGTACCACTTGGAACAGTGCGGGAGACACATACGGCGAATCCCATGGATATAAAAACAGCACAGGGACAGGAGGCTATTTTCTTAAGAGACGAGGTAATACCGCTTTTAAGGCTTGACAGGCTCCTTGGTTGCAGGAATGTTCTGAATGGTTCTCAAGCATTTCCATGCGTTATAACGGAGATCGGGCCAAGGCTCGTTGCATTAGGTGTTCACTCGCTCATTGGACAACAGGAAATTGTGATAAGTACTCTTGATAAGTTTTTGAAAAGAATAGAGGGGTTTGCCGGGGCGACAATTCTTGGGACGGGAAGGGTTGCTTTAATTCTCGATATACCGAGCCTGATATCTTAATGAGAAATAGGAAACGAGGATTTTATGGAAGAGGGGAAATTCAATGGGTTCCTGACTGAACTTCAGATTGATGCCCTGAAGGAGGTTGGGAACATAGGCGCCGGGAATGCTGCGATTGCACTTTCCGAGATGGTTGAAAAGAAGGTTGATCTTTCCGTGCCAAAGGCAAGTATTCTTCCACTGGTGAAAGTTCCTGAACTTGTTGGCGGGCCCGAGGTTCCGGTTGCTGGTGTCTACTTGAGGATTGTGGGAGATACTCATGGTAGCATCCTGCTTCTTCTTGAAAGAGATAGTGCCATGTCTCTTGCGGAGCTTATGGTTATGCAGAAACTCGGCGGCCCTGATGATGAGGAAGTGAAGAGGAGTGCTCTTCAAGAGACGGGGAGCATTCTTTCAGGTGCATATCTTTGTGCTCTGGGTGAGCTAACAGGACTTGTATTCAAACAGTCTGTTCCTGCCTTTGCTATCGATATGGCAGGTGCAATTATAGACTATGTACTTATTGATCATGCGGAGCATGAAGATTATGTGCTTGTCGTGGAGACGGATTTCAAGGTGGAAGGTATAAAGATCCAGGGACATCTTGTTCTGTTCCCTGATCTTGGCACATTGAGTACAATACTGGAACGTTTGGGAGTTCCGATTGAATGAGACCCTTACGGTTGGAGTCGCGGAGATAAAGGTATCGGCAAACTCTGCAACTCTCGCAAGCTTTGGCTTGGGGTCTTGCGTTGCCGTTGCTATGTTCGACCCGATCCGAAAAGTGGGCGGGCTTGCTCATGTGATGCTACCTGAAGGAAGAAGTAAGCCCCAGCAAAGCAACCCAGGTAAGTTTGCAGATACGGCGGTTCTAAGTTTGTTTCAGGAACTTTTAAAACTTGGAGCAAAGCCATATTCGCTCAAATGCAAGATAGTTGGTGGCGCTCAGATGTTTGAAATCCCGGGCTCTCGTAGTGGTAGCCCCGATTCAAGGGGAGGTATCTCTTCGAACATTGGCGAGAGGAATGTTGAGGCCGTTAAAAAAGCCCTGAAAGAGCTTGGCGTACCGATAGTTGCGGAGGAAACGGGCGGAAACTTCGGAAGAACTGTGAGGTTTAACACATCTACTGGCGAACTTGAGATAACGTCCATATACCATGGGAAGGTAGTGATTTAAGGCTTTTAAATGGGGGTTATTTTTATGTTTTGAATCGCTCGACAAGCTTTTTTAACTCTTTAGCCTGGTCAGAAAGCCTCTTTGCTGCTTGGGCTATTTCTTTTGCTGCTGAGCGCTGATCCTGACTTGCGGTTGCAATTTCAACTGCTTTAGATGCACCAACCTCAGAAAGAATCTCGATATCAGAAATTAGCTCTTTAACTTCCTTAAATGCAGGCGCCTCATGGACATGAGCAGGCATGCGCTCTGTAGAGTCGGAGATTTCGCGAAGTTTCTGCACCTGAGTTTCCAGATTCTTTGTAAGGACTATTACGGAGTTCACAATTTCCTCTGAGTTCTCGAAGAGGTCCCTTGTTGCTGCAGATTGTTCTTCGGAGACGGAAAGCATTCTTTCGGAGGATTGCGTTGCGTCGGAAATTGCCGCTCTAAGATAGTCTCGCATTCTAAGCAGCGTTGCTGCCAGAGTGCCTATCTGGTCTCTTGTCCTTATTGCAACCTCTACAGTGAGGTCGCCGGAGCCGATGCGCTCTGCTGTGCTGGCAAGTTCTGTTATCGGAGATGAAATGCTCCTGCCAAGCAAGATTGCAACTACGGTAGCTGCAAGGACTATGGCGGCTGTGAATGCTTCAAGTATTATGGCTAAGGTGTGCGCTGGGGAATAGGCTTCATCTGAGGGGACAATTACCCCAACTGCCCAGTCAATTTCGGTAGCTGAAATGCTTGGGCGGGTTACCGGAGCATAGGTAATAAGGTATTTCTTCGCGCAATATGTGAAGACCTTGTTGCCGTAGCGAGAGCGAAGGATGTCTGCTGACAGAGTTTTAAGGACAATTAATTCTTCACTTGTTAGTTTTGGTCTGTGCGAAAAAAGATAGCCTGCCATAATGCTTCCGTTGCTTCCAATCAAAACAGCATGTCCCGAGTCAAGAATGCTTACGCCATCTATCGCCTTCTTGATATCGCTTAGGGAAGTGAAACAAACGGCGTATGAGAAAATTTGCTTATTTGCATCTTTTACTGGAGTTGAAACGGCAAGCACTGGAGAATCAAGGAACATGTTTGAAAGCTCCTGACTATTATCGATATATGTGAATACGACCTGGGCAGTCTCTGCATTTCTAAACCAGGTCGTATTGCCAACATAGCCAATTCCTCCAAGCTTTCCCGTTCCACAAATTACATTTCCACCCGTGTCGACAAGTAGAGCACCTAGGCCAATTGGCCATCCATCCATGAAGATTGAAAGCGTTTTTTGCTTTTCCTCAAGACTTGAAAGGGGATCTCGAAGAATTGGTAGATTAGATAGGAGTTGCATTCTTGAAGTCCTTCTCTCAAAAGCAACTTCGAGTGAATTACGGGCTAGTCCGGTAAAATCGAGCATGGTATTTTCAATGTTCTTCTTAAGAGTCCTGTTTGTTATGAGATAGGAAACTATTGAGATTGCTGCAAGTGATAGGATTGTGACGAGAAGTATCGAGGCTATTATCCTTAAGCGGAGATCCTTTTCAAAGAATCTCAAAGCCTACCCCTTCCATTTATTCCTGATAAGTTGCCTTTTTATCTCGGAACGTTTTTTTATCATATATGATATGAATTGTGAGTTCAATTGTATTTTTTAGATCTGGATTCCAATTTATTTAATCCTCAGCAATTGATTTCACGCCGGAAAAGTATTTTTTTAATGAGCAAAGGATAGCATTCGCTATTTTTTCAATGAATTCTTCACTTAGCGCCATACTTTCTTCCTCCGGGTTAGTAACAAAGAATGGCTCAATTACAACTACCGGCATCTTGGTGTCGCGGAGGATGGTAAATGCTGCGCCATGCGCACCGAGGTTGGGGGAGCCAAGTACACGGGTGAGGTCTTCTTGAAGGTGATTTGCAAGCCTGAATCCGTATGGCGAGTGGTATCCTCCCCTTGCATAGTAGTAGGAGCGAATTCCTCTTTCTTCCGGGTTCTTTGATGCTCCAGCATGAATGCTCAAGACAAGCTCTACGCCTTGAGCGTTTGCCCTTGAGGCACGCTCTTCTTCTGAAAAGTATTCTCCTGGTCTGCGAGAGAGAATGGTAGTCGTCTTTTCCTTAATCAAGAGTTTGCTCAAAGAGAAGGCGATTCTCAAAGCACACTCACTTTCAGTTACACCTTTTGGCCCTACCTCTCCTGGGTCAGCTGGTGCTCCATGCCCGGGGTCTAACATTACCCTCCTTCCCTGTATGCCACCTGTTGGAAGACCCTTTTCAGACTCCCTGAAAGGAGCAATCCCTTCCCTTCTTGTTATGCGCGAAAGCCGAAGGAGCGAAGCGATTGTTTTTGGCCCTGCGACTCCATCCGGTGGTAGGCCTGTGTTTCTCTGAAATTGCTCAACGGCCCTTGCTACCTGCTCGTCGAATATCCCGTCTTCTTTCCCGCTGTAGAATCCAAGTATATTAAGCCTTCGTTGGAGTTCGGAGACATCATCTCCGCGAAATGGTGGCTCTCTTAGATAGAGGAAGCGCGAACCAATGACATGACTTGCCTCGACCAAGGATCTCCATGTATCGGGGCCAACGATCCCATCAATCCTAAGGCCACGGTTTTCCTGGAATGAAATTACCGCTTTTTCCGTTTCCTTGCCAAAAAATGATTTTTTTACCTCAATTGAGTTTCCGTCGAGGAATCCTGCAAGTATAAGCCTTGACTGGATATCCGCAACCTCGCGACCGCTTGAGCCAAACCTAAATAGTTTCAAAAACTCCTCCTTCGAGCTTCATGCTTAGCCTATCGTTCAGCAAGCGTGATTTTTATATTCTGGCGGTTACAATTTTTTACTTGTGTGCAATTATAATAGGGTGGCGTTAGGGTTAAAAGTATTTATTTGGTTTATACTCTTATGTGACTGTGCTAGGCGGGGAGCTAGCGGTGCCCTGTACCCGCAATCCGCTACAGCGGGGCCGAATTCCCGCCCGAGGCTTTGGAGGTGGGGAGTGCTTGCCCTGGTAAGCGGTGATGAAGGCTGGGTCCCGCGCAACGGAGACTTGCGAACCCCGTCAGGTCCGGAAGGAAGCAGCGGTAAGCAATAATCGCCGTGTGCCGTGGGGAAACCTGGTTGGAGCTGGCTGCCGGGTGCTTGCCCCTTGTCGACTGGTCGAAGGCGGGTGCACAGTCACTCTATCTTCTATGGAATGAAGGTGAGATGTTTTGGAGAGCACGTCTTTGTATCGGAAGTGGAGACCTCAGAGGTTCTCTGAGTTGATTGGACAGAAGCATGTGACGTCTACTCTTGGGAGCGCGCTTCGGTCGGGAAGGATTGCGCACGCGTATCTTTTTTGTGGTCCGAGGGGAACTGGGAAGACAAGTACTGCGAGAATACTTGCAAAGGCGATAAACTGCGTGAATGGTCCAACGGATGAACCTTGCAATGAGTGCGAACCTTGCGTTTCTATATCAGCGGGGAGAGCACTTGACGTTATAGAAATTGACGCGGCAAGTAACAGGAAAATAGATGAGATCAGGGAACTTCTTGAGAAGATTCCATTTGCCCCAACTGCTCTAAGAACCAAGGTTTATATAATAGACGAGGTGCATCAATTAACACCCGAGGCTTCAAGCGCACTTCTTAAGACTCTCGAAGAGCCACCCCGTCATGTTGTTTTTGTGCTTGCAACTACCGAACCGCATAAGATCCTTCCGACAATAATATCAAGATGCCAGAGGTTTGACTTCCAGCTTGTTTCCGCTCAGGAGATTGCAGAGCTTTTAAGTAGAATTGCAGGAGTTGAGGGGATAAGGGTTGAAAGTGAAGCGATTGACCTTATTGCTGAACATGCTCATGGCTCGGTGCGCGATGCGCTCGGGGTTATGGATCAGATTTCAAGTTTCTCGGGCGAGGAAGTCTGTGCTTCCGTAGTTGCGGAGCTTCTTGGCGAGGTTGAAACCAGAGTTGTTATCAAAATGCTCGATTTAATTGCAGACCGTGACACTGCTGGCGCAATTTCGCTTGTTGGGAGAGTCTTAGAAAGTGGAAAGGACCCAAGGAGGTTTGCCGAATCACTGATTTCTCACCTGAGGTCTATTTTCCTCATACAGAATTCGGCAAATCCGGAAGAGATTGTTCAAGCAACTCGTGAACACTATGAGAGACTTTGCGCGAAGGCGAAGAGGTTTAAACCGTACGAGGTGCTGAGGCTTATTGAGAGATTTGGTGATGCGCATAGAGAGATGCGCTGGAGTGAAAATGCAAGGCTCGTTCTTGAATGTGCAGTTGTTAAGGCGACGAGGATTGATACTGATGTGACTGTTGAGGGTTTACTTTACAGGATGGATGAACTTGAGAGGAAGATCGAAGCCATTGCAGGCGGCAGTCTTCCTGTTGCTCGGAAGTCTTCGAAAACAAAGGGGATTGAAGCAGTAGGAAGAATTGAGCCTCCCGTGGAGATGGCAGAGGAAAAACAATCGGGCGTGTTGCAAAGTAATGAGTTAAAGGAGAAGGGGAAATCGCCAGGAGGAGCGCAAGGGATGAAGATATCGGTTTCTGGAGTGCTTATTACGAGGGAGGAAGCGAGGCGCGCCTGGTCTGCTGTTCTTGCGGAACTTAAAAAAGAGGGAAGGGTGAGACTTTTCGCTTTGCTCTCCAGAGCGAGGATTGCAGATGTTCAGGATGACTCCTTTTCTCTGGAATTTGCTGGGGGAGCGTCCTTTGCAATGGAGGTGCTTAAGGATTCTCAGGAGGTAAGAATTGTAGAAAGAATTGTTCGAAAAGTACTTGGAGAGGGAGCATGCTTGAAGATTGTAGATACGGTTGACAAAGTTGTTACTCCTAAAAAGAGTGCGCCCGGCAAGAAGAAAGTAACTATTGAAAAGTTGATTAACGGGAAGACAGAAAGAGGGTTAAGGGGTTTAGAGAGCAAGAATGAAGGAGAGGTGCGGGAGAAAGAGGAGAAGTCCCAGGGAGAGCAAAAGGCAGGGAGTGCTCAAGTTGTAGCGAGGCTGATAAAAGAGGATTTCGATGGAGAGATAATTGAGGAAAAGGGAGATTAGAGGGGTGTTTGGATTTGTCGAAAGGAAGGTATTACCCAAAGGCAAAAGGGAGCGCGGGAAAGCCTAAGAGAGAAGAACTGCTCAGGGTTATTGGAGAGAGTTTTGGGAAAGTGCAGGAGATTCTTGCAGAAAGAACCGTTGAGTGCTCATCTGGCGGTGGAGCGGTTAGGGTTGTGATGGATGGAAACCAGAAGGTAAAAAGCATAAGCATCTCTCAAGAGGCATTGGATGCAAAAGATGTTGAGATGCTTGAGGATATGATTCTTGCTGCTTTTAATGGTGCGGTTGAGAAGTCGAAGGGACTTGCAGAGGAGTTGGTGGGTGAGATTGCCGGAGGGATTGGACTTCCTGGCGGACTTGGTATTTAAGGATAGATAGTTTTGGCGAGGAGTAGGAAATGTCAGTTTATGCAGAGCCGCTTGAAAGACTTATAGGTGAACTTTCCAAACTGCCCGGGATTGGACCAAAGTCAGCACAGCGAATCTCTTTCTATATTCTTTCGCTCCCTAAACCTGAGGCGATCGCACTCGCAAGGGCAATAGTTGAACTAAAGGAGAGGATAAAGTTCTGTAAGGAATGTTATAACATCTCGGAAAGTGACTTATGCTCTATATGCGCGGATAGCAGGAGAGACTCATCAACCATATGCGTTGTTGAGGAGCCAAGGGATATCGTGGCAATTGAAAGGAGCGGAACTTATCGAGGTAAATACCACGTTTTAGGTGGGGCAATCTCGCCGATTGATGGAATAGGGCCTGAACAGTTACGGCTCGAGGAGTTAAGGAGAAGGGTTGAAAAGGGCGGAATCTCTGAAGTAATTGTTGCTACAAACCCGAATGCTCAGGGTGATGCAACAGCTCTTTATATCACGCAAATCCTCAAGCCTTTTGGTGTTAAATTATCAAGGATTGCAAGCGGTCTTCCAGTAGGCGGAGAAATCGAATATGCTGATGAAGTAACAATTGGAAGGGCAATGGGAGGTCGCATGCCCCTTTGAGCGCTTGCAAATCTCATTCGTAGCGCAGTGACTCTATTGGATCGAGGCGGGAAGCCTTCCTTGCAGGGTAAACCCCGAAGAATATACCAACGAGCATTGAGAAGAGGAAGGCGAGAAGAACTATCCAGATTGTCACCTGTGTTTGGAAATGGAATATGCTTTCATAAAGTTTTGAGCCAAGGATTGCAAGGATTACGCCAATTGTTCCGCCAACAAGGCTTAACACAACCGATTCAACCAGGAACTGTATCAGGATATCGCGGGTTTTTGCACCAACGGCTTTTCTGATTCCAATCTCTCTTGTCCTTTCGGTTACTGATACAAGCATTATGTTCATGATCCCAATTCCACCAACTATGAGCGATATGCCGGCAAGACCACCAAGAAGATAGGTCAGGATCTTTGTTATGTCCTTTGCGAATGAGAGAATATCGCTCTGGGTTACGACAGAGAATTCATCGCTTGAGAGATGCTTTGAAAGTGCCTTTCTTATTTCAGCGGCGTCCTTGTCAACCATCTCGGTCGAACTTGCTTTCACAAGAATCAAGTTTGGGTTAGTGGTTCCAAAAATCTTAATGCCACATGTTACGGGCATCCATATGAAAGAATCAAGGTCGAAGGTAAGGGTTTTGCCCTTTGGTTCCTGGATTCCTATGACCTTGATCTTTCGGCCCTTACAGACGAAGTACTTACCAATTGGGTCCTCATCACCAAAAAGTGTTTTTGCAACTGTCTCACCAATTACGGCAACTCTCTTTGCAGATTCGACTTCTGTCTGGGTGTAAAATCGGCCACGAGCAAGCCTGATATTTCTCACCTCGAATTCGTTTTCACTTGTAGCATTTATGATCCCATAAAACTTCTTCCTTCCGTTTGTAACGACACTCTGGCGCTGTATTACCGGGCTTACTCTTTTGGTATCGCCAATAACGCGCCCGATCTCATCTGCAGTTTTCATTGTTAATTTATTGACCGAAAGTGCGGGGGAACCCTGTTGCATGAGATTTCCACTAAGGTCGAGTTTATATGGAACTACGATGAGGAGGTTTGAGCCCATGCCCTGAAGGGCGTTTGTTATCTCTGTACGAGCGCCTGAACCAAGGGAAACAAGGAGAATGATGGAGCCAACGCCTATGATAATCCCGAGCATTGTAAGTGCTGATCTCATTTTGTTTGCGCGAAGTGAGTTTATGGCAGTGAGGATACTCTCAATCAGTTTCATGTCCTGCAACCACGCTTTCTTCCTTTTCTTTTCGCTGTTTCTTCAGGAGCTCTACAGATTCTTTTGCATCCCGCTTATGCTCAACATTCTCTTCAGCCCTAATTAGGCCGTCTCTTATGTGAATAATACGATCTCCATGTTCTGCCACTTCTCTTTCATGGGTGACCATAACAACGGTAATTCCTCGACTGTTTAAATCCTGAAGGATGGAAAGAACTTCCGCCCCGGATATAGAATCAAGGTTACCGGTTGGTTCATCCGCCATGATTATTGGAGGGTCTGTTATTAGTGCTCTTGCTATTGCGACGCGCTGCTGCTCGCCGCCTGAAAGCTGGGTTGGATAGTGCTTTTTTCTGTGGGCGAGTCCAACCTGATCAAGAGATTCTGAGGCTCTTCGCCTCCTGTCGCTCAAACTAACACCGCTATAAAGGAGTGGAAGCTCTACATTACTTTCCGCTGTGGTTCTTGAAAGAAGGTTGAATTGCTGGAAAACGAAGCCTATCTTTCGATTCCGTAATTCTGCAAGTCTTGATGAGCTTGCGCGACTTATATCCTCTCCATCAATGAAGAGGTTACCTTTTGTGGGATGATCAAGGCAGCCAAGTATATGCATTAAAGTTGACTTACCGGAACCTGAGGCACCCATGATTACAAGAAATTCTCCCCTTTTTACTTCAAGGGAGACTCCGCGTAGTGCCTCAACGATTGTGTCTCCCATCTTGTAGTGCTTTACAAGATCCCTGGCTATAATTATCGGCTCCATTTTCAATTCACATTTTTCCCCAACGTTTTAATACAAATTCTTAGCAGATGAAGGAGAAACTAAAGGTTAATCCTTGTGTATTCCTGCTTTTTGTGTCCGAAGGAGCAATAGAAGAATCGAACATGATTAGCTTAAATCTTTACCTCCTGACCATCTTTAAGTTTGTTTACATCCTTCGTAATGACTCTTTCGCCTCTTCTTAAGCCACTTGTGATTTCTGCATCTGTTTCAGTTGTAAGTCCTGTCTCGACTTCTTGAAGCTTTGCCTTACCATTGACAACTTTGAAAACATATTTCTTCCCCTTTTTCTCTATTAGTGCATCGATTGGAACAACAAGCGCACCCTTCTTTTTTGCAACTGTTACATCTGCAGTACCTGTCATTCCTATTTTCAGGGGGATGTTTGAAAGGTCGAGTTGAATGGTCACTTCGAAGGCGGTTGCGCCTGCTTCGTTTGTGGTTGCGGTGTTCGATATCTTTACAACCCTTCCCTTGAAAACTTTTCCTGGATATGCCTCGAGAGTTACTGTTGCGGTTTGATTTTCTTGAAACTTTGCAATATCTGTCTCGTCTACCTTTGCAACCATTGACATGTTGTGAAGGTCGACAATTGAGTAAATGGGTGAGCCTGGCATTACGAATGCGCCGGGGACCAGTGGGCCCGAAGTAGGCATACCAAAGCCGCCAAGTGATGATGTCATACTTGAAAGTGAGGAAAGGTTTATGCCAGCTGGCATTATGCTTGAAAGGCTTGACATCATTGTTGCAAGCATGCTTTCGAGGGAGAGACCGCCTCCTGCCTGAGAGACCACGGTTCCAGAGACAGGTGCTGTGATTGTTGCGGCTTCTAAATCCTTCATGGCATTTTCTATAGCCTTCCTTGCTGCTGCTTCCTGGGCACCTGTTGAAACGCCACCGCCTCCAACACTCAGGGATGGATGGTTACTTGAACGTGCCTGGATATAAGACTGATATGAATTCTCAACTGCTTGAAGTGCTCCCATTCTGTATTCCTCGGGAAGCATGGGAACGAGACTTTTTTGGAAGTTGTACATTCCTGCGACGGCTGCATCAACGCTTGTCATTATTGAATTGAAGGATTCGCCTATTCCCTGTGGGATTGACGCTATGCTGTTCATCATGCTTGCAAGCGATCGAATCGACTCAAGGCTTGCTTTTGCTGAAAGTAGTGCCTGCTCAAGGTCGGAAGTATCAAGTTTGACAAGTGGCTGACCTGCCGTAACCTCACTCCCTTCCTGTACAAGAACTTCTGCGACAGTACCATATACCTTGGGTATTACTTGGCATGGGTTGCTTGCGGCAAGGTCTCCTGCGACCATGACCTTTTCCTCTATCTCGCGAGGGCCAACACGAGTGCTCTCCACCTTAACGGCACCGCTACAGCCAAGTGTGATTGGTAGGAGAATAGCAAGTGCGACTGCGACCCTTAAAAATACGGAAAGAAAGCGGTTATTCATGCCCCCTCCTTGGTAGCTCTTACTACAACTTTCTCAGAACTATCGCCAACAACTTTTTCATAAAATTGAAGAAGTTTTACAAGAACATCTACAAATACCCTTGCCTCGCCTTTTGAAATTCCATGCATCGCTTCCTCAAGTGTTTCTATGCGATCTTTCCTTATTTCATTAAAAAGTTTTTTCCCTTTCTCCGTGAGTTTTGCTTTTACAATTCTTCTATCGGAACGGACTGTATACCTTCGAACAAGTCCTTTCTCTTCAAGTTTGTCAATTATACCAGTTACAGCACCAAGCGAAAGATCCAGTTCCTGCCCTATCTCCTTCATCATGCAATCCCCCTGTATTGCAAGGATTGATATTGCAAAAAGTTGTTGAAGAGAAATCCCAAATCTACCGAGACGCCTGGTTTCTACCAGTCTTGCAAACCTTATTATCTCTGGCAATGCATCATCGAGAATAGTTGCTGGGCTGATTTCCTCCTTTAACACCCTAAACCTTTCTCTTGCTAAATATTTTAGTCTAAGAAATATTAGCACAGCGATGTATCAAGGTCAATGTGCC
>Ga0315298_1003914_pt1 | contig 22921 bp, 25 predicted proteins | sample WHS_1_MG_FD_203077 | JGI IMG/M metagenome (GOLD analysis project Ga0315298, IMG submission 203077) | Extremophilic microbial mat communities from Washburn Hot Springs, YNP, Wyoming, USA - WHS_1_MG | ecosystem: Environmental > Aquatic > Thermal springs > Hot (42-90C) | place: USA: Wyoming...
AGGCACGAAACCTGCAACACCGTATGGACGACTGGCAGAGCTTCTCGCCCCTGCTGGCCATTCTCAGCAGCCGTCACGAAACCCAATATTCCCGACTGTTCCGATCATGAGCGCACACCCCTCCACCACTGCCAACGCCTCACCGCTGCATCACATTCCCCATCGCACCAAGCGCCTGCCGCCGCTGCGCGTGGGCATCGGCGGCCCGGTGGGCTCGGGCAAGACCACCCTGCTCGAAATGCTGTGCAAGGCGATGCGCGCCCGCTACGACCTCGTTGTGGTGACCAACGACATCTACACCAAGGAAGACCAGCGCCTGCTCACCGTGGCGGGCGCGCTCGAACCTGAGCGCATTCTGGGCGTGGAGACCGGCGGCTGCCCGCACACCGCCATCCGCGAAGATGCGTCGATCAATCTCGAAGCGGTCGACCGCATGCTGGAGCAGTTTCCGGATGCCGACATCGTGTTCATCGAAAGCGGCGGCGACAACCTGGCTGCCACCTTCAGCCCGGAACTCAGCGACCTGACGATCTACGTCATCGACGTGGCCGGCGGCGAAAAAATTCCGCGCAAGGGCGGCCCCGGCATCACCAAAAGCGACCTGTTCGTCATCAACAAAACCGACCTCGCTCCGCATGTGGGCGCCAACCTCGACGTGATGCGCGCCGACACCGAGCGCATGCGTCCCAACAGACCCTACGCCATGACCAACCTCAAGACCTTGGACGGACTGGACGCCGTGGTGCAGTTCATCGAAACCAAGGGCTTGCTACAGGCGGGCTGACTCTTGCACCTTCCGACCATGCCGACCTCCAACCGACCGGGCTTGGGCCGACTCGACCGACGCGCCCTCACCGCCACGGGCCTCACCCTGCTGGCACAGCCTGTCGCGGCGTGGGGTTGGCTGCTGGCGCTGCTGCCCGGCCATCCGGCGCTGATGGGCATCGGTGCGATGGCCTACTTTCTCGGTCTGCGCCACGCCTTCGATGCAGACCACATCGCCGCCATCGACAACGTCACCCGCAAGCTGCGCCAAGACGGCCAGCGCCCGGTGGCGGTGGGGCTGTTTTTCTCACTCGGACATAGCGGCGTGGTCGTGCTGCTGTCGGTTGTCGTGGCGCTGCTGGCGCGCGATGCCCATACGCTGATCCAGTCTGCAGGGGTGGCCGGCGGAGACCAGCGTCTTGGCGCCGATGCTGATTTAAGTCACATGCCGATAGACAACTAAGCCGTGGCAAACGAGATGCACGCAGCGTCATGTTTGAATTTCGGCACATTGTGGTGATGCTGATTTCTGTCGGCCAGTCCAACTACAAGCCGAAATCGTCCCGGAACCGGTCGATCTGGTGCATCCGCTCATGCAGGAGGGTCACGATGCCAATGTCCCCATTCCAGAGGCGGCGCCAATAGACAAAATGCCGTTCGTAGCGGAAAAAATAACCTTCAATGCCAAAGTCGGCGGGAATAGGCTTGGAATGGGTCTGGTGGGAATCGATGCCGTCGAAAGCCTCGAACAGCCCGTTGATGTAGCGGTCGGCTTGTTCCGTACCCCAGCGATCGCGCGTGTAGCGGTAGATCTCGTCGAATCTCCAGGACGCCGCTTCCTGAAGCCGAATTTGGGCCACGCCGTCAGCCCCGGTTGCGCGCGATCACCTCGGCGGCAGATAGGGGGCGGTACGAACTCTCCGGGGCGGCGAAGGCATGGGCCAGCTCGGCCTTTAGCCGGTCAAAAGCCTCCTGCTCTTTTCGCGCTTTGTCACGGCGGATCAGGTCGCGCATGTATTCGCTGATGTTCTCGTAATCACCTTGCTCGCCCACATTGGTGGCGACGAATTCACTGAGTGGCCCGCTGAGACGCACCGTCATGGTCGTGGTCGTTGTTCGGGACATGCTTGGCTCCTGTCATCTTTGGCGTATTCAATATAAATGAATATGAATACGGCGGCAAGAATGCCGCAAGCCACTCATGGCCCCGCGCCGGTCGGTTGGAAGCGTCTGGTTATCAACGATCCGCCGAAGAAAGCAACAGCAGACCCAGCCGAGGTTCGGTGCCCTGCAGTGGAATGACAACACAAGTCTTCTGCGTCAGGCGGAAGTCGTCCAGTTCTCGACGACCAGCCCGGCATCGGCGTAAAGCGCAAAATCGGCGGCGTTGTTGGTCACTAACGTGATCCCCAAGGAGATGGCATGCGCAGCGATCATGCGGTCGAAGCTGTTTTTTCTGGCAGGAAACTGCCGGGAGAGTTTTCCAAAAAAAGCCGCCGCTTGCACGTCGAAATCCTTGATAACCAAGCTGTTCGACAGCGCGGCCAACTCGGGCGGGCTGTTATGCACCTCCAAACCGCAACACAACTCAGCCCAAGTAATCGAGCTGACCCCAGCCACGCAGTTAGCGGTTTTGCACGAGCGGCTTGCCGGCACGACGGGTCCCATTGCGGTCGCGTTGCGCGAGTTCGTCGAGGCGGAACTTGGCCACCCATGCGCGCAGCTGGGACCGCGGCGAGGTCATCGAAGTCAAACAGCATGTGCAGGACTTGGTCGACTCCAAACGCGCCGCGCGCGCCCATCGCGACACCGATCGCCTGGTGAGCGCCTGGTGAGCGCCGCGCCCGCCTGCCGCGATCTGCTGCGTCAGGCCGCCGAACGCGGCGAGCCGCTCGGGCGCATGGCCCGCGCCCTGGGCGAGTTGCTCGACCCGTATGGCGCCGCCGAACTGCAGCGCGCCGCGCTCGACGCCTTGGGGCGCGGCGTTCCCCACGTCTCGGCGGTGCGCCTGGCGTTGGAGCGCCGCCGCCTGCAGCGCCACGATCCACCGCCCGTAGCCGTGCCGCTACCGCCGCAAGGAGGCCCAGGAGCGCACCACGGCATCCCGGCGCAAAACCCCGCGCGCCCAGCCATGAGCCCCGCACCTCAACCCTCGGGCATCACCCAGGGCTTGACCCTCTTGATCGACCCGCACTGGTCGCCCGAGCAGGCACTGGCCGTCGTCAAACTCCTCGACGACCTGCGCGCGCGCATCTGGGCGCACTACGAGCTCGCGCTGCAAGCCAGGCTCCGCGACGACCGCACCACCGCGCTCGACATCAACGGCGTCGACGACCCCCCGTTCTGACATCCTTCCAGTCGCCGTCCCGGACCACGACGCCGGGCTGTCTTCCTTCGCCCCGGCGCCGCCTCGCTTCCTCAAATCGCTCCCCGCCGTTCTCGCCGCCAAATAACGCCGCCAAATTTACGCGGATTCAGAACGCCGGCAACACTCCGGGCTTTCTCTGTAGCAGCGGGATGTAGTGCTGCCAGTCGTACCGGGTCTCGCCCGCGTTGCTCAGTCGCTCGTGGCGGGCCACGATGGCGTTATCCGCCACGATGGCGACGCTGCCCGGGTACAGCCGCGTGCTGCCCCTCCGCCCCACCCGTTCGCACGGCACCGAATAGCGGCAAGCGCGCCACCGACACCAGGCAGGTGCTGGAGACCCGCGCGGGTTTCTCGACGTAGCCATCGAACGGCACCGGCATGGGCATGAGGTGCGCGCGCTCGTGCTCCAGCATCTCGGCCACGCTGAACTGGGTGTGCTCGGGGTGGCGCACCTCGTCCCACAGCGCGCGGCAGCGCTCGCCCAGCCAGGCGTTGAGAGTTCGGTGAAGCTGCCGAACTTGATCTGGGCCGCGCAGGTCCAGATGCGTCGGCGCGCTGAACCGTTGCGGTGTCCATGGATATCCCAATACGGTTCAGATCAATTCCGGCTCTGCGACCCAGCTCGGATCGCGCTTGTCGACGAAAGCGGCGAAGCCCTCACTCGCCTCGACAGTTGCGCGCACACGTGCAATAGTTTGCGCGGTCACTTTCGAAGTGGCGTCGTCGACTGGCCGGATCGGCAGACTGCTAAACAATGACTTAATTTCGCGCAGCGCTGCAGGACCGCTCCGAAGTAAACCGCGCAAGATCTCGAGCAACGCACCATCGATTGCCTCGGGCGCGACGACCTGATGTGCCAGACCAATCGACAGCGCTTGTTGCGCCGACAGCACCCGGCAAGTTAGCGCCATTTCCATCGCCTGACGACGGCCTATCGCGTTAACTACATATGGGCCGACCACCGCTGGCAAGATGCCAAACTTGGCTTCGGTGAGCGCAAACCGAGCGTTGTCCGCAGCAAGCACGATGTCAGCCGCGCAGGCTAGTCCCATTCCACCTCCGTAGGCCACGCCTTGTACCACTGCGACCACTGGTTTTGGACAATAGGCGACAGCGCGCATCATGTTCGAGAACCGCCGGGCATCCTCGATGTTTTCAGTTCCGTCGGCCTGTGCTGCACGGCGCATCCAACCGATGTCAGCGCCCGCGCAGAAATGCTGACCCGCGCCACGCAGCACAACAGCACGCACCGTCTCATCCGTGCCGAGCGCCTCGAACGCCTTCGTCATTCGCGCAATCTGTGCTTCATCGAAGGCGTTGTGTACCTGCGTGCGGTTAAGAGTGACGACAGCTAGCCCGGACGCGCTTACCTGAACGCGAAGTTCAGTTGAATCGGTGTAAGCCTGCTGCTGCATCATGATTGCACTCCTTCTTTGCGACGCAACGCGATCAAGGGCTCAACTTGTGGCGCGCGCAGCGCGGGTCGACCCGCATCGAGCGCAGTTAGCGGTTGAACCTCACGTAGGCTGGCATGGCAGCGCCGAGCCAAATCCTGGTAGGTGCGAGTACCTTCAAGTTTCCAGGCGATCTCTTCCGGGCTCAATTCGCGGCGCAGCTTGGCGGGCATTCCAGCCACCAGCATGCGTGCGGGAACCACCATTCCCGCAGGCACAAAAGCGCAGGCTGCAACGATCGCCTGCACGCCGATCTCGGCGTCGTCCATGACGACGGCGTTCATCCCGACCATCGCATCGCGACGCACAATGCAGCTGTGCAACACAGCGCCATGGCCGATATGTCCATTGACTTCGACCACGGTGTCATGCCCGGGGAAACCGTGCATCACGCACCCGTCCTGGATGTTTGCGCCCTCGTGCAGCACGATGCGGCCAAAGTCGCCGCGCAGACTGGCGCAAGGGCCGACGTAGCAACCGGGACCGACCTGTACATCGCCTATCAAGACGGCGGAAGGGTGAACATAGGCGGTCGGATCGACGACTGGGATCACGCCCTCGATGGCATAGCTGGGCACTGTAGCGTCTCCTTAGGGTTTTTCCTGAGTTTAATTTGACTTGCATCAACGATTTTGCAAGCTTAGTATTGACCGACCGGTTGGTCAATACTGTTTGACTGCTCTGGTAAGCAGCCTACATGCCGCAATGCCACTTCCCCTATTTTTGTGATGAGTCACACCCAAACAGCTCTGCGCGTCGATCAGACCGAATCAGTGGTCCGCATCACCTTAGACCGCCCCGATGCTTTGAACGCGCTGAGTGGGGCGCTCATGGCCGAATTGCTGCACGCGCTTGACGCCGTCGCCTCGCGCGCTGCAGTGCGTTGCGTCGTGCTCACCGGCGCGGGGCGTGCGTTCTGCGTCGGACAAGATCTTCGTGATCCCGCGGTTGCTCCAGACGGCACGCCAAAAGATCTGGGTGCAGTGATCGAAACTGGCTACAAGCCGTTGGTGCTGCGATTACGGTCAATGCCTGTACCGACGCTTGCGGCGGTCAACGGTATCGCAGCTGGTGCAGGGGCGTCGTTAGCGCTGGCGTGCGATCTGGTGGTGGCGCGGCGCAGTGCGATCTTCGTCCAGGCGTTCTCCGGGATCGGATTGATTCCTGACAGCGGCGCGACCTGGGCACTGCCGCGACTGGTCGGCCGTGCACAAGCGGTGGGGCTGGCGATGCTAGGCGAAAAAATCAACGCCGAACGCGCCGAACAGATTGGACTGATCTGGTCTTCGGTTGAAGACGACATGTTTGATGATGCGGTGAGTCAGCTTTCCGATCGCTTGGCTGCATTGCCCTCGCGGGCTCTGGTGCGCGCAAGAGAGCTGATCGACGCAGGGTCTTGCAGCACTTTGGGGCAGGCGCTTGATGCTGAGGCTGCCGCACAGCGAGAGTTGGGTTTTGCTGCCGATTATGCCGAAGGCGTCGCCGCGTTCAAGCAAAAACGCCAGCCTCGGTTCACGGATCGATAAATGGATGCCATGATGACAGCACGATCTCGTGTTTGGGTTCTGGGAGCCGGCAGCATGGGCGCCGGAATTGCACAACTTGCCGCGCAGGCTGGCCATGCTGTGTGTCTATACGACACTCGAGCCCCTGCGCTCGAGCGCGCCCTCTCAGCAATCGCTGCCGATCTCGACGGAGCTGTTTCCCGCGGCAAATTATCCCCGGAACAGCGTCAAGCCATATTCGAGCGCATTCAGCCCACCAACGACATTGAATCCGGTCGGGGTAGCGGCATCGTGATCGAAGCGATCACTGAAGATCTCTCTGCGAAACAGGACATCCTAGGCAGCGTCCAAGCGTTCGTCGCCGACGATGCGCTGCTTCTGAGCAATACCTCGTCGCTATCGATCACGGCCATCGCCGCTGCGCTACACCGACCTCAGCGTGTCGCCGGATGGCATTTTTTCAATCCTGCGGTAAGGATGAAATTGGTCGAAATCATCCCTGGTTTGCAGACCGATTCTTCGGTGGTCGAAACTCTACGCACCCTGTCGCAGGAATGGGGAAAGACCCCAGTAGTCGCGCCAAACGGACCTGGCTTCATCGTCAACCGCGTCGCGCGCCCTTACTACGCCGAGGCGTGGCGGTTGCTGGCTGAGGGGGCCGCTCCCGCGGCTGCAATCGACGCGTTGTTGCGCCAGTGCGGTGGATTCGCCCTCGGACCATTCGAGCTAATGGATTTGATCGGCCACGACATCAACCTGGCTGTGACCGAGTCAGTGTTTCGCAGTACCGGATACGACTCGCGCTATGCACCGGCTCTGATGCAACAAGAACTGGTTCGCGCCGGGCGTCTCGGCCGTAAAAGCGGCAACGGTGTGTATCAATACCGGGATGGCGCAACTACCGTGCCAGAAGTCGAAACAACAAAGCCCGCCAATGTGCTTCCGATGGTGCGCTATGCCGCGGTGCTGAAGTCGCTCGTCCCTTTGGTCGACCGGCTGCGCCAAGCTGGAGTTGAGCTCGTCTTGGATCCGCTGCTACCGGAAGATGCTCTCGGTGTCGGTGCAGCCACGGTAGTGTTAACGGACGGGCGAATTGCCGCACAGCGTGCTGCGGAGGAGTCGTGCCCTTCTCTAATACTGCTCGACCTGGCACTTGACTTCGCAAGCACTCCGCTACTTGGAGCATGCGCAACAGACGCGGCGCGATCTGATCTCGCGGTGCTTGCCGCGGCGCTTGCAATGACTGGCTTGAAATTGATCGAACTGGCTGACGTTGCCGGGCTGGTCGTGGCGCGAATCGTCGCGACGCTGGTCAATGAAGCCGCCGATCTGGCGAGCTGGAACGCGGTGCGCGCTGCCGACATTGATCTCGCGATGAGGCTCGGCACGGCTTACCCGCGCGGCCCGCTGGTCTGGGGTCAGACTTTGGGCCCAGCGCGCGTACACGCACTGCTGCACAACCTATTCGATCACTATGGCGATTTTCGCTACCGGGCTGCGCCGCGACTGTCTGCTGCCCGCTGGACTGGAGCTTCTCTCGATGCCTGAACCGCAAGTCACTCCGAACGAAACTGTCAATCTGTCCGCGCAGGAACTCGCCGAGCGCGTGCGTGATCGTATGCACGAGAACGACTATGCAACGCGAGCGCTCTCCATCGCCATCGTCGAAGTCGGCCCTGGAACGTCGCGCGCCCGCATGACGGTGCGCCGAGACATGCTCAATGGCTTTGCCATCTGCCACGGCGGGTTGATCACCACTCTGGCCGATACTGCCTTTGCCTATGCCTGCAATGCCCATAACGAAGTCACCGTCGCCTCTGGACTGAGTGTGGACTTCCTGGCGCCAGCCAATGAAGGCGACGTACTCGATGCCGAATGCCATGAACAGTCGGCCAGAGGCCGCACTGGCATTTACGACGTCACTGTCAGCAATCAGCGCGGAGAACGCGTCGCCCTGTTCCGCGGCCGCTCTTATCGGCTGCGTGGCAAAACGGTAGTTGACGTCCACGACGACACCAACAAATGAGGAGACCATCATGCTGAGCCCTGTCGCCACAGCCGTTAAACCGGAACCGATCGAGACCGCCACCCGCGACGAGATCGCCTCGCTGCAACTCGACCGGCTGCGCTGGACGTTGCACCACGCCTACGAAAACGTACCGCATTACCGCCGCGCCTTCGATGCCAAGGGGGTGCATCCCGACGATCTGCATAGCCTTGAGGACCTGGCAAAGTTTCCTTTTACTGCCAAGTCTGACCTGCGCGACAACTATCCCTTTGGCATGTTCGCGGTTCCGCGCGAGCGCATTGTTCGAGTCCATGCCTCGTCCGGAACCACCGGCAAGCCGACCGTCGTCGGCTACACGCAGCGCGACATCGATACCTGGGCGAACCTGGTTGCCCGCTCAATCCGGGCCGCTGGCGGAAAACCAGGCGATATCGTCCATGTGGCCTATGGCTACGGGCTATTCACCGGGGGTATGGGGGCGCACTACGGCGCCGAGCGACTGGGATGTACCGTGGTGCCGATGTCGGGCGGTCAAACCGAGAAGCAGGTGCAGTTGATTCGCGACTTCCAGCCCGACATCATCATGGTCACCCCGAGCTATATGCAGGTGATCATTGAGGAGTTCGCGCGCCAGGGCTTGGACGCACGCGACTGTTCGCTGCGTATCGGCATTTTCGGCGCCGAACCATGGACTGAGGCGATGCGACGCGAAATCGAATCCAAGACCAGTCTGAAAGCGGTCGACATCTATGGCTTGAGCGAGGTGATGGGCCCGGGGGTCGCCTGCGAATGTGTCGAGACTCAGGACGGGCCAGTGATCTGGGAAGATCACTTCTATCCCGAGATCATCGACCCGATCACCGGCGCACCGCTGCCCGACGGCAGCGAGGGCGAGCTGGTGTTCACCACGCTGACCAAGGAAGGGCTACCGATCATTCGCTATCGCACGCGCGACCTCACCCGGCTGCTGCCGCCAACTGCGCGCGCCTTCCGCCGCATGGGCAAGATCGTTGGGCGCAGCGACGACATGCTCATCGTTCGCGGCGTCAACGTATTTCCGACCCAGATCGAGGAGATCGTGATCCAGCACGACAAGCTCTCGGGCCAATACCAAATTCACTTGAGCCGCGACGGCCATCTCGACAAAGTCGAGGTTCACTGCGAGCTCCAGCCCACGCTCGGCCATGTCAGCGACGCCGAGCGCCAGCAAATCGCCGACTGGCTGACGCACCGCATCAAAACCCTGGTCGGGATCAGCACTCGAGTTTGCGTGCTGCCGCCGGATTCGATCGAGCGGACCCTGGTCGGCAAGGCTCGGCGTGTCATCGACCATCGCCACAAAGGCGGCTAAACCGCTACGCACCGAGCGCCCATTGCTTCATCAAGGAGAACAGCATGTATACCCAAGCCATGGATCTAATACCTAAGGGAGACGGTAAGCCGTCCGTTCCGCTGTCGGCAACCGAGCAGCAATTGCTTGATCGATTCGAAGCACGGATCGACGACGGCGCTTTTGTCGAACCCAAAGACTGGATGCCCGATCATTACCGTCGGACGCTGGTGAGACAGATCAGCCAGCACGCACATTCCGAGATCGTCGGCATGTTGCCCGAGGGCAACTGGATCACGCGCGCACCCACCCTCAAGCGCAAAGCCATCTTGCTCGCCAAGGTGCAGGACGAAGGCGGCCACGGCCTTTACCTCTATGCCGCCGCAGAGACGCTGGGTGTGTCGCGTGACGAGCTGATCGATCAGTTGCACGCTGGCAAAGCCAAGTACAGCTCGATTTTCAACTACCCGACATTGAGCTGGGCCGACGTCGGTGTCATCGGCTGGCTGGTCGACGGAGCGGCGATCATGAACCAGGTGCCGCTGTGCCGCTGTTCATATGCACCATACGCGCGAGCGATGATCCGCATCTGCCGCGAGGAGAGTTTTCACCAGCGACAGGGCTATGACGCACTGCTGGTGATGATGCGCGACGGCACGCCGCGTCAGCGTGACATGGTGCAGGACGCAGTGAACCGCTGGTGGTGGCCGAGCCTGATGATGTTCGGCCCGCCTGACGAGGCCAGCAACCATTCGGAGCAGAGCATGCGTTGGGGCATCAAGCGCATTTCCAATGACGATCTGCGGCAGAAGTTCGTCGACGCCACGGTACAGCAAGCCAAAGTGCTCGGCGTTTCTCTGCCCGATCCTGAACTGCGCTGGAACGAAGCCCGCGAGCATTTCGACTTCGGTCCAATCGATTGGGATGAATTCTGGCGGGTGGTGGGCGGCGACGGACCGTGCAATCGAGAGCGGCTGGCTGATCGCGCTCAGGCTTGGGACGAAGGCGCATGGGTGCGCGAAGCGGCGCTGGCACATGCCGCGAAATCAACAACGCAGCGCAAGGCCGCTTGATCCTCCATTCTTTTCTACTAGGGGAAACTCAATGCATTCAACAGAAAAATCCGAAGCTGCCGATAGCCGCGACGAATGGCCTTTGTGGGAGGTGTTCGTGCGTAGCAAGGCCGGGCTCGACCACAAGCACAGCGGCAGCCTGCATGCGCCCGACGCCAAGCTGGCCATCGAAATGGCGCGCGACGTTTACACACGAAGGCAGGAAGGCACAAGCATCTGGGTGGTGCGCTCCGACCAGATCGTCGCCAGCGATCCAGGCGACAAGGGTATGTACTTCGATCCGATGGAAGACAAGGTGTACCGCCATCCGACGTTCTACAAGCTGCCCGATGAAGTCAACCATATGTGAGGCGCCCGCCATGCGAGATTCGATCACCGTCAGCACCGATCCCACGGTGCGCTACTTACTTCGATTGGCTGACACGTGCTTGATCCACGCCCAGCGACTGGGCGAATGGTGTGGTCACGCACCGATCATCGAGGAGGACATCGCGCTGACCAATATCGCACTTGACCTCATTGGGCAGGCACGTGGCATCCTCACTCGTGCGGGCCAACTCGGCGGGCAGCAGCTCGACGAGGATCAACTTGCCTTCTTGCGCGACGAGCGCGACTATCTCAACCCCACACTGGTTGAACTGCCGCGTGGCGACTTTGCCATCGCCACGGTGCGCAACCTGATGGTTGCCGCACTGCTCGAACCGCTATGGATGCGGCTGCAGGCATCAAGCGACGCCGAAGTCGCTGCAGTCGCGGGCAAAGCGGTCAAGGAGGCGCGCTACCACCATCGGCACGCTGCTGACTGGCTGGTGCGATTAGGTGACGGAACAGCCGAATCGCGTCGCCGTATCGAAACAGCGCTCGACCGGCTTTGGCCCTATTCGCGCGAACTGTTCGAGCCCGACGCAATCGACGAAGCCGCGTTTGCATCTGGCCTTGGGCCGCGCTGGGCCGATCTGCGAGAGCCGTGGATGGCCGCAATGCGCGACGCGATTGACAGCGCCGGGCTGGCGATCCCAGCAGAAAAAACCTTCCTCAGTACAGGTCGAATGGGCATCCACAGTGAACACATGGGCCACATGCTTGCTGAAATGCAGTACCTGCAACGCAGCTATCCCGGTGGGGTGTGGTAATGATGAGTGCGGCAACAGAACGCACGGCACGCGCCTGGGTCGTACTTGACGCTGTTCCCGATCCAGAGGTGCCGGTGCTCTCGGTGCGCGACCTTGGCATGGTTCGCGGGGTTGACCTGGCTGACGACGGCACGCTCGACGTGGTGCTCACCCCGACGTATTCCGGATGCCCGGCCACGGAGATGATCGAGCGAAGCGTGATCGAAGCGCTCGACGCAGCCGGACTCGGCCCCGTGCGGGTGACGCTGCGCCGCGCTCCAGCATGGACTACCGACTGGATCAGCGACGAGGGTCGACGCAAACTGCGCGAGTACGGCATTGCCCCGCCGACCCACGTCGTGGGAGAGACTGTGCCGATCCGTATCGTTCGTGGCGCCGCTGTCCCCGCTCCGTCTTGCCCGCGCTGCGGCAGCGCTGATACCGAGCAAATCTCGGCGTTCGGATCGACCGCATGCAAGGCACTGTGGCGGTGCCGTACCTGCGGCGAACCCTTCGACTATTTCAAGCCGATTTGAAAGAACCCCTTCATGGACACCCGCTTCTATCCGCTGCGCGTTCGCGCTGTCGAGCCCGACACCGACGAGGCGATGATCGTCAGCTTCGACGTGCCTGACGACCTCGCCGACCGCTTCGCCTTCACCCAGGGCCAGTACCTCAACCTGCGCGCGACCATCGACGGTGCCGAGGTGCGGCGTTCGTACTCGGTCTGCGCTGGTGTTGACGACGCCGTGTTGCGTATTGGCGTGCGCAAGGTTCGCGGCGGAGTGTTTTCGAACTGGATTGCAGAAAACCTGCATGAGGGCGACACCATCGACATCATGCCGCCGCAGGGCCGGTTCTATGTGCCGATCAATCCTGAGGAGAAACGCCATTACCTTGCGATTGCCGGAGGAAGCGGTATTACCCCAGTTCTATCGATTTTGAAAACTGTGCTCGGCCGCGAGCCGCAAAGTCGTTTCACCTTGATTTATGGCAACCGCAGCCTGCGCTCGACAATGTTCAAGGAGGAACTCGAGGATCTGAAGAACCGTTATTTATCGCGCCTCGAAATCCACCATGTGTTTTCTGAGGAGAATGCGCAGTCGCCTCTGCACCACGGACTGCTAGACCGCGAGCGCATCGGGCAGTTTCTGTCACTGGCGATCCGTCCGCAGACCATCGATCATGCTTTTGTCTGCGGCCCGCACCTGATGAACGACGGCGCAGAGGCTGCGCTACTAGCCGCCAACGTAGCGTCCGAACGTATCCATATCGAGCGCTTCAACCTGCCTCAGGGCAAGCCCGAAGCCGGGGCCGCTATGCACGAGATTCAATCTCGCGATGCTGCGCACAGTCGGGTCATGATCGTGCGTGACGGTCAGCGCCGCGAAATCGAGGTCCGCAAGGGCGATCCGAGCGTGCTCGACGTCGCGATCGCTGCAGGGATGGATCTGCCTTTCTCGTGCACTTCTGGGGTCTGCGGCACTTGTCGGGCCAGACTACTGTGCGGCGAAGTGCGGATGGACCGCAATTTCGCACTGGAGAAAGCCGACGTCGATGCGGGATTCATCCTGACCTGCCAGTCGCATCCATTGACCGAGCAGGTCGAGATTTCATTTGATGATCGTTGAAGTGATGCTGATACGCCCACTTCGATCACGGCTCAGCCGAGCATCGTTTTTTCGCTTCGGACGGCCTGACGCAGGCTGAAATCCATGGCTCGAGGACGCGCAGCCAATTACGACGACCAGCGTGCCGCCATTCTGGCGCATGCGGCGCGTCTGTTCGCACGGCAGGGATACGCCGCAACGTCGATGAATCAGGTGGCTGACGCCAGCGCCTTGTCGAAGGCGGCGCTGTATCACTACTTCCGCGACAAGTATGCACTGCTGACCCACATCGCAGAGGCGCACGTGAGGCGCTTGCTTGAGGTGACGTTGGAGGTTGAGACGCTATGCGACGAACCCAGGCGATTTTTAGAGGCGCTGATCGAACGTTTTGTGCGTGAATACGCAAGCGCGCAGGACGCGCACCGCGTACTGACCGAGGACGTGCGCTTCCTCGAACCTGTTGACCGGGATCGCATTCTCGGTATTGAGCGTGAGGTTGTCGGACATTTCGCCCGGGCGATCGCAGCAACTCGCCCCGAGCTTGAGCCTGCCTCGCTGGACAAGCCCTTGGCCATGTTGCTGTTCGGCATGATCAATTGGCTATTTACCTGGTTCAAACCGGGACAGCCGCTCGACTACCCCACTCTAGCCCCGTTGGTCGCCGACCTGTTTCTCAATGGCGTCAGCGGCCTGCACATCACACCTGTCATTCGACCCGAAGGAGAACAAACCCATGTCACATGAACGCCAAGCCTGGATCGTCGATGGAGTACGCACCCCGTTTGGCCGCTATGGCGGCGCGCTGGCTCCCGTTCGCGCTGACGACCTCGGTGCCATTCCCGTTCGCGCGTTGATCGGGCGACATGCTGGCATCGACTGGAGCACTGCAGACGAATTATTCTACGGCTGCGCTAACCAGGCCGGCGAGGACAACCGTAACGTCGCCCGCATGGTCGGGCTGCTCGCGGGCCTGCCGGTCGATGTTCCTGGCTGCACGGTGAATCGACTTTGCGCCTCTGGGTTGGAAGCCGTGGCGCAAGCGGCCCGCGCGATTCGCTGCGGCGAAGCGGATCTGGTCATCGCTGGCGGAGTCGAAAGCATGTCGCGTGCGCCATTCGTGATCGGCAAAGCGGAGACCGCTTATTCGCGCAGCGCGCGCATCGAGGACACGACGATCGGCTGGCGTTTCGTCAACCCGGCCATTCAGTCGCAGTACGGGATTGACTCGATGCCCGAGACTGCGGAGAACGTCGCCACCGAATTCAACATTTCCCGCGACGATCAGGATGCGTTCGCACTGCGCTCGCAGCAACGCTGTCTGGCGGCGCAGCAAGCTGGCTTTTTCGACGGCGAGATCGTGCCAGTTCAGGTGCCTCGCGCCAAGGGTGATCCGGTCGTCGTGACGCGCGACGAACACCCCCGTGGCGACACGACCATCGATGATCTGCGAAAACTTCGTGCGGTGATACGCCCCGGCGGCAGCGTCACCGCCGGTAATGCTTCGGGCGTCAACGACGGCGCGTGTGCGCTGCTGATCGCTTCTGACGATGCAGTGCGGCGCTGGGGGCTCACACCTCGGGCTCGTATCGTCGGCGCATGCAGCGCCGGGGTTGCGCCGCGCGTCATGGGCGTGGGCCCAGTTCCAGCGACTCGCAAGCTGCTCGACCGCATCGGTTGGTCGCTTGAGACGATCGACGCCATTGAGCTGAACGAGGCGTTCGCAGCGCAGTCGCTCGCCGTGCTGCGTCAACTCGGCCTTCCCGACGACGCGTCGCAAGTCAACCCCAACGGAGGCGCTATCGCGCTTGGTCATCCGCTTGGTGCGTCTGGTGCGCGATTGGCGCTAACAGCGCTGCGTCAGCTCGAACGCAACAACGGGCGTCGGGCTCTGGCCACGCTGTGCGTCGGCGTTGGCCAAGGTATGGCCCTGGCGCTCGAGCGTCCCTGACCCACCTGAACACGGCTTCTCAAACCAGCAAACCGACATGGAAACTCCCCTATTACAAAGCTATCTGGCCGGCGCCTGGATCGGCAACACCCCCGCGCAGATTCTGTGCGATGCCGCCACCGGTGCACCGGTGGCCTCCACGCACGCTGAGCGGCCTGATTTCGAGGCAGCCCTGGCCTACGGCCGCGGCCCCGGCGTGCGCGGCCTGCTCTCGCTTGACTTCCAGGAGCGAGCACAGCGACTCAAGTCGCTGGCGAAATTCCTCGGTGAGAACAAAGAACTGCTCTACCGCTGGTCGACCTGCTCCGGGGCCACCCGCGCCGACGGCTGGATTGACATTGATGGCGGGATAGGAACATTGTTCGCCTACGCCTCGATTGGCAGCAACGAATTACCTGGGGGTAACGTCATACACGAAGGGCCTCCGATTGCGTTGGGCAAGAAGGGACACTTCGTCGGCAGCCACATCCTGGTGCCAAGAGAAGGCGTGGCGGTTCACATTAACGCATTCAATTTCCCGGTTTGGGGTTTGCTCGAGAAGTTTGCACCGAGCTTTCTGGCCGGTATGCCTTGCATCGCCAAGCCGGCTACAAGCACTGCCTACCTCACCGAAGCGCTGGTGCGGCTGATGTTGCAATGGGGCGGACTGCCCGAAGGCAGCTTGCAACTGGTCATCGGCGCAACCGGCGATCTGCTCGACCGCCTAGACGGGCAGGACGCAGTGACCTTCACCGGCTCTGCGACGACCGCAGCGACGCTTCGCGCCAATACCAATCTGATCACTCGCGGCGTGCCGTTCAACGCCGAGGCAGATTCGCTCAACAGCGCTATCCTCGCGCCAGACGTGAACACCGAAGATGCCGAGTTCGATGTGTTCGCGGATGAGGTCGTTCGTGAGATGCGGGTCAAAGCCGGGCAGAAATGCACCGCGATTCGGCGCATCCTGGTGCCTCGCCGCCAGCTTGACGCCCTGCAGACGCGGCTGCGACAACGACTGTCTGCGCTGGTGGTAGGTGACCCCAGGCAGGCCGAAGTGCAGATGGGGCCGCTCGCCAGCAAAGCGCAGCAGGCTGACGTGCATTCGCGACTGGATATGCTGCGCCAAGTATGCAGTACGGTGTTCGACGGCGCCAACTTGCCTGCGATGCGCTCTGTAGAGACGGGTGACGGCGCCTTCGCCGCCCCGACGTTGCTGATGTGCGAGCAACCGCTGCAAGCCGAAGCCGTTCACGAGGTCGAGGTGTTCGGGCCGGTCGCCACGCTGTTGCCTTATGACGATATCGACGAGGCCTTGGCGCTAGCTGCCCGAGGACGCGGCAGTCTGGTGACTACCCTCGCTACGCGCGATCCTGCGATTGCCACCCATGCCGCACGCCGCGCAGCGGTCCATCATGGCCGCATCCTGGTGCTCGACGCCGAAGCGTCGATGGAATCGACCGGTCACGGCTCGCCGCTGCCCTATCTCAAGCACGGTGGCCCGGGGCGCGCAGGAGGCGGTGAGGAGCTTGGCGGAGTGCGCGCGGTCGTGCATTATCTACAGCGGGCAGCGATCCAGGGATCGCCGACCATGGTCGGCGCCGTGGTCGGCGAATACGTCCGCGGAGGTGAACGTATCGAGACCGAAGTGCACCCTTTCCGGCGGTATTTCGAGGAGCTGCGGATTGGCGAATCGCTGCTCACCCACCGACGCACCGTTAGCGAAGCGGATATCGTCGCTTTCGGCGGCATATCCGGAGACTACTTCTATATGCACTTCGACGCCGTCGCTGCGGCGCAGTCGCCCTTCGGCCAGCGCATCGCACACGGCTATTTCGTACTCTCAGCAGCGGCCGGACTGTTTGTCTCGCCGGCACCCGGCCCAGTGCTGGCGAACTACGGCCTAGACACGCTGCGCTTCGTCAAACCCGTACGCATCGGCGACACCATCCGCGCGCGGCTGACTTGTAAGCGCAAGATAGACCGCCGCAAGACTGACGCCCAGGGACGTGGCCAGGGGGTTGTTGCGTGGGATGTCGAGGTGCGCAACCAAGACGAAGAGCTGGTCGCGAGCTACGACATTCTCACGCTAGTCGCCAAGCGCGAGGGAAGCTGAGGAAGGCATGCCACGGCCCGCCACGAAAGCAACTTCAAACGCCCGGCTGCGGTGTCGGCGAACCAAGTCGGCGAGACAACATCTGCGCGAAGCTGCGCAGCATGATGGCCAATGGGCCATCCGGCCTTGTGTCGAACACCACGGTCGGGCCAATCAAGGTCAGGATCATTACTGCTCGACCGTTCACATCGAATACCGGCGCGGCCATGGCACTGATTCCAGCCAATATGGAATCGACGGCAAGGCTCACGCCACAGGCGCGAATTTGCGCCAATTCGGCCTCAAATTCCGGCGGCAAGATCTCTTTTTGTCTGGCATCCAGCACTTCGAGCACGCGTTCGCGGCTCTGGAATGCTGCGAACGCCTTGCCGGTGGCTGTGTTGAGCAGACTGGCGACGGTGCCCGGCTTCATGTGAACGTGAACCGCGCTGGGCGCCTCTTCGATGCGCACGATAGTCGGGCCGCGGTTACCCCACAACGCAATAGAGGCCGTGTGACCGGTCGACTGCGCGAGGTCGGCGAGCACCGGCGTAGCCAGCCGTACGGGGTCGTACTGCTGCAGGCTGATCAGCCCGAGCTGCAACGCCAGCGGCCCAAGCCCATAACGACCCGCGGCGTCCTGCTCGATCAACCCCAGCTTACCGAAACTCACCAGGTAGGGGTGCGCCTTGCCTGGCGCCATATCGGCTTCTTGCGCCAAGTCCTTGAGCGACAGCGGACGCCCGACATGCGCCAGCGCCAAAAGCAGCCGACCGCCAACTTCGACGCTCTGGATGCCACGAGGGCCGCGAATGGGGTTGTCGTCGGTGGGGAAAGAGGTCATGTTTAGGGTTTATTCCTATGCTAACTAATTAGTTATTGACTAAGCTGAATTCAGCAAATTCATTCAAATTTAACCGGACTCAATTGTCCATCCGGAGACTCCCCATGCAGCAAAAAACGTTTGCGTCGCAAGCTGATCTCGGCGACAAGAAGATCACATTCAGCCAGCTTTCCGAACATGCCTGGGCCTATACCGCCGAAGGTGACCCGAACACCGGTGTAGTGATCGGCGACGATGCGGTGCTGGTTGTCGATACGCAGGCCACACCGGCGATGGCGCAGGACGTGATCCGTCACATTCGCACCGTCACCGACAAGCCTATCCATTATGTCGTCCTGAGCCATTACCACGCCGTGCGTGTGCTCGGCGCCAGCGCTTACGGTGCAGAGCACATCATCGCCAGCGAAGAGACCCTGGCGCTGATCCGCGAACGCGGCGAACAAGATAAAGCGAGCGAAATCGGCCGCTTTCCTCGGCTGTTCCGCGATGTCGAATCGATTCCCGTCGGCCTGACTTGGCCCAACATCACCTTCCGCAGCGACATGACGCTCTGGCTAGGCAAGGTCGAAGTCTGCATCAGCCATCCCGGACGCGGACACACGGCAGGCGACACCATCGTGTGGCTCCCACAAGAGCGCACGTTGTTCTCCGGAGATCTGGTCGAGTTCAATGCCACTCCTTACGCCGGAGATGCCTACTTCCAGGACTGGCCGGGCACGCTCGACAAGCTCGCTGCGCTCGACCCCCTACAACTCGTCCCCGGGCGTGGCGAAGCCTTGCGGGGGCGCGAGCAGGTCCAGGCTGGACTGAATAGCACCCGCGAGTTTGTCCAAGAGCTGTTCCAGGCCGTACGGGGCGCAGCCGCTAGCGAGTCCGATTTGCGCCAAATCTATCGCGAGGTCTATGACCGGCTTGCGCCGCGCTACGGTAAATGGGTGATTTTCGACCACTGCATGCCGTTCGACGTCTCACGCGCTTATGACGAGGCCACCGCGTATCCCGATCCGCGTATCTGGACCGCCGAGCGCGATGTGCAGATGTGGAAGCAGCTTGAGGCCTGAGCGCCATGCTGTCCCATTACACATATCCACAGTATCCGAGCCGCCTGCCACCTGGCGTTGCGCCTGGAGTCGGCATAGCGCATGCGCCGCTTGTGGTGGTAGGCGCTGGGCCGATCGGGCTCGCAGCGGCGATCGATGCTGCGCAGCGCGGTCAGAACGTAGTGCTGTTAGACGAAGACGACACTGTGAGCCTAGGCTCACGCGGGCTGTGCTACGCCAAACGAACGCTTGAAATTTTCGACCGGCTCGGTGTTGGTGATGCCATAGTGGACAAGGGCGTTACCTGGAACACGGGTCGGGTGTTTCATGAAGATCACGAGGTTTATCACTTCGCTCTGCTCGACGCGCCAAGCTATCGTCGTCCCGGCATGGTCAATCTGCAGCAGTATTACCTTGAGCAATACTTGGTGGACCGGGTCGCAAAGTTACCGCAAGTGGCGTTGTGCTGGAGGAACAAAGTCATTGCCGCGCAGGCCGGCGCGGACGGTGTGACGCTGGACGTCGAAACGCCCGATGGCAGCTACCGACTTCAAGCAGACTGGCTGATCGTTGCCGACGGGGCGCGCAGCCCGGTACGCAAAATGCTCGGTTTCGACGCTGAAGGGCGCGTGTTTCAAGACCGCTTCCTGATTGCCGACGTGGCGATGCATGCCGACTTTCCTGCTGAGCGCTGGTTCTGGTTCGATCCACCGTTCCACCCTGGTCAATCGGTGCTGCTGCACCGCCAGGCAGACGACATCTGGCGCATCGACTTTCAACTTGGCTGGGACGCCGATCCCGAGGCAGAGAAGCGACCCGAGCAAGTAATACCGCGTATCCGCGCCATGCTCGATCACAAGGGCTACCACGACGTAAAGTTCTCACTTGAGTGGGTGAGCGTCTACACCTTCCAGTGCCGTCGCATGCCGCATTTCCGCCAGGGTCGAGCGCTGTTCGCCGGTGATGCGGCGCACCAGGTTTCGCCATTTGGCGCGCGCGGTGCCAATTCAGGTATTCAAGACATCGACAACTTGATCTGGAAGCTCGATCTCGTGATGCGCGGCAAAGCGCCGGCAGCGCTGCTCGACAGCTACGACGCCGAACGTACCGCCGCCGCCGACGAGAACATCCTGAATTCGACGCGATCGACCGATTTCATCACCCCCAAGTCGCCTGTGGCGCAACGCTACCGGGACGCGACGCTACAACTCGCGGCGCATTACCCGTTCGCCCGCGGGATGGTGAACTCGGGGAGATTGTCGACGCCCACGCATCTATGGAACTCTTCGCTGTGCACACTCGACACCGATCACTTCGACTGCCTGCTGCGACCGGGGTCGCCAATGGACGACGCGCCGATTGAGCGTGACGGTCAGCCCGGCTGGTTGTTGCAGGAATTGGGGGGTGACTTCACCCTGCTGCTGTTCACTGATCGCCCTGAGATGCTTGGCAGCGTGCTGACCGACTTAGATCCGCAGGGCTCAGGGCAGGTTTCGACGCGTTGGGTCGTTGTGTCCGAACAGCCCGGAACTCTGCCAGGCGCCGTCGTGCTCCACGATGTGCGGCATTTCGCCGCCGAACGCTACGACGCTAGAGAGGGCACCGTTTACCTCATCCGACCCGATCAACACATCGCCGCACGCTGGCGCCACCCCAATGCTGCACAGGTGCGCGCCGCACTCGCCCGGGCATGCGGACATTGAACCAAGCAAACCATGGAACTGATTCTGGAACCGCATTTCGTTGATGACCAGCAGCCCAGCCCTTACGGCTACATGGCCTCTGACGCGTTCTACGCCGAACTGCTGGACGCGCATGAGGGTTTGAGTGTTGAGCAAAGCGCTCTGCTCGATGCCAAACTCATCCTTTTGCTGGCTAATCACATCGGCAAACTGAGTGTGTTGCGCACGGCGTTACGCGCCGCACGATCTGAACAGATAGCGGCTACAACGCCGCAGATGGAATCCCGGAGCGCATAACCCCAGGACGAGGACGCCTTGCGAGACGTGTTGCAGTTCTCAGAATCTGCCACGTCAATCGCCAAGTGCGCTGACGACACTTATAGGAGACAACCATGAAGTATTCACGCATTATTTTGGCCGCGGCCATCTCGCTGGCAGCTACATCTGCTGCCTGGGCCGATATCAAGGTCGGCGTCGTGCTTTCGGAGACCGGCCCGGCGGCATCGCTTGGCATTCCTGAAAAAAAGACGGTCGAACTGTTCCCGAAAGATATCGCCGGACAGAAGATGGACTACATCTTCATGAACGATGGCTCCGACCCCACTTCCGCGGTCAAGGCTGCTAAGAAGCTTATCGACGAGGACAAAGTTGACGTCATTATCGGTTCATCGATCACGCCCAACTCGCTGGCGATGGTTGATGTCGTTGGCGGCGCCAAGGTGCCCAACATCTCGCTCGCAGCTGGACGCAACATCGTATTTCCGGTGGAAGGCAACCGCCTGTGGGTGTTCAACACGCCCCAAACCACCGGTCTGATGGCGCGCGCTGTGGTGAAGAATATGGCGCAAAACAAGTTCAAGACCGTCGCTTACATCGGCTTTGATGACGCATACGGTCAGGACTGGTACAACAACTTTGCCAAGGAATGCGAGGCGGCTGGCATCAAGATAGTTGCCAACGAAAGCTACAACCGCACGGCCACCTCTGTCACCGGACAAGCGCTGCACATCTTGACCGCCAAACCGCAGGCCGTGCTGATCGGCGCTTCCGGAACGCCGGCCGTGCTGCCTGAGCGCACGCTCAAACAAGTTGGATACAAAGGCCAGATTTACCAAACCCACGGCGTCGCCAATCCGGACTTTCTGCGCGTTTGCGGCAGCGACTGTAACGGCACCATCCTGCCTGTTTCTCCTGGCGTAGTCGCTGCGCAATTGCCGCCAGATAGTCCGATCAAGCAGTCAGCGATGCGCTACGCAGACGCCTACGACAAGGCCTACGGCAAGAACCAGTTGTCGCAGTTCAGTGCCAACGCCTGGGACGCGGGTACCTTGCTTGAGCATGCCATTCCCATCGCACTGAAAAAGGCCCAGCCCAGCGATGTGGTCGCATTCCGCGCCGCTTTGCGCGATGCAATCGAAGGGTTAAAGAACGTGGCTGGAGCAGATGGCATCTACAACATGAGCCCGACTGATCACAATGGCCTCGACGACCGTGCCGTCGCAATGGTGCGAATCGAGAATGGCGCTTGGAAAATGCTGAAATAACGACGGCCAATAGGAGACGATCATGCGTGCATTGCGCAGGGTTTTGCTGGCAGCCGCACTGACCGCGGCTGGAATAGGGAGTGCGATGGCCGACATCACGGTGGGCGCCGTGCTTTCGCTAACCGGCCCTGCAGCTTCACTGGGCATACCGGAGCAAAAAACTCTCGATCTCCTGCCTAAGGAAATCGGCGGCCAAAAAATCCGGTACGTCGTGCTGGATGATCGCTCTGACCCCACCGAAGCGGTGAAAGACGCCAAGCAGTTGATCGAGAGTGACAAAGTCAGTGCGATCATCGGGGCCTCGGTCACACCAAGCGCTCTGGCGATGCTCGATGTTGTCGGTGCGGCGAAGGTGCCTACCATCACGCTGGCATCGGGCTACAACATTGCCTTTCCGGTGTCTGGCAACCGCGAGTGGATCTTCATGCCCGTTCAGACAACTGCTCTGATGGCGCAGGCAACGTCCCAGTACATGGCGTCTCAGGGTGTGCGCAAGGTCGGATTTATTGGCTTTGACAATGCACTTGGCGAGGATTGGTGGAAGAACTTTTCCGCGGAGGCGCACGC
>Ga0315298_1003916_pt1 | contig 22911 bp, 20 predicted proteins | sample WHS_1_MG_FD_203077 | JGI IMG/M metagenome (GOLD analysis project Ga0315298, IMG submission 203077) | Extremophilic microbial mat communities from Washburn Hot Springs, YNP, Wyoming, USA - WHS_1_MG | ecosystem: Environmental > Aquatic > Thermal springs > Hot (42-90C) | place: USA: Wyoming...
CATTTTTTCCAGCTACTTTGCTGAGATAGCCAGTGTAAACTGCTGTGCCGTTTATGGAAAGGTTAAACGGTGCATCGCTGCCGCCAGCATTAGTGTCTAAAGAGCATTGGTTAAAGTTGAAAAGGCATCTAGAAGGACCGACATAATTGTTACTGCATCCAGCGGGAATAGATGGATTCGTCCATGTCCATGTCTGGCTACTGCCTGGATTAATGGTGTATGGACTGGCAGTATCTTTGAAGTAACTGTAACTGTAGCCTCCATAAGATAAGTTGCATGGATGATCAACTCTGGTCGAATCTAGCCCAGCATATCCTGTGTAGCTATAGGCTTGGCAATCAGGATTGGCACCGCTACAGCGTCCGCTGTTGTCGCAATACCCTGAAACATCGCATGGCAACCAGCACATATAGTATACTCGAGCGATTTGCAATAATGCTATGTCAACCGTAACTTGTGAATCATTATTCACTATTGATATTGTGTTGGGACCATTATCGTCGTATTGAGCGTTGGGTGCTAGGTCAACAGCTATTGATAAGTCATGTCCTTGAATCTTGCTATGGTAGTTATCTGTTCCGATGTCAGTGCCGTTCAATTTAATCTTAACTGGACCTACGTAGTCATATGATGTAGCATTTGCTTCGGTGAAGAGATTGAAACTAACGTTGCAGTTATCTATTGTATCTTGATAGCATCTAGGTTGGGTGCCGGTGAAGGTCCAATTGACAGTACCGCCTGGGGCTATCGCTTGGGTATTAGCTGGCCCCCAGTAGGTAACTCCTCTTCCACCCTTATCGGGACCACAGTTTTGGCAGTTATAATCATGGATCAATTGCATTCCCATTCTTTTTCACCTCCTTTCTAATTTGGTTCAATCGAGATGTTAATTCTCGATGCAAATTACGTTATAGTTATTTGTTGAATTTTAAGAGGACGGGCTGTTTCAGAAACATTCCGTAATGCAAAATCGCGCTATCGCTTTTCTTCATATTCCGAATTCTTCAAGACCTCTTCTTACATGTCAGGTTCTGAATGTGTTCAATTTTGAGCAAAAAGTACAGCAAAATAGGCAGTTTAACCCAAAATTCTTAGGTATGACTGATTATTGGACTGAAATGAGGAAAATGTTATAAATCAATTAGCCTAACCCTGTTTTTAGGGTTCATTTATGTTGCCTCAAAATCAAAATGTAAAACAAAACAGTTTAAAAACCTGTGATTTTGGGGGAGGGCTTTGCTCTGGAAAAGTTGGAGCCTCGAGCGGGCCTTGATCCCGCGACCTGCTGCTTACAAGGCAGCCGCTCTACCTGGCTGAGCTATCGAGGCATATACACAGCGTCTATAGTAGCATTTTTGAAACGACAATTAAAGCTTACTCTCTGAAACGTCAACATTCAAAAGACTTATACCTGCCGACGCAATCCTTATATTTGCGAAAACAGCTTCTAAACCAACTCGGCAATCCTGCCGAAAACAACTAAGTCAGATGCGACTCCCATTCATCGAAATGAGGAGTGAAGGGGTGAGATGAGCTTTCACGCTCACGATGACACCATGCATAGGCCAAATCGACGCATACAACGCGATACGTAAGGTTTTCACCAACGCTAAACAGGTACTGTCACGGTCCGACATGCCACGCCGTCTGGAGAATGGCTTGGCTTGAGCGCTGACGAAGGGCGCGGCAAGCTGCGATATCGCCCTGGGTAGGCGCATGCAGCCGTAGAACCAGGGATGCCTGAATGGGACTTCCCACTTGACTCTTCGGAGTCAAGTGCTCCCCTCGCGGGAGCGGGAACCCCCCGAACGGAAGCATCTTAGTAGGGGGAGGAAAAGAAACCAAAACGGGATTCCCCTAGTAGCAGCGAGCGAAACGGGAATAGTCCAAACCGAATCCGGCGGGGAAACCCGTTGGAGATGTAGGGTTATGGGCTCAGCTTCCTCTTCACCAGCCAAGCTGAAGTGGCCTGGAAAGGCCTGCCACAGAGGGTGACAGCCCCGTAAGCGCAAGCCGGAAAGAGCAGAGCTGGCGTCCCAGACTACCGTACCCTGGTTTGGGTTCGGAAAGTTGGGAGTCACTAACTTCCAAGACTAAATACGCCTCAAGACCGATAGCGCACTAGTACGGTGACGGAAAACTGAAAAGCACCCCGGAATGGGGGTGAAAAGTGCCTGAAACCAGACGGTTACAGACGTGTGCAGCCCGGAAGGGTAGAACTCTTCCGAAGGAAACCGCTGTGAAGCGGCAGTACGGGGAAGAGGGACCAGGGTTGCACGTTCCGTCTAGAAACACGGGCCGGGGAGTTTATGGTTGTGGCGAGCCTAAGGGCGAAAACCCGTAAGCAAAGGGAAACCGACATGCGCGCAACCGCTGCAAAGCGGCGAGGCGCGGGGTCTGAAAGGGCCTGGAGTCACAGCCATAAGACTAGAAACCAGACGATCTAGCCCTGGGCAGGGCGAAGCTAGGCGAAAGCCTAGTGGAGGCTCGAAAGGGTTCTGACGTGCAATTCGTTCCCCAGACCTGGGGCTAGGGGCTAAAGACCAATCTAGTCTGGTGATAGCTAGTTCCCTCCGAAGTAGATCTCAGTCTAGTCCCGAGCGAGGCCGCTGGTGGGGTAGAGCTCTGATTGGAAAATAAGGAGCCGAAAGGCTCCACTTTCCTTTCAAACTCCGAATCCATCAGCGCCGTAGACCTCGGGAAACGGGTTACAGGGGGTAAGCTCCTGGACCGAGAGGGGGACAACCCAGACTGAGGTTAAGGTCCCAAAGTGCTGGCTAAATGTCAAACCAAAGGGCGTCGTCAGCCTTAGACAGCGGGGAGGTAGGCTTAGAAGCAGCCATCCTTCAAAGAAAGCGTAACAGCTCACCCGCCGAGGCTGACGGCCCCGAAAATTGACGGGGCTAAGCCAGCCACCGATACCTCAGAACGCAGCACAAGCTGCGCTGGTAGGAGGGCGTCCTGACTGGAGAGAAGCTGGGCCGTGAGGTCCAGTGGACCGGTCGGGATTGCGGATCCCGGCGGTAGTAACAGCAAAGAGAGGTGAGAATCCTCTCCGCCGAAGGGGCCAGGGTTCCCCGGCAACGATCGTCAGCCGGGGGTAAGTCGGTCCTAAGGCTTGACCTAACCGATCAAGCCGAAAAAGGGAATCCGGTTAAGATTCCGGAACCACAAGGGTACGTGCGGCGACGCAAGCCTAGCGTCTGACGCTTCGGGATAAGCTGAGCAGGGCTGTCGCCTTGTTTAACCGCATAAGCCTAGGGAGTGCCGTAATGGCGAGAACTAGGCGAAAACGGGAATAGCCGCCCGTTTAGGGCGGTTCAGCCGATTCCTGGAGCCACTGAAAAGGACGCTGGGAAGGATCCCTTGTGACCGTACCTAGAACCGACACAGGTGTCCCAAGGCGAGAAACCTAAGGCGTGTCGGGTATACACTAGTGCGAGGGAACTCGGCAAATTAGCCCCGTACCTTCGGTATAAGGGGTGCCTGCTTTTTCAGCCTCGTGCTGCAAGAAGCAGGTCGCAGTGGCAAAGGGGTCTCGACTGTTTAATAAAAACACAGGAAACCGCAAGCGCGAAAGCGTGTGAACGGTTTCTGAATCCTGGCCAGTACAGGTACCTGAAACCTGGGTTCAACTGGGCTAAGGGCCTGCAAACGCCGGGAGTAACTCTGACTCTCTCAAGGTAGCCAAATGCCTTGTCGGGTAAGTTCCGACGTGCATGAATGGATCAACGAGGGCCCCGCTGTCCCCGCGTAGTACCCGGTGAAACCACATAACGTGGACGAACAGTCCACGAACTTCCAGCGGGAAAAGAAGTCCCTGTGGAGTTTTACTGCAGCCTGCCGCTGGGATACGGTTGTGGATGCAGAGCGTAGTCGGGAGCCGTCGATCCCAGCTTCTCCGGGAGCCGGGGGAGGCAACAATGGAACACCGACTTTCTGCAACCGTGTTTCTGACCGGCGCTTCGGCGCTGGAACAACGGTAGGTGGGCAGTTCGGCTGGGGCGGCACGCCCTTGAAAAGATATCAAGGGCGCCCAAAGGTTGGCTCAGGCGGGACAGAAACCCGCCGCAGAGTGCAAGGGCAAAAGCCAGCCTGACTGGATCTTCAACAGTAAGAGATCCAGAGGCGAAAGCCGGGCTTAGCGATCATCCATGTCCCCATTAGTGGGGGCTGGATGTGTCAGAAAAATTACCCTAGGGATAACAGGCTCGTCGCGGGCGAGAGTCCCCATCGACCCCGCGGCTTGGTACCTCGATGTCGGCTCTTCCTATCCTGGCCCTGCATAAGGGGCCAAGGGTGAGGCTGCTCGCCTATTAAAAGGGAACGTGAGCTGGGTTTAGACCGTCGTGAGACAGGTCGGACTTTATCTGCTGGAAGTGCTGGCTGCCTGAGGGGAAAGGGTCCCTAGTACGAGAGGAACGGGACGCTGTGGCCTCTAGTTAACCGGTTGTTCGACAGAGCAGTCGCCGGGCAGCCACGCCGCTGAGGATAAGGGCTGAAAGCATCTAAGCCCGAAGCCTCTCCTGAAAATAGGCAGCCAATCCCGTTTACCGGGACGAAGGCTCCCATAGAAGATGGGTTTGATGGAGCCGGGGTGTACGCTGGAAGGCTGCGGCCGACCAGTTCAGCCTGCGGCCCCCAACCGCCTGAGGTGTCGGGCTACACGCAGTACCTGAGCGATATTCGGTGAAGCTTCACACGTAACGTGCACGTCGAAGGCCTATGCATGGTCAATAAGCCAAGACCTGCTCTAAGCACATCACGCTTTTGCATTACACAGGCTGGTGCATACGTTAGTTGCATGCTTCTGTGTGGACGCTCAATTGTCATCGAAAAAGACTACGTCTGTGAGCGCCTGAAACACTACTTCCATGCTGAATTAATGCTGTGCGTTACGCCTTCCGCCTTCAAGTTTAGCCTAACTCACGCTCATGCATTTAACTTATTGGCGGGAAGTTCCCAGCGTTCAGGCTGGGGGATGAAAGCCGAAATACTTATTTTTTTCTTTCGATATGCTTTCTGGCATAGGCCTGGGACAGGCCGAATTTACGCCTGTGGAGACCTCTGTAACCCGCTTTCCACACGGGCTATACCGGAACGGTCTCATACGCCGAGACCTCCGCTGTGGGTGTGCGCGGGATCGAGTCTGGCCGTAGAAGCAGGAAGCCCTCACCCTTCAGGGTAGGGTAGTTCACTAGATTCCCCCTTCCGTAGGCTGGAGAGTGCATGTTGCATATTGAAAGTAACAAAACAGTGTAGAATACGTTGCTGTTACGGCAGAGCACCTTTGTTTCAGTGTCTTCATCATGCTATTCAAAGTTCGAACGTCACTGTCTTTCGTCTTCTATACTGATAGGACTTCGTATTCGGATAGCAACGTTCCCTTCACTTTCGCACTTTATCGTTTATTTCCGCAAAGGTGAACTCGAAAGCTTTTCGCCGTCAGGCTTGTTCCGTCGCGTGGCATAAATAGTTGTTAATTCAGTTTTTTCTACGCAGACAAAACAGATGTGCTGAGAGCTCTGGCAGGTTGAAAGCATGGTTCGCGAAGTAACTCCTAAGACTGTTTACTGGCTGGGCGACCGCTTATACTTGAACATAACAAACCAGTGCACGAACGACTGTGTGTTTTGTATCAGGCGCTTCTGGCCAGGTGTGGGAGGGTTCAACCTGCGGCTTACAGTTGAGCCTGAACCGTCAAGGATTGTTTCAGAACTCATGCAGGTTTTGAACATGCGGAATTGGCGTGAAGTGGTTTTCTGCGGTTTCGGTGAACCAACGGCAAGGTTGAACTGTCTAGTTGATTTAACACGCTGGATAAGGATGCATTACCATAAGCCGCTATGTATTCGCGTGGACACCAACGGTCACGGTTACGTTTTGAACAGCGACGTCGCTGTTGTCGACGAGCTTAAGCATTCAGGCGTTGATAAGGTAAGCGTCAGTCTGAACGCGTACAGCGAGGAAACTTATCGTGAAGTGTGCAGACCAAAGTTCGAAGGCGCCTACGCTGCAACCTTGAACTTTATTAATAAGGCCAAAGAGGCATTGCCCGTCGAAGTTACATGCGTCGCTGCGCCCGAAGTCGATGTACAACGGATCCGCGAAGTCGTATCCTGCTTAAACGTGCCCTTCCGCGTTCGCGCGTACATTCCAGGATTCTTGTGAATTATCTATGAAGCAACAGATCACGCGACTCAGTTCTTAACAGTCGAAGACGTCAGGGTCAAAGCTGAAGACAAGCGTGTTATGCGTTACTATGGAAAAAGGCGTTGGCGAATGCTTTTTGTTTGTGGTTCCACATTAATGAATATGAGTGGGAAAAGTGCGCTTCCTCGCACCATTCGACCCGTGGCATTCAAGCATGTGCACCTGCCCTCCGAAGTTGACGCTTAATCCGTACACAGGATGCACGCATAGCTGCGTTTACTGCTATGCGTCAAGTTACATCCCCCACTTCACGGAGTGCCGACCGAAGAAAAGCCTGGTACACGGCTTGGAAAAAGAAGCTCTGCGCTTGCATGGCGAAATCGTTTCAATGTCAAATTCTTCAGACCCATACCCGCCTGTTGAAAATGAAATGTTGATAACGCGAAGGTGCCTCGAAATCCTTTCAAGAAGCGATTGCAGCATACAAATAATCACGAAGTCACCGCTGGTCCTTCGAGACATAGACATTCTACAGAAGGCGCCGTCAACAGTCGCTTTGACCGTGACCACCGACAACGAGGCGATTGCGCTGTTGTTGGAGCCCAGGGCACCTCCGCCATCGTTACGGTTGAAAGCAGCTGAGACGCTTGTAAACAAAGGTGTTCCAGTGTCAGTTAGGTTGGACCCTATCATTCCCTTTGTAAACGATAACCCTGCATCTCTGGTTAAAACCCTCGGAGAACTCGGCGTTAGACACCTGACAAGTTCAACCTACAAAGTCAGACCTGACAATTGGCGACGTTTTGCTTCAAGCTTTCCCGAAATTGCCAACAGGTTGAAACCGCTATACTTCTCCCACGGCGAAAAAACCGGCGGTTACATTTTGCTTCCAAGAGACCTGAGGCTGAAGCTGATGCAGCAAATCCGCAGGTTGGCCATAGAAAACGGCATGTCATTCGGCGTTTGCAGAGAAAATCTAAGCTGGCTAAACACGGCTTCATGCGACGGCTCTTGGCTTATACCCCAAAAGGCTTTGACAAGAGGGTCAGTTAAGAGTTGAAGGCAAGAGTTGTAATGCTTGCAGACATTGACTACTTCTTCGCTCAATGTGAAGAAGTTCGGAACCCAGCGTTCAAGGGCAAGCCTGTTGTTGTAGGCGTATATTCTGGACGCACGAGTTCAAGCGGCGTCGTCAGCACTGCAAACTACGTGGCAAGAAGCTTCGGCGTCAAATCTGGTATGCCGCTGTATTTAGCTTTGAAGAAACTGGAGCACCAAGACGCGATTTTCCTGCCCGTGGACTACGACTTCTACCAGCAAGTTTCCGATAGAATAATGGCGTTGTTCAGGACGTACGCAGACGTGTTTGAGCAGGTTGGCATAGACGAGGCTTACCTAGACGTCACCAAAAAGGTTCAGGAAAGCTTCGAGGCTGCTGCGGACTTGGCTCTACGTATGAAACACGATGTTGATTCTCGGGAGCACATCACTTTTTCCGTGGGTATAGGGCCAAACAAGTTGGTCGCCAAGATCGCCGCTGACCAGCAAAAGCCAAACGGTTTGACCGTTGTAAAGCCAAGCGAGGTTCAAGCCTTCCTCAACCCGTTACCTGTTGAGCGCTTATTAGGCGTTGGACAAAAAACGCTGCGGAAAATGCAGCTCCTTGGGATCAAGACAATAGGCGACTTAGCATCTTTCGACGTTCAAAAGCTTGTAGACGCTTTCGGCAAAGCACTGGGCGTATACTTCCATAACGCGGCCAACGGCTTGGACGATGCGCCCGTAAGCCAAGTGGACTCGGTTGAATCCATCAGCAGGATATCAACGTTGAAAGAGGATACACGGGACGTACCCATCATGCTTGAACGTATCACCAAGCTTGCAGAGGAAGTCCAGAAAGAGCTTTCAGCGAGGCGCATGAATTTCCGGCAGGTAAGCGTGATGTTAGTCACCACAGACTTAACTGCCAAGAGCAGGTCGCTGACGCTTGAGAGACCAGCTCGAGATGCTGAATCCATTTTAACCAGTACACGAGTGTTGCTTGAAAAGTTTCTGCAGGACTCAGCACTACCAGTGCGCAGGGTCGGTATTAAAGTTTCACGCTTAACAAGAGAAGAAGTAAGCCAGAAATCGCTGACAAGCTTCATGCAGGAAAGTCCTGACACGCGCAACAGCAAACTTTAACTTCGTCGTTCCCCGATGATGATTTGAGCATTGATGTCTTCTGTAAAACTACCGCCCAAAAAGCTGCCGCCTGGGCAAACGCCCATTCCAAGGATTCTGAAGTGGGGCACAGACCATCCTGGGGTAGCCGAGTTAAATCCCAAGATTGACTTGAAAACCTACACGCTGGCAATCGACGGCGAAGTTGAACAGCCAAAAGCATTAACTTGGCAGGAGATTCTGAGTCTTCCCGCCACAGTGTCAACGTTTGATTTTCACTGTGTCGAGGGGTGGAGCGTTAATGATTGTACTTGGGAAGGCGTCTTGTTCGATGAGATAATTACGCTTGTGAAGCCGCGGCTAAGCGCGAAATACGTGACCTTCGAATGCGCCGACGGCTACGCTACTTCCCTGACAAGAGACGAGCTGGTTAGCAACAAGGCTTTACTTGCGTACAAGCTTGACGGCAAGCCGCTGGAGGAAGGTTTAGGCTTCCCACTACGCCTTGTAGTCCCGAACAAGTACGCGTACAAGAGCGCCATGTGGCTAATCCACATGCACTTTTCGTCGGTGAAAACACTTGGTTTCTGGGAAAAACGTGGATACAGCGACACCGCAGATGTTTGGCGAAACGACCGGTTTTCAAGGTAACTCGCCGCATCAAAAGTTTCACGTTTGCTTCATTTAGCAGTCGCTCGCGCTATTATGCTCATGGCGAAAAAGGCTACGCCGACGAAGACAACCATCGGACCTGTTGGTAGTTCGAAAAGGCTGGATAAGAGTATACCTATAAAAGCGCTTCCGGCGCCGAAAATCATGCTCAGCGTGGCGTACCTTGTCAGGTTAACGCTTAAGTTCCGTGCGGCAGCTGCTGGAACCACGACGAGGAAGCCGACCAGCAAGGTTCCAACGATTTTTATGCCCACCGCGACGATTATGGAAACGAGGAAAAGGTAAAGCAAGTTGACTTTGGCAGTGTTAATTCCCTTTGAAATGGCTATGTCTTCTGAGATTATTCCAAGCACGAGTTTGTGATAAATCATTTTTGTGACGAGCACGGTGCCCACTGAAATAGCGACTGCTGCAAGTGTGTCCGACAACGTTACCTTGGTGATATCGCCAAACAATGCTTCAAGCAGCTCAGGCTCAGGTATTATTACAATTCCTACTGCTAGAGCAAGCGTGAACGTAGCGCCAACGATGGTTTCAAACGGCAACTTTGTCATTCTCTGGACGTACCAAACGAGAACCGCAGATGCAAAGAGGAAAGCGAAGGCGCCTATGAACGGGTTGAAATTCAACAATATACCAATCGCAAGTCCAGGTAATGCTACATGCGACAACGCGTCGCCTACAAGTGCCATCCTTTCAAGAATCATTACCGAACCTAAATAGCCCGCGGCTGTGCCGACAAAGACACCTATTATGAGACTTAACAGTGTCGCGCCTGTCATGGTGTCACGCTTCCCCTGTGGGCCTTTCGACGCAAACAGGTTCGCCGAAGATTTTCCTCTGCGTTTCAAGGTTCATTATCATCTTCGACTCGCCGAAGAATGTAACACACTTGTTCAAAGCAAGAAGGTAATCTGAATATTCCTTCACGATGTGGACGTCATGAGTTATCAGCAAAATGGTGATCCCTTGTTTCCATTTCATGTCATCCAACATGCGGTATATAGGTTCCTCGTTATCGATGTCTACGCCTGTTGTGGGCTCATCGAAGAGCAACACGTCGGGCTCGTCGATTAACGCCCATGCAATGAGCACTCTTCGCAGCTGCCCGCTTGAGAGCACTTCCAAACTTTTATTCAGCATTTTCTTGTCGTTTAACCTGACTAGGGCTAAGGCGTTTTCAACTTTGTCTCTGTCTTTTATCGAGAGGAATTCTTTGACGGAAATCGGGATGTTGCTTACCGAAATGTTCTGCGGCACATATCCGATGCGTACTTTACTCATCCATTGGATTTTTCCAGTATAAGGCAACAGGTTAAGCAGCGTCTTGAAAAGGACGGATTTGCCTGCGCCGTTCGGGCCAAGAATGGCGAGAGTAGTACCCTTCTTAACGTAGAAGCTTACGTCGTTCAAGATCACTTGGTTCTGAAGTTTCACCGAAAGGTTTGAAACTCTGAGAATGTACTCGTCGTCGGCTGAACTTATGTTTCCTGGCATTTTCCGTCAAACTGTATATTGAAGTTTCATGGTAATAACCTTACTATCCACGTCTGACGAATTGAACCATGTGGACGCAGCATTGCCGATTTTGAGTCGTAAACTGCGCCTGATCCTCGTCTTAAAGTAGGCTTCAGCTAGAAGTTCAAGAAATCATAAACAATGTTTTTCAGGTAATCCAACAAAAATTTCTTTTTCTGCGTATCAGTCAGCCGAAACTGTAGTGTTTTCTGATCCTATTCTTGATTTCCCAGGTGCACTTTAGCCCTTTAGGGAAAACAACATAGTCCCCTGCGCCGAACTCTACAGTTTCGCCGTCTGAAGTCTTAACACGGGCTTTTCCTTCAAGAATGAGACATTTTTCAGTTTCGTCATATTCCCATGGAAACGTAGATTCCTCTTTTTCCCAAATCGGCCAAGACTTTGCTTCTTGCGCTTCCTTCTCAGTTGGCTTCGCGACTTTCAGCTTCATTTCCATCGACCCTCAAAAATGAATGTTGCGTATAAATTTCTTTCCTTTTCTGCGTGATGTCAGTGCTGTTTGCCCTGTTCCTTGGCGCTATTTGAGACACGTCAGGCGTCATTGCCGAAACTTTACATAGAATTCAGCGAGAAAGCTTCCGATTTTAATCATGGAGATGAATCGCCGAAGTTTATTTTCCCAAAATATTCACCAGCATTTTTGGATGTGGTTTGGATGCTCGAAAGGCTCGAATAAAGCTTCAAACCGAGATAGGCGAGAGCGGTTCGAGCGTTTGACATGGAGCTTCTTCAGAGTATGAATCCCCGAAGAAATCGTTAACAGGGTGGTGGCTTTTGCAGGTAGTCCCTGAACATGAAGGGGTGAATGCTGACACGTATGTGCCTCTAAGTGTTGAAGGGGTTGTGTGCAAGAATCTCCCGGCTTTAGTTGAGGAGAGAGTGTCAAACGCAAGAAACCTGAAGCGCCACATATTTACGCGGCTAGTTTCGTACTTTCGCCTTTTCTTCTGACGCGAGGACCTCGAATGACCAGTTGTCTTCCAGCATTTTCTGGTCATCGCCTTGGTCTTTTTTAGGTTTTCCCTGTGAACCGATCCACATCAAGGCCCAACCAACCGCCCATATGAAGATTGCTGCTGGAAGAAGCAGTATTGACATGACTTTCCTAGGCTTCTGTCGGTCTTTCCTTTTTTCCTTCAAGTTTCTGACCTAATTATTTAACTCTGTCGGCGGGAAGTCCCCACCGCTTCAGGGTGGGGATGAAAGCCGAAAAGCTTATCTTTTTTAAGTTTCATACTTTTTCGTCTACCTGTAGGCATGAGGTCGAGATGCATAGAACCGCTCCAAGCCCTGCATCTTGTAAAGCCGAAAGGGGAGTTGAAGCGGGACACAGTAGGGATGGGATAGCCCGATTTGAAGCCTGTGGAGACCCCGCAGGTGGTCGTCGAAGCAGGAAGCCACAGCCTTTAGGCTGGGGTAGTTCACGTGATAAGCTTTACCTATTGTTAATTCAGACTCGAAATAGCTGTTTCTTTCTTTGATTACATGACGTCTTTGGTTAGCCTTGACGCGTGTTTTTGACTGCTGCGTAAGCGTTCTGTTCAGTCTCTTGCGTAGTACGCATATTTGTTTCTGCCTTTTCTGTTTGGCGTTTATGCTTGTCGAAAGACTTATATGAAGAATTTTACATATGAAATATTCCTCAACATACCTGAGCCCCTATCAAAAGCTTGGAGACGCATGTTCCACATGAAGAAAGGTTTAACAGCCGTCTGCCACAAGTTTTTCACCAACTTGGCAAACCCGACTAGGCTTGCTACGCTAGAAAAGCTCATGGAAAAACCGATGTCCGTGACCGAGCTTTCGCAAGCTCTAGGGCAAGAACAGAGCATGATTTCACACAACCTCAAACCCCTACTTCAATGCCGTTTCATCTTCAGCGAACGGAAAGGCAGGAAACGCGTTTACTCCGTCAACCGTCAAACGATAGATGCTATTTTCAGAATCGTTCAAGAGCACGGTGAAAACTTTTGTCCAACAAAAGGAAAATGCACGGTAACGAGTGAATAGCGATGGTCCTTCGAAAAATTGTGCAAATAGACGAAGCCAAATGCAATGGATGTGGAAACTGCGTGCCAAACTGTGCCGAAGGGGCGCTTCAGATAATAAATGGTAAGGCAAAAATCGTTAAAGAAGAATACTGTGATGGATTAGGCGCCTGTTTAGGTCATTGCCCACAAGGTGCAATAACCATTGTGGAACGTGACGTAGCCAGCTTCACGCCAAAAACTGAAAATGCGCACATCGTTCTTGAAGTCGCCACAGAAGATGAATTCACGCAGCCACAGTGGCCTGTCAAGCTAAACCTTGTTCCAGCGGAAGCACCGTCCTACGAAGGCGCTAGCCTACTCGTAGTCGCAGATTGTTTCCCTGCTGCGCATCCAAAACTGCATAACACTGTTAGGCGCGAAGGGCGCCTGCTCATAGGATGTCCAAAATTCGACGACGCTCGTGCATACGCCCAGAAACTCACCGAGATACTTAAACGTAACAAAATCGCCGGCGTCACGATAGTTCACATGGAGGTTCCATGCTGCGCCGGTCTGAAATGGGCAGTCGACAGGGCCGTTCAGGCTTGCGGTAAGCAAGTTAATGTTAAACGCTACATAATAACAATAGGGGGTGAAATGCATAAGCTCTGAAAAGATACGACCAAAGAACCCGCAGACATGCCCTGGACTACGCGACCTCCTGAGGCCAACCTTATCATACGTGAAATGTCATGTTTGCGGAGGAAATGTTGAGATCTGGAGCGACGAAGACGTAGGCATATGCACTCAATGCGGTGCGGAATGGAAGCGTCCAGACAAGACCGCATCATGCCTTGAATACTGTGAATACGCCGACAGATGCCGCGCACTCTTAGAATCCAAAAAAACATAAGGCAGGATGCCTCATCGAAATCCAAGCAAGTAGACTTCCACGCTTTAACTCATCGATAGCGTATTCGAAGTATTGAAAGTGTTTTTAGAAGAATTACATTGGGATATCCATCTCTGCAGCGTGCAGGACTAGCCATGCCTGCAAATGATAATCATAACTGTTCAAAGCCACAGAATGTGCAAGTGCGCTTGGGCAAGGGTTAAAGTAAGCGATGTGCGTTTCTTTGTGTATGACAAATGTGTTTTTTTTAGGTGGCGAACACGTTACGAGACGAGATTCTGAACACATTAACAGATGCGCCTTTAGGCAGGCTGGCGGAGCACCTAACGTTCTTGTTCTTCCATGGGCAAGGAAGGCTCCTAAAGGTGTGTCAAGACGGCGTGTTCTCTTGTCTAAATACTTCAGGGAACTTGGTGCTAAATCTGTGGTCTTCGCTGAGCTTTCAGACTCGTTAGGAAACATCGCTGAACAAGTGCGACGTGCGGATCTAGTTTATTTGCCTGGTGGGTTCACGAGCATGCTGATAAAACGGTTAAAAACGAAAGGGGTCGACGCTTTATTACACACCTATGATAGAGTCATAGTCGGCAGAAGCGCAGGTGCGCTAGCGCTTTGCGATGCCGGGGTTCTCACAAAAAAGCAGCCTGAGGCTTCGCTCTCGTTGATTACAGGCATAGGTCTTGTGGGTTTAACCTTGAAAGTACATTATACACCGCTCGTCGATCACGCATTAGAGTTGCTTTCATACGGTCGAACTGTATACGCCGTACCTGAGCGTTCAGCCTTAGTCTACGATGGTTGTTCGCTTTCAGTTATTGGCAACGCGTTCCTCTTTAAGGGCGGAACGAAACGCGCCGTCGAGTTTTCGCAGCGTCTAAATTCTTTGAAGCCGTGGTCCTGAAACTTTCAGCATCTACTCCTGCGTGCTATAGGTCGGATGCGGTTTGCCAGCTTTGAATCGCGGTTCAAACTGCACGATTGCTCGCGCGGCTTCCCCCTATGAGTCCTTGTTCGAATACAGAAAGCTATTCAAGTCGTAACCGCGTCTTTCTCACACAACGTAAACATCTTCTATGCTTACCAGCCCGTTGTCGCCGACTATCCTCTTCAGTTCTGGAAGTAAAGGTTCGATGCGCGATTGCTCATCTATTACCTCAATAATCAACGGCATATTGACTGATATCCCTTCGATGTGAAGTGTGGATTTGCCGCGTTTGCCGAAACCATTCACACCCGTCCAAACCGTGGCGCCTGCTATGCCCGCGTTCACAAGGAAATCCATGACTAGCCTCTGAAGACGCTTGCCCCCTACTTCATCGTTCTTCTTTATTCTAATCGTTAATTTCCACATTTTCATTCTCATCGAAGTAGCCACGCCATTATCATGTTCCCAAATTCTCTGCCTGCAAGCATACTAGTTAATGAAAGCCCCACGTTCGCTGTAATGTTAAGCGTTGCAAGCGTAAAACGTTTGCTTTCCAAAAGGTTTGTCGTTTCAAGCGCAAACGACGACATTGTCGTAAACGACCCGCAGAACCCCACCGCAAAGAACAGCGTGTAGCGGAAGTCAAGGTTTAAGGTAACCGTTATAACAGAGAATACGCCCATTAAAAAGCTACCGACGGCATTGACGAGTAAAACGTTAAGCGGCAACCCCCCAGCGGACATGGGAGATTCAACAATTCTGAATCGTAAGTATGCGCCCAAAACTGCACCGGCTGCGAGGAGAATGAACTCTGTCCCCTTCATCAAGCATCAACCTTTAAATGCATAACTCAGGCATTATTAGCGCCTAGCAAAGACGCAGTTTAGGGCATGCACCTCAAGGCTAATGCCATAGCCGTTGAACTGCACGCTACCACCTTTGTTATTTATACCTTGCGCCCAGTACTGCGCAGTTTCTGACGGTATTTTCCTGTTCGTGAATACAACTGGCTATCGAGCGTCTATGAACACATGCGCTGGCTGGCGCGTTATCACGTTATTTTTGCAGCGGGCTTTCCTGAACGCGCCAGCATCAACGTAGCTGTACAAGCAAGTATGGCACCGTAAGCGAATGACGCGCTGGACGAAAACATTGTCCATAAGGCTCCTGCAGTAACGCTTGAGATGAAATCGCCCACTCCGTCAACTGTACTGAGTACGCCGAAGCCTGTTCCCCTGCCGTTCTGTCCGAGTAGCTCTGCAGCGTAGGCTCTTTCTAGCGAGTCTATGGCGCCTGTTTCGACGCCTGCGATCATGAAGAGTAACGCGTAATTCCAAATGTTTGCTGGCAACACGATGAAGCCAACACAGTAGGCAGCGAAAATAAGGTATGCAATTGATAGAAGACTTCGTTTGCTGAACCTGTCGCCCAAGGCGCCGAAAACGTATGCGAAAAGTGCTGAACCAACGTTTAGCAACACATATAGAAGTGCACTTAGGCTGCCGGCTGTGACAACGCCGAATGCAGGCGTCAACGCTTCAGCGGCTTTGAGCACTAGAAATGTGTTGGCAAAGTTGCCTGCTCCGAAAATGCCTGTGGCCAAAAGAAAGGGTTTGAAGGTGGTAGGCAAAGCTTTAACATCGCTCACAATGCTGCGTCTGCCTTGCGGAGCGTTCGTGGCAAGTTTCTCTTTTACAAAAAACGCAAACACTAAAACTGCTAGTACGCCTGGCAAGAAGGCAACCAAGAAGATGTTTCTGAACCCGATTATTGGAAGCAGTGCAAACGCCAGAGCAGGTCCTATGATGGCGCCAAGCGTGTCCATCATACGATGGAAACCGAAGGCATGACCATAACTTTCAGGTTCCGTTGACTCTGATAGCAGCGCATCTCTTGGGGGTCCGCGTATACCGCGTCCTATCCAGCCGACCGTCCGGTAAAATAGCACTTGAAGATAGTTGGAGGCAAATGCAAAGAATGAGATGATGACGCCTGTAATGGCGTAGCCAAGAGTTGCAAGTGGTTTCCGCCTTCCTATTTTGTCGCTGAACCATCCTGCGTAAGTCTTAAAGAAACTGGATGAAAAGTCTGCTATCCCCTCTATCAGCCCAAGTATTTCTGCTGAACCATGCAGTTCAGCTACGAGAAACTGCGCAAGTACAGCGGTTGCCATCTCGTGGCTTGCATCGCTGAATAAGCTTGTGACGCCCATCGCCGCAACGTTTCGATTCAGCCACCGTGACTTTTGGCCTGTGCTTTCGGGCGTTTCCCTCATAATCCTATGCTCCAACACTGCAGTAATGGCCTGGTTTTCAAACCCGCGCTTTCAAGAACCTCATGTGGCTCTTGATGAGCCAATATGAAGAAAAAGCATTTAAATGCTTCTTAAAACTTCGCTTGACGATGTTCTCGTCGGTTGCTGCCTGAATCTTTGCTACCTGTCCCAGTGTAAGGCTGTCACTAGCAGCCAATCAATATTCACAGCGGTTTGTTAAATAATCTTGTTAGGCTCTGTTTAGCCAGACTCTTCCTTGGTCTTCCGTGCATATGATGCCGCGGCGACCAGCTACTTTCTCTATTGCTTTAAAGGGCACTTTTGCCAAGGCAACGCGGTCCTCGGCTGAAGTCTCGTATCCTTGTTTCCTAATGTACTCGGACATTTCCACACGTAGTTTTTCAAGGCTTTTCAGCTGGGTTTCGACTAAAACACTTATGCATGTCTGTTGGCAAAACGGCGTAAGCGGCGTTGTTTTTCGTACGAGCCACGTGAAATGCGGCATGCACAATCCAGGAGAAGCTTGATACAGCTTCGCGAAGTCGTGGTCTGAAGACAGCAGCTGCACAGTTTTTTCGGCGTAGCTCTCCATAAGCCGAAGAATATGCACACATGCAGGGCACTTCTGGGCGTCAAGGACGTTTTCCCCGCGTCTTTTCAAATTCTTTTTCTTCAGTTTTTGCAAATCTTCAGCAAATTTTTCAGCTATGCTTTTTATGGTCAATGCAATGCCGTGTCCATCTGCATTTTCAGGGTTAACAGCTACTTTCAGCATCACGTACGAATGATGATTGCAGAAGCCGCCGGATGAGACAAGTTCATCCCTTGACGAGGGACTCATAACGTATTCTGCGAGATACGCTTCCATGTAGCGTTTTTCGCATTCTTCCTCGAGTGTGCATAGGAAACACCTCTGCTGTGCTTTTATGACCTTTTCGATGTGTACACGCGCTATGTCCATGCGTCCAGTTCTCTCCGTTCTCTAGAAAGCTTGTGAATGATGCTCACTGCTTGGAACGTGCTCTCGAAGGTTGAAATACCTAGGTCGGACCTTGCGAATCCACCGTTAGAGTTTTGGCAGTTCGAGACAAAATTCACTGTTTCAGCTTTATATCTCGGCTTTGCACCGAGTAGATCAAGCGTAAACACGCCGTAATACGTGTGCTCCATATAAGGCGTATAGTTCAGCGGTGTAACTGTGAAGCCGCCGATGCTTTTTTCACATGACCGAACGAAAGCTAAGGTCGTTTTCAGGCTTTTAACAGGATATCCCAAATTGGCAAGCGCGGATACCGCGTGGAATGTGGCGTTAAGGTTGGAATGCCCGTTGACGCCGAAACCGCCGTCCTCGTTTTCGAAGCTGAGCAGCCAATTAGCTGTTTTTTCGCAGTCAACCTTGGCTTTGGCAATTCGGGCGAGCTCAACAATCATGAAAACATCTTCAAATTCAGATGATGCTTCAGCGTAAACGTCTGAAGCGTCGATTCGCCTCTTCAAAAGCCTGTGTAAAAGAACAGCATCTTCCAGTTCCCCGTCTAAAGGCTGCCCGCACAGCATTAATGCTTTCACGGCGTAATAGCGTGCGTGCAAACTGTTCGCGCCGTAGTCATTCAGCCATTTAACCGTCCTTTCAAGGTTGGGCGGTTTCTCCTCTAAACAGTCAAGTGTTGCAAGCGCGTAGTAAGTATCCTGCATGTTAGACTCTCCACCTTGACAGAACGTGTAGCCTCCATCCTCATTCTGTCTTGAAACAATGTAATGCTTAATCCTCTGCCTCCACGCTATATCCCTAAAGATGTGTTCCGCCTCGTTCAAGCTGGCTGCCACCCACATTTAACTATGGTAGAAGCTATCAGCCCGTGCTCCATGAGGCAAAGGCGGTTAAAGGCGAGCTTCATCGCCCTTTTACTCCCATGGAAAACCAAATCCAATAAATAAATTTTGTTCCTAAAGCTCAGCCTTGCAGGCGCTGTCTTAACAGTTTCTTTCCAAAAGGTAGACAGTGTGCGAGCTGTCAAAACGTTAGCCTTTACCCAAACTATTCAATTATGTGGTAACATGCACCTCAATACGTCCCGTGCAATTAATCTCTATGTGATTGCCTTCGGCTTTCAGCAACTTCTCAACCTCAAAAATTTGATTATACAGTGTAAACGTCAGCGACAGAGTTAAATATCGCCGGTTACATGAAGCAGAAAAAAGCCTGCGGACGGTGAAAATCATGGTTAGAAAGTGGCTTCTAAGCGCTATGTTTGCAGTGGTGCTCGCAGGACTCCTATTACACGCGGCGAATGCGGAAACCGTCTCTTCCATGCAACCTGTCAGAGTCAAGGTGGGTGTTTGGCTAGTTAATGTTGAACGTGTGGACCTAAGCACGAACAGCTACCGTTTAGACTTTTACCTATGGTTTAACTTCAGCTCTTCACAAATAAGCCTTGACGAAGTGCGCAACTTCGAGTTCATCAACGGTGCACCTACGAAGTACGAGGTTTACGCAAACGAAACTGAAGGTTACTTAGAGTACCGTGTCAGAGGCGACTTCATAACGACTTTTGACTTCACGCAGTATCCGTTCGATAGTCACCAGCTTAAAGTGGAGCTGGAGCACAAGAACCTTGACGCTTCAAAACTTGTTTATAAAGTGGACCCCGCGTCAAACATCGAGCCCACTGCGAACGTTGCCGGATGGGACATAGGTGGCTTCCAGACAGCGGTTAAAGAGCACTCGTACGGCGAAGACATCTACTCGCGCTTCGTTTTCACCGTGTCATTAACGCGACCTATGCTTTCCGCCTTCATCAAAAGCGTACTTCCAATCTCCGTTATAACCGTGATTTCACTGTTAGCTTTCTTAATCGCGCCACAGAACTTCTCCCAGCGAATAACACTAGGCGTCACCACACTGCTTTCAGCCACAACGTTCCATCTTTCCCTGCTCAGCGGAATCCCGCCGACCGGGTACCTAACGCTTGCTGACCGAATGATGCTTTCAGTGTACACGATTTTCCTGTATAACCTGTCGGCTTCAGTTTACATAATGCACTTGGTTGACTCCAAGAAGACCGAAGAAGCAGAGCGTGTCAAAGGAAAAGCGCTGAAAATGCTGCCTGTGCTCGTTATCGCCTTGGTGTTCATACAAGTAGTCCTAAGCGTAGTTTAACACATGCGTTTAATGTTCTGTGCGGCGCTAAACTTTTTGTTCTCCACGTTTTTTGTTGTCTGCATAAGTTTTCTTTCCCGACTTCTTTCTCAGCGCGCAGTTGACGCGGATGGATGATTTGCATTTTCTGCAATTCTTCACTAAGCCAGCTCTTAGCTTGCACATCAAGTTACACCTCCATTTTTATTGAAAAGAATCGGTTATCCATGGGCTTCGGCCGAACGGGATAAGAGAAACTCTTCACTCAGAAAGGTACCGCCGCGTTTATAAGTGTATGCGTCTTGAACACACTGTAAACCCTGCGGTGTCATCGAGCTCTAAGCTCCGTCATTTTGAAATACGCTGGGGTTCCCTGTAAAAACAGGGTTTCGCAGTAGCTACCCTAATATAGTTGGCTGCGTATCTCTGTGTTGGTCGGGATTCTCTACAGAAAGAGCTAAGGCTGGCCATGTGGCTGTTCTGCTTTTTCTTTAGACTTTTCTGATCTACAGAGTAATGGTGCCGCAACAAGCACCTTTACCGCGAAGTGTTGAAAGATGGGTAAGAGAAAAATTACGAACGAAGGCAACCTTGAGAACATGTTGTTGCCAACAGCCACTGACGTCTTAGGCATAGCCGTAAAGATGCTTGGTGCTGACAGGGTTATGGTGAAGTGTCAAGACGAAAAGGAACGATTGTGCAGGGTACGGGGCAAACTGAAGCGGCGCGTGTGGATTCGACAAGGCGACATCGTTTTGGTTTCGCCTTGGGACTTTCAGTCAGACACGCGAGGTGACATCTTGTGGCGGTACAGGCGAAACCAGTCTGACTGGCTAAGACAGCATAACTACCTCAAGTTTTGAAGCTTAAAAAAGAGCTGAATAGTCTTGAGTCATAAAAGGTCGATAGGCGAATATCTTGCTTTCTTGTCGCTGAAGTATCAGCTTGACCCTGAGAAATTTCTCGCGGCGTTGCAATCGGCCAAAACACAGGGGAAGCACCGTTGTAGTCGCGTTGCAATCGAGTGTCGCGGAAAAATAGGTGCATCTTGGGTTTACTTGCTGTTGAACGAGGAAGGCGTCATTGCGCAGTTTAGGATTCCCGAAGCTTTCCTTCGTGACCACGTAAATTCGCTTTCGAAATACATGGAAACAACTATGGTTCGAAACTATCGTTATAGGGAAAGCAAAATATCCTGTACACTGCACGTCAGAGACGTTCACCCAGGAATGAGGAATGTTAATCTAAGCGCTAAAGTCTTGGAAGTTACACCACCAAGACGTGTTGTCACAAGGTTCGGAAACTATGCAAGTGTTGCCAAAGCAGTGATCGAAGACGAAACTGGAACGATAAAGCTTTGCCTCTGGAACGCTCAAATAGGCACAGTAGCTGCCGGCGACTTTGTGCAGCTAACAAACGCGACAGCATCCACGTTTAGAGGAGAACGACAACTAAGCATTGGTGCAAAAGGAAAACTCCACACGCTGACAAATCCTAAAATGAAAGGCTCGCCGCTCTACCTGCCCCATGTGCAAGTATAGCTGCGCCGCAGATATCTGTGCAAGTTTTCTCAATAGTCGGCGCTCTCCAGTTTAGCAGTCAGTATTATTTTATGATACTTTTGAGACATAAAGCAACGCAGTTGTAATGAACCAATTGTCAACTGCACCACAAGCTCAAAGGGCGCACGTCATTAGCTTAAGCATCAGAAAACCAACAAGGAGTAGGCCAGTCGAGCCGCTCAAGAAAGGGTAAATGCAAGTAGATTTTCCACGAGGAAAATCCTAAAATGGCAGGCATTAACCTAACCACACAGAATCGTCAATAAAATAGCCAACTTCAGCAAAGTTCGCTTCACCAGCTTAGCCAAGCGCTTAAACAGCAGTTGCCTAAGGAAATTCGTGAAACCCAAAAACGGAAAAGCGTGAATCAAGCTTAAGCGTTAGTAACCCGGGATACGTGAGTTATCTTGTTTAAACTCGTCCTGTTTCGATACAGGTTTATCATCAACATGGAAGAGGAGGTTTTCAATGCAGTTAACTAATAATGTTAAGGAAATTTTTGGATTATGCAGAGCGGCGTCTGTAGATCAGATATGTTTTTAGGTTTCGCAGAAGTAGTAATTACGTCCATGCACCGCCACCCATGGAGGGCCAATCATAGTAAACGATTTCTTTCTAGGGTTTGTGGGACATGCACATACTAGAAACGATTTGGAAGTCGATCCGACCAAGGATACGCAATTGAGAAAGGGGAATAGCTTTGAGGAAGCACAAAGGCTGACTGAAAAAATTCTGGATAAGATTGAAAATGACATATCTCAGACCGGGCACAATCTGACAGACGTGAAACTGCTGATTCTTTACTCGAGTTACAGAGGCGAAACTGAAGATAAAGATAAGCTCATCTGTGAAGGCATTCTCGAAGTCGTAGAGAGAAGATTCAAAGGTAAAAGCACTGCGGAACAGCTTCGCTTAATCGGACATACAACAGCCGGCGAGATAGAAAATGAAGACATCGAGTTGAAGGAAGTTTCAGGAGTCGGCTACAACGGCCTATCCATCTTAGCCTTAGTTACGAATTATCCCATCGGTATCGGACGGACTTGGGGTCTCGAAAGCGAAAGAGAAGCTATGGAAAACGGCAAAGAAATGGCTCACAATGCTTGGATCGACTTCAATCAAAACGCAAAATCCAACGAGCAGCTACAGCAAAGCAAAACTCTTTTCGTATTGACAAAGGGAGCGATGATTGGAAAAGGAGGTTGGGAATATTTCCTAGCTACAGGTATCGCAGAGTTTCTCAGAAGTTTTCGGGAAACACGAATAGCAAATGTAATCGGCGGAGTCAGCGGTGATGGTATCCTTGGTCAAAAAATGCACCAATTTTACGGCAGAATCGGCAAGCTGTCAGAGCTAAAAATCCTTGATAGTGACGCTGTCTGCGCGTTGATCCCTAACATAGTTGATCCCTCATGTGGTCTTGACGTGTCACCGGTCAAAAGGATTGGAGAATCCTACATCTTCCACTTTGACCCTGATGCAAAACCCAAATTCAAATACCTCAAGCGTATTGGAGACGAAGATCCTCGAAAAGTGCACGCCAGAATAATATGCGTAAACGAAACTCGAATATCCCGTGAAAGAGGCTTGCCCCCGCCTA
>Ga0315298_1003918_pt1 | contig 22905 bp, 20 predicted proteins | sample WHS_1_MG_FD_203077 | JGI IMG/M metagenome (GOLD analysis project Ga0315298, IMG submission 203077) | Extremophilic microbial mat communities from Washburn Hot Springs, YNP, Wyoming, USA - WHS_1_MG | ecosystem: Environmental > Aquatic > Thermal springs > Hot (42-90C) | place: USA: Wyoming...
ACCTTATTTAGACTTTTATATTTCAAAAAGCAACAAAAAAATCACCCTTTTTTCCTTGACAGCGTAAGCGTGGAGAGGATAAGCAGAAAGTGTCACTTTTTAACTTAGCCGTTTTGAGGAGGAGGAAAAAATGGGGAAAAATTTACTATCTTTCATGGCCATGGTTTTTGTTTTGATTTTAAGCGCCTCTGGTTTTGCTGCTCCTTACTACCAGGGGAAAACCATTACCATTATCGTAGGGACGAACCCGGGCGGTGGTTATGATAATACGGCTCGCCTTGTGGCTCGCTATCTACCCAGGTACCTTCCGGGGAAGCCCACGGTTATCATCCAAAACATGCCGGGTGCCGGCCATATCATTGCAGCCAATTATCTCTTTAATATTGCCAAACCGGATGGGCTTACCATAGGAACCTTTAACCGGGGTTTGCCCTTTGCCCAGCTAAGCAAAACAAAGGGGATAAAGTTTGATTTAAGAAAGTTTGTCTGGATAGGGTCGTTATCGGTGGACCCTACGGCCCTTTTTATCCGTACTGACCTTCCGTACAAAAATGCGGAAGAACTGCGGAAAGCCAAGGAACCCATTATCTGTGCCTCGGAAGGCCTGGGAACTACAGGCTACCAATTCCCCGTACTACTGAAGGAGTTCGGGGGCTTCAATTTTAAAATCATTACCTATCTCTCCGGTTCCGATAGTAGACTCGCCTTGGAAAAAAAGGAGGCCGATGCCCGTGCCTCTTCCTACAGTTCCACAAAGCCGATGGTGGACCGGGGTATCCTTAAGCCCGTTATTCGTGGGGAAATCACCATCCCGGAGTTAAAGCATCTCCCCGTGGATCAGGAATTTGCTCAGGACAAAAAGGGAAAGACTATTATGGCCATGTTATCCTCGGTAGACCTCATGAGTCGCCCCTATGTTTTCCCTCCCAAAACACCGGAGAACCTGGCTAACCTCATGAGAGAGGCCTTTCAAAAAATGGCCAAAGACCCTGCCCTTCAGGAAGAGGGGAAGAAGATGTTCATGACCATCAAATACGCCTCTGCTACGGAATGTCTCAAGGTGGTGAATTTTAATCTTAACCAGCCGGAAGATATCGTAAGTGAATTCACCAAATATGTGGGATTCTGATTGTTACCATGAGGGTTGGGTTTCTTCAATTCGAACCCATTTTCGGTGAAGTGGAGGCGAACCTAAAAAGGGTGGATGACCTTTTACGCCTTGAAGAGGCGGATCTCGTTGTTCTGCCGGAGCTTTTTTCTACGGGCTATCTTTTTTCCTCGCGGGAGGAAGCCCTTACTCTTGCCGAAGAGATTCCCAGGGGGAGGACAACCCAATTTCTCCTTCGGCTCGCCCGCAGGCTTAATATGCACCTCGTAGGGGGTGTCTGCGAGAGGGAAGGCAGGCTGCTGTACAACAGTGCTGTTTTGGTATCACCGGGGGGCTATATAGGAAAATACCGGAAAATTCACTTATTTTCGGAAGAAAAACTTTGGTTTCGCCCGGGAGACCTGGGTTTCCCCGTTTTTAACTTAGGGGCTTTTCGCTTAGGAATTATGATATGTTTCGATTGGTTGTTCCCCGAAGCGGCCCGGACTTTGGCCTTAAAGGGCGCCCAGATCATCTGTCATCCGGCAAACCTCATTCTTCCCTACTGCCAGCAGGGGATGAGTGTTCGTTGTCTTGAAAATGGTGTCTTTGCTATAACGGCAAACCGGACGGGGATGGAAAAGAGAAACGGAAAGAGTCTCACCTTTACAGGTAAGAGTCAGATTACGGGACCCCGGGGGGAAATTCTGACCCAGGCAGGAGAAAGGGAGGAGACACTAAAGATTGTACCCATCGACCCCCATCGCGCCGATGATAAATCTCTGAATCCTTTAAACAACCTTTTTCAGGACAGGAGGGTTGATGATTATAAAATTCTCTTGTGGTCGGAAGAAAGTTTGTCTTGAAAAAGGGTGTTCTTTGGGATATATACAGATTCTCTTCGGGCGGTTAACTCAGCGGGAGAGTGCTACCTTCACACGGTAGAAGTCGCTGGTTCAATCCCAGCACCGCCTACCATGAATTAAAGGGGATTACGGAGCATCCGTCATCCCTTTTTTATTTGCCAGAGGGTAGCCGGTTTGATTCCCTATTCTTCATCCCTGGCAGCTTGACTGAGGTTGGATTGGGGTCATGGTTCGACAAGCTCACCACGTAAACTAAGCTCGGGATGATACGACAAGGTTATCTAAGTAATTAGGCAACTCCATAACCAACGCAGCTTTTGACTCGGCGTTATTTTATGAAGGTTTCCGGTGCAGGCATAATCAGGGGAAGGGGTAAAAAGTTCTTGACAATAGAACGAACGTTCTATTAATATTCCTTTCATGAAAAGAAGGACCCTTCCGGAGGTGGAAAGGAAAATTGGTGCCTTTTTCTCGGAGCATCGGCGGATGCCCACTTACGGGGAGATGCTTTCCCTTCTGGGGGTCCGCTCCAAAAGTGTGGTAGATTTCTGGGTAAAGAAATTGATTTCCCGTGGTCTCTTAGAGAAAGATGCCAAAGGATTCCTGAGACCTTTGAAGAAATCCTTCTCCCTTCCCCTTGTAGGGGAGGTTAATGCTGGATTCCCTTCACCGGCAGAGGAGGAGCTTAGGGATATCCTTTCCCTCGATGAGTATCTCATAAGTCATCCGGAATCGTCGTTCCTCCTTAAAGTGAGTGGTGATTCCATGGTGGGGGAGGGAATAAAGCCGGGAGATTTGGTGATCGTCGATAGGGCGAGACAACCGAAAAATGGTGATGTGGTCGTTGTGGAGGTGGATGGACAGTGGACAATGAAGTATTTCCGCAAAAGGGGAAGTGAAATCATCCTTGAGGCGGCCAACCCTAACTATCCTCCCGTCAAGCCCCGGCAGGAAGTCAAGTTGGGTGGGGTAGTCACGGCCGTGATCCGTAAGTATCATCTGTGATGGGTGACTTGATTTTTAGTATTCATTCCTGGCCCCGGGCGATTCTCCATATAGACGGAGACGCCTTTTTTACCTCCTGTGAGGAGGCGATCCATCCCGAACTGAGAGGCAAACCCCTCGTCACCGGCGGTGAGCGGGGGATTGTGGCCTGTGCCAGTTATGCTGCCAAGGAACGGGGTGTGGAGCGGGGTGTGCCTTTGGGGGAAGCAAAGAGGCGTTGCCCCGATCTTATCGTTCTTCCCTCCGATTACGAAACCTACAGCCTTTTTTCGCGCCGCCTGTTCAACATTCTCCGTCGCTTCACGCCCCAGGTGGAGGAATATTCCATCGATGAGGCCTTTGCCGATCTTACAGGATTACAACGTCCGCTTAAAGCCTCCTACGAGGGAATCTGTCGTCAGATCAAGCAAACTATTTACGAGGAGTTGGGAATTACCGTCTCGATGGGTTTGAGCTTGACGAAGGTACTTGCCAAAGTAGCCTCAAAGCATAAAAAGCCTGACGGGATGACGATTATCCCTGGGAGGGCCATTTCCGCTTATCTTAAGAACCTGCCTATAGAAAAGGTATGGGGGATTGGTCCGGCAACGACCGCCTATTTGCACAAGATGGGGATCTTCACCGCCCTTGATTTTGCCCGTTTGCCTGAAGAAGTGGTGAAGAAGAGACTAACGAAACCCGGTGTAGAGATATGGCGGGAATTGCGGGGAGAGTCTGTAAACCCTGTGATTACAGAGGAAAAGAGCACCTATGCTTCTATCAGCAAAACGAAAACCTTTGCTCCTCCCACGAGTTCTTCCGACTATCTCCTGGCCCAGCTTTTCCGCAACTTGGAGTCAGCCTGTTTGAAGGCGAGGGACTACCACTTATCCCCCAGAGGTCTCTTCCTTTTCCTCAAGACGGAAAATTTTCACCTTGCCGGTTGCGAACTCAAACTTAATCGTCCCTCCTCCTATCCCTTAGAGCTGTCTCCTTTGGTAAGGGAATCCTTCTTTAAACTCTACCGCCCGGATACCCTTTACCGGGCCACGGGGGTTGTCCTTATGGATCTCTTTTCCTGTTTTCCCCTCCAGTATTCCCTCTTCGATGAGGTTACGAAGGCCGAGAAGATACGCCTCCTCTATGAAGCCGCGGATAAGATCAACCGCCGTTTCGGGAAGCATACCCTCCATTTGGGTGTTTCCCATCTGCTGGAGGTTTGCGGAAAGGGAAAGCGGGGGGAACCTACCTGTCGGGAGAAAACCCTCTTATTCGGGGAAAACAGAAGGCAACATCTGGGATTGCCCCTCTGGCATATCGAGGTGTAGAGGCCAAAAAATTTTTGTTGCAAATTATTCGATTTTTCATTAGTTTTTACAACACTTTTTTATTAAATCCGAGGAGGGTTTGCTATGAGTAGGAAAACGTTCGGTATTTGGCTTTTAGGGCTGTTTTTTTCCTTACTTTTTTCTCAACTAACCTGGGCAGAGGTGAAGGGAGACTACGGGGGGGCCTTCCGGCTCAGACAGGAATACTGGGAAAACCTCATTGACCTTGAGACAAGGGGGATGCCCGACCGGGATTTCTTCCGGTTACGCACAAACCTCTGGGGCAAGGTGGACTTTAGCAACAATTTCGGTATTTACGCGCGGGTAGGTAACGAAGCAAGGTATTACCTCGGTTCCTACAGGCCCTTTCCGGCCCCTGATGACGGTCAGCAGTTCGACGAAGACGAACTTTTCATCGATAATCTCTACCTTGATTTCAAGAATGTCTTCGGAGCGCCTGTGGACCTCAGGATTGGTCGCCAAGATTTTCTTGGGGTTTTCGGTGAAGGTTTTCTTATCCTCGACGGCACTCCGGCCGATGGTTCACGGAGTTTTTATTTCAATGCCGTACGGGCTACGGTAAAATTTAATAAAAATAACAGTGTGGAGTTGGTATATCTTACCAATCCGGAGAAGGATATCTATCTCCCCTCCTGGTATCCCAGCCGCCCCGCTTCCTACGGATTTTCATATATTGATAACAAACGGCGTCTCAATGCTTCCGATGAAAGGGGAGCCATCGTCTACGGGAAAAGTAAAGTGACCGATACGGTAACCATAGAACCTTACTACATATTTAAAACGGAAGAGACCGTGGGGGCGAACAAACCCCTCAGGATCAATACGATTGGCGCCAGGGCCGTCTTTGCCAATGCTGCAGGTTGGAAGGTAAGGGGCGAATTCGCCCATCAGTTCGGTGAGTATGATGACAATCGTGACCGCAAGGCAAACGGTGGTTACCTTTTCGTAGGTAGAAGGTACGATAAGGTGGCTTTTAAACCGGAATGGGAGTTAGGCTATGTATACCTCTCCGGTGATGACAAGACGACCCCTGAAAACGAGGGTTGGGATCCCCTTTTCTCCCGGGCACCGATGTGGAACGAACTTTACATCTACACCATGACTTTGGAGACGGCTGGAGAAGGTGGAGCGCTTCCCGGTTATTGGACCAATCTCCACCTTGTTAAATTCGGACTGAAATTTGCCCTTGCTGCTACGACGAACCTTTCGGCCTCCTACCAGTACCTTAGAGCCGATGAGAATACCAACTTGACAGGGGCCAATGCTGCCATGTTTTCCAACACGAGTAAAGAGAGGGGCCATCTGGCTACTCTCATGTTGACCCATGCTTTCAGCAAAAATTTAGATGGTTTCATCCAAGCCGAGTACTTCTTTCCTGGTAATTTCTATACCGATAAGGCTAAGGAAGCGGCTTTCTTACGTTGGCAACTACAGTATAAATTTTAACCCTAAGTTCTTACCCAAAAAAGCGTAGAAGGAGGTAAAGAATTATGAAGAGGTTTTTTTGTTGTTTGCTCATATTGGGCATATTCCTCGGCTTTGCTCCTGCCTTTGGCGAGGATACGATAAAAATAGGGGCCCTCTTTTCCGTTACGGGACCTGCTTCTTTCTTGGGTGAACCGGAGAAGAATACGGCCCTCATGCTTCAGGAGCAGATCAACGCCAGAGGTGGTGTGTTGGGGAAAAAGATAGAAATCGTAATATATGACGACGAAACAGATGTGAACAAGGCCGTTCTTGCTGCGGACAAACTCCTGAAGAGGGATAACGTAATTGCCGTGGTGGGACCTACTACCTCAGGAAATACCTTTGCCATAGAGGAGAAGTTTGAAAAGGCAAATATTCCCCTCATTTCCTGTGCGGCGGCAGAAAAAATAGTGAAACCTGTGAAGAAATGGATTTTCAAAACACCGCAATCGGATCGCTACGCTGCAATTAAGATTCTAAAACACATAAAAGAGCGGAAATTTAGTAAAATCGCCATAATTACCGTCTCCGACGGTTTCGGTCAGGCAGGAAGGGAAGTTTTAAAGGAGGTAGCACCGACCCTGGGTCTGGAAATCGTAGCCGATGAAGTTTATGGACCTAAAGACACAGATATGACGGCGCAACTCACAAAGATTAAAAACACCCCGGCCCAGGCCATCGTATGCTGGGGTACCAATCCAGGACCGGCGGTTATTGCCAAAAACAGGGTACAGTTGGGAATTCAAACACCCCTTTATATGAGCCACGGTGTTGCCTCGCCCAAGTTTATCGAGTTGTCCGGTTCGGCAAGTGAAGGAATTCTCCTGCCGGCAGGGCGTTTGATTGTGGCCGATGAAATTCCCGATAAGCATCCCCAGAAGCCCGTGCTCGTTAAATACATAAAGGATTACGAGACAAAATTTAAATCACCTATATCCACCTTTGGGGGACACGCCTGGGATGCCATTATGCTGGTAGTGAAAGCGATAGAAATGGGGCGGTCAGCTAAACCAGCGGATATCCGTGCAAACTTGGAAAAGATAAGGAATTTTGTAGGTACCGGTGGGGTATTTAATTTCTCCCCGGAAGACCATAACGGACTGGATGAGCGGGCCTTTGAGATGGTGGTGATCCAGAAGGGGGATTGGAAGTTAGTAAAGTAGATGGAATTAGCCAGCTATTTCCAACTACTTTTGTCGGGTATTACCGTGGGCAGTATCTACGGACTTACTGCCCTCGGTTTTACCATTATTTTCAATACTACAGGCATTATAAATTTCGCCCAGGGTGAGTTTGTCATGTTGGGCGGGATGCTGGCTGTTTTTGCCCTGAAGGGATTTAAATTAGGTGTTCTACCTTCTATTTTTATATCTGTGGTGGTAACTACCATCATCGGGGCAGCCATCGAGCGAATAACCATAAGACCCGTCAGGGGGGGAGCGGTACTGAATCTCATTATCGCTACCATCGGGGTATCCATCTTCATCAGAGGGGTGATAATGTTCGTCTTTGGTAAGGATACCTACGGCTTTCCCCAGTTCACCGGCGATATTCCTCTAACCTTCTGGGGGGTAGCCATCATGCCCCAGAGTTTATGGGTTATCGCGGTGACCGTTCTTCTCCTCTTGTGGCTTTTTTTCTTTTTTAAAAAAACGATTTTCGGTAAGGCGATGTTGGCCTGTTCCCACGATAGAAAGGCCTCCTATCTTGTGGGGATTTCTGTAAACAAGATGGTTCTGGCTTCCTTCGCCATTTCTGCTTTGGTCGGTGCCATTGGTGGTGCGATTCTCACGCCCATTACCCTAACTTCCTATGATGTGGGTATCATGCTGGGACTTAAGGGTTTTTCTGCCTGCATCATCGGTGGTTTAGGGAATCCCTTCGGAGCAGCCTTTGGAGGAATCATTCTTGGTATCCTCGAATCATTCGGCGCTGGATTGATTTCCTCGGCATACAAGGATGCCTTTGCCTTTTTCATCCTCCTTGTCCTGCTGTTTTTCCGGCCTACGGGTTTGCTCGGCCTATCGAAGATAGAGAGGGTTTAAGGATGTCAGGTTTTAAGAAGGATGGGCTTTCCGTTTTTTGTTTCGTCCTTTTACTTCTTGCTGTTCCTTTCTTTCTTACGAATGTCTACTACATAAATACCCTTACCCTTTCGGCGATTCATGCCATCATTGCCGTGGGGCTCAATCTGCTCATGGGTTACGCCGGTCAGGTATCGTTAGGACACGCCGCCTTCTATGGAATTGCCGCCTATACCAGTGCCATTTTGACTACCACCTATGGGTTACCTATTCCTCTGGGTATGGTCATAGGGATTCTTCTTTCGGGGTTTATTGCTTACATCATCGGGATTCCCACCCTCAAGTTGAAGGGCCATTATCTTGCCATGGCCACCTTGGGCTTCGGCGTTATCGTTTATATATTTTTTAATGAAACCATCGAGTTAACGGGAGGTCCTTCGGGTTTTAGAGGCGTTCCCAGGCTCGCGCTTTTTGGCTTCACCTTCGAGAGTGACCTTTCCTACTACTATTTAACCTCCTTAACCCTCGCATTTATCATTGTGCTTTCCTTAAACCTCATTAATTCTCGGATCGGCCGGGCCCTAAAGGCCATTCATACCAGTGAAACGGCAGCCCAGGTTTTTGGCATTCCTATCGCCAAGTACAAACTCTTTGTCTTTGTTATTTCTGCCCTTTATGCGGGCCTCGCAGGGGTCCTCTATGTTCACAATCTCTCCTTCGTTGCCCCTTCTTCCTTCGGTTTTAATTTTTCCGTGGAATTGGTCACGATGGTGGTTTTAGGTGGAATGGCAAGGATCTGGGGGTCCGTAATCGGTGCCTTTTTTCTGACCATTTTGCCGGAATTCCTCCGATTCTTCGAGAATATCGAGATAATGCTTTACGGAGCCATTCTCATTGTCTTCATCATTTTCATGCCCGAAGGGATAGCGGGATCTATAGTGAAAATTTTCGCTGCTTGGAGGGCAAGGAAAAGTGATGTTTAGGGGTTACACTGTCCTTAAATGCGAAGGCATAAGAGTTAGTTTTGGCGGCATTCACGCTTTACGTGATGTAAATTTTACCGCCGAGTATGGAAACATCACCGCCCTCATCGGTCCCAACGGTGCCGGTAAAACGACTTTACTGAATGTAATAAGTGGTCTCATCAGCCCAGACAATGGCCATGTCTACTTCCTGGGTGATGACATTACAGACCTTCCCACTTATTTGAGAGGGCAAATGGGGATTGTAAGAACTTTCCAGAACTTAGAGATATTCCACAATATGACTGTCCTGGAAAATGTGTTGACGGGGTGTCATCGCCATGTGAAGTATACACTTTTGGATTCACTTTTGAAGACACCTGATTACTGGGAGGGGGAGCGATTCTGCCTCGAGTATGCCAGGAACGCTCTGGAATTTGTGGGCCTACTGGATAAAAGGGATATGCCTGCACAGGATCTACCCTTTGGTAGTCAGAGACTCTTAGAGTTGGCCCGGGCCCTGGTTGCAGAACCCACCCTTCTTCTATTGGATGAGCCGGCAGCAGGTCTCAATCTTAGTGAGACGGAGAATTTGGGTAAAATCATCCATCGCATCCGTGATGAGAAGAAAATACCGATTGTGCTCGTCGAGCACGATATGGGGCTGGTCATGCGCCTAAGTGACAGGGTTTACGTGTTGAATTTTGGTGAGGTTATTGCCCAGGGTGAACCTAAAGAAGTACAAAATAATCCCGAGGTAATTGCGGCCTACTTAGGTGAAGAAGGTACTTAGGGTATGTTGGAGATAAAGGAAATCGAGGTCTATTATGGGAAGATCAATGCCGTGAAAAGGGTTACTCTCCATGTGGGGAAAGGCGAAGTGGTAACCCTCCTCGGAAGTAACGGCGCCGGAAAAACCACCATTTTAAACACAATTTCCGGTATTTTACGGACAGCACGGGGTAGCATCTATTTCAACGGGATTAATATAACCCATGCCCCTGCTGAAAAAATTGTTGCACTGGGAATCTCGCACGTACCTGAAGGAAGATTGGTTTTCAAACCGATGAGTGTGGAAGACAATTTGCTTCTGGGAGCTTACTGCCGTTTTTCCCGTAAGCACCGAAAAGAGATTGAAGGGGATTTGGAAAGAATATTCAGTATTTTCCCTGTGTTGAAAGAAAGGCGCAAGCAGGCAGCAGGCACCCTGTCCGGGGGTGAACAACAGATGTTGGTTATCGGTCGTGCCCTTATGGCGTCCCCCAAGCTTTTGCTCTTGGACGAACCGAGTATGGGACTTGCCCCCTTTATCATTAAGCAAATTTACAGTTATATCGTTGAGTTGAGGAAGGAATACGGTCTTACCGTTCTTTTGGTGGAACAAAATGCCCGCAATGCCTTAAAGATTGCCGATCGTGGTTACGTCCTTGAAACGGGAAAAATTGTCCTGGAGGGTACCTCGGCTGAATTGCTAACTAACAAGAATGTACAGCGTGCCTATCTGGGGCAGGATATTTGAAAAATCTCTTGACAGGTTTCTTAAAAAACAAGATAGTTTCTATAAGGAGGAGGCAAAATGACGCTTCTCTTAGGTGGCCTCATTGCCGTAGTTTTAGGTCTCGTTTGTTTTATCTTCTGGTTTGGCGATTTTCTGACCCTTCTTAAGGGAGCTTTGCCCCTCATCATGGTCGTCGGAGGGGGCCTTACCGTTTATCTCGGTGTCGAGGAAATTCAAAGCAAGCTGCGGGAGGAGAGGGAAAGACAGGAGGAAGAATTAGCACGGGCACGGGAAGAAATCGAGCTGATCAAGGCCCGGGCTGAGCAGTACCGGGAAGAGTTGGAAAGATTAAAGGAACAGTACAAACCCTCTTGAGAATTCCTATTTCAGTTTCTCCACATCCTTTTCTTTGGCTACCACAACAAGGGCATCACCGTCTTTAATGATATAGTTGGCAGGGGGGATCATGTACATGTGGTCCGAAATTACATCCTTGATGCCTATTACCTCGATATGATACTCGCTCCGTAATTTGAGTTCCGCCAAACTTTTCCCCAGGAAGCTTGCAGGTGGTGCCACTTCGCAGATTATGTAATCGTCGGCCAGGGGAAGGTAGTCAAGCACATTGGGCGAAATGAGACTGCGGGCTACTTTACTTGCCATCTCCTTTTCCGGGATAATTACTTCTGTGGCACCTAATTTTTCGAGAATCAATTTGTGTTCCTCGTTCGGTGCCTTAACAATGATATTTTTTACTTTCATCTGTTTAAGGTGGAGGGTTATGAGGGTACTGGCGGCGAGGTCCTCACCAAAGGAAATAACCACCGTATCGCTTTCTTCAAGACCGATTAATTCCATCACCTCTTTGTCCACACCGTCAGCCAGGATGGCCCTGGTGGAGAAATCTTTTATTTTCTGGACGGCCTCTTTGTTCTTATCGATGGCGATTACCTCTACCCCGTTTTCAAAGAGTTCTTTGGCTAAATTAAAACCAAAAATTCCCAGTCCAATGACCACGACCCGCTTCATGGGAATTTCCCTCCTTTCTCTTAACCTACCATGATGGTTTCTTCCGCATAGGTCAATCCCTTCTTCTTTGCGGCGTGAAGTGAGAAGGCCAGTGTTAGGGGTCCGACCCGTCCCGCAAACATAAGAAAAATTATGGCTAATTTTTGCAAGTCGTTCAATTTATGGGTGATGCCCATAGATAGACCCACTGTCCCGAAGGCGGAAGTGGCTTCAAAGACATACTCCACAAAAAGGTGGCGGCTCGCCTGTGGTGTCACTCCCCCGCTTTCTCCCAAGAAAAGTAGAAGGGAGGCGATTGCTCCTGTAAGTACGAAAGCGGCGAAAATCAAGGTAATGACCTTTACAATGGTTTCTTGGGGGATTGTGCGATGAAAGATGTTAACCCTCTCACTGCCCCTCAATTGATTGATAATGATAAGAATTAGAAGGGCAAAACTCGTGGTTTTTATCCCCCCACCGGTAGAACCTGGGGAAGCGCCGATGAACATGAGGATGAGGAGTACCAAGATGGTGGGATTGGTAAGCTCACCGATGTCTACAGTATTAAAGCCGCAGGTGCGTGCGGTTACGGACTGAAAGACAGAAATGAGGAAAGACTGGGTAAGGGATTTCTCCTTGAGTAGGTACTGCATCTCAAAGAGGTAGAAGGCGACACCTCCAGTGACGATAAGGAAAAGTGTTGTTAGGAGTGCAAGACGGGTATGGAGGGAAAGACTTTTTCTTTTCCCCTTCCAGTAATCCAGAACTTCCTGTTGGACGAAAAAGCCGATTCCTCCTATGATGATTAGGGCCATAACGATACTATTTAAGAACCAATCACCTTGGTAATCCATAAGACTGTTGGCAAAGAGACTGAAGCCGCAATTGTTGAAGGCAGAAACGGCATGATAGAGGGCAAAATAAAAGGCTCTAAACAACGGCATCTCTCCGATAAACTTAAGAAAAAGGAATAATGTACCGATACCTTCGATTACGAATGTATAGGTGAAGACCCTTTTGATGAGGAGGAAAAAATCCCCTCCCGGGGTGGGGAGGAAGGTAGAATGGATGATCTCTCTCCCTTTGAAAGAAATTCCCCGCCCCATGAGACCGAAAAGGAGTACTGCGAAGGTCACAATTCCCAGGCCACCAATTTGGAAAAGAAGGAGGGTTATTAATTGTCCCGTTAAGGTAAGCTCTTTCCCCAAATCTATAACGGTGAGACCTGTCACGCAGACTGCCGAGGTGGCCGTAAATAGGGCGTCTATAAAATTAAGATGGCCCTCCGGTGAGGAAAAGGGGTGCCAGAGAAGAAAGGCACCGAGTAAAATTACGCCGCCAAAGCTAAGAAGGAATATTCTTTGGGGTGTGAAGAGGCGGGTTAAAGTGATTTTAAGCCTTTTTAACATGTTTGTTTTGTCTTAAATAATCAAGGATGATGAGGAACGCTCCAATGGTGATTACACTATCGGCTACATTGAAAGCGGGCCAATGGTACTTGCCCACATAGAAATCGAGGAAATCGATGACCGCACCCGAGCGTATCCGGTCGATGAGGTTTCCCACGGCCCCACTCAAAATAAGAGAAAGGGCCACGGTTACGGTCATCCTCTTGGGGCGGTTTTCGGAAAGATAATAGATGATAAGACCAATGGCGAGCAGCGAAATAAGGATAAAAAAGAAGCTGCGTAAGGTTGTTGAGGCATTGGCCAAAAAACCAAAGGCAGCCCCTGGATTTTTTATAAGGGTGATATTGAAGAATCCCTCGATCACGGGGAAGGAAGAGGAGGGTAGGAAATGATTGACGACCCAAATTTTGCTAACTTGGTCCAGGAAGATGAGAAGTAAAATGAGGCCGACCAAAAGAATCTTCATTTTCCCCCTTCCCTGTTTTCTTCGAAAAGGTTGCTGATGCAGCGTGCGCATATTTCCCTATGTTGGGGATTAGAACCCACGGTGGGGCTGTAAACCCAGCAGCGTTTACATTTTTCCCCGGTGGCCTTTTTTACACCTATTATCAGCCCAGGGATGAGGGTACTTTCGTATACCTCGCCCGTCACCGCTTTTACAATGTTAAGTTGAGAAACGATGGTGAGGGTACGTATTTCTTCCCGGTAGAGGGAAAGCAAAGCAGACAATCCTTCCGGTGATGTCAGTTCCACGGCAGCATCGAGGGAGTGACCGATTATTTTCTTTTGCCGGGCTATTTCCAGGGCCTTGTAAATTTCGTCCCGCACCTCCAAAAAGAGGTTCCATCTTCCCCTTAGCTCTTCGTCAATCTCGGCCGCTTCGGGAAACTCCGTAAGATGGACGGAAAGCTCCTTCCCTTCCCAGGGGGGCATTGCCTGCCATACCTCCTCCATAGTGAAACTAAGAATTGGGGCCAGCAGTTGCGCAAGGGACTTTAAAATATAGAACAAGGCGCTCTGGGCAGATCGGCGCTTTAAAGAATTAGACGGTGAGGTATAGAGCCTATCTTTCAATACATCAAGGTAAAGGGCACTTAGGTCAACGGTGCAGTAATTGTAGAGGGTGTAGTAAACGAGGTGGAATTGGAAGCGCTCATAAGCATCTCTGGCTCTTTTTATTACTTCTTTTAGTCTATTCAGGGCGAAACGGTCCAGTTCTTCCATCTCGCCTTCCGGGAGGAGATGGGAAGAGGGGGTAAAGTCATAGAGATTTCCCAGGATAAAGCGGCAGGTGTTCCTGATGCGCCGGTAGGCCTCGATGAGGCGGCTGAGAATGGCCTCCGAAATCCGCATGTCCTCTGTATAATCTTCAGAGGCAACCCAGAGCCTTAAGATTTCCGCGCCGTAGCTTTCGATAATCTCTTGCGGGTCGATGACGTTGCCGAGGGATTTGGACATCTTTTTCCCTTCACCATCGACGACAAAACCGTGGGTCAAGACACATCTATAGGGAGCACGACCTCGGGTGCCCACGGCTTCCAGCAGGGAGGAGTGGAACCAGCCTCGGTGCTGGTCAGACCCTTCGAGATAGAGGTCGGCCGGCGACTTTAACCCCGGATACCTCTCCAGTACAGCGGCGTGACTTACACCGGAGTCGAACCAGACATCAAGGATGTTCATCTCCTTCGCAAATTCCCTGCTCCCACAGTGGGGGCAGGTAGTGCGGGCAGGCAGTAGCTCTTCTACCTCTTTTTCGAACCAAACATCGGCCCCGAGTTGTTCAATCAGGGAAACAACATGGTTTAATATCTCTTCCGTCAATATAGTAGTACCACAGTGGATACAATGGAAAAAGGTGATGGGGACCCCCCAGAGACGTTGACGGGAAATGCACCAATCCGGTCTTTTCTCTACCATTTGGTATATACGTTCCTTTCCCCAGGCAGGTAACCATTTTACCTCTTCTATGGCCCTCAGGGCCTTTTCTCTCAAACCGTTTCTCTCCATAGAGATGAAATACTGTTCAGTAGAACGGAATATGATGGGGTTTTTGCATCGCCAGCAATGGGGATAACTGTGGATGAGTTTTTCTTCCTTTAGCAAGGCTCCCTTTTTTGCCAGTTTTTCGCAGATGGCCTTATTGGCAGCAAAGACAAACTGACCGGCGAATTCCTCCACTTCGGCGGTAAATCTACCCTCATCATCCACGGGGGCGTAATTATCTAATCCGTATTTCATTCCGATTTCGTAGTCTTCCTGGCCATGACCGGGGGCAATGTGGACCAGCCCTGTGCCCGTATCGGTGGTTACGAAGGGAGCGAGGATAACTATACCATCCCTCTCGATCCAGGGATGGCGATACTTTTTCCCCTCTAAGAGGCTCCCCGGGAACTCTCCCCGGACCTGCCATGAGTCTTTGCCGAAAATCTCCATACATTTTTCCAAGAGTTCTTTGGCTAAGATGAGGACCTCTTGCCCTACTTTCACCGCCACGTATTGAAAATCTTCCCTTACAGCGATGGCCAGGTTGGCCGGTAGGGTCCAGGGGGTAGTTGTCCAGATGGTGAGGGAGGTTTTCTCTCTCTCCAGGGATGGTACCACATCGCTTAAAGAGGATAGGAGCGGGAATTTCACGTAGATCGAGGGTGTTTCGTGTTCCTCGTATTCCACCTCGGCCTCGGCCAGGGCCGTCCTACAGGAAGCACACCAATAAACAGGTTTTTTCCCTTTGTAAATACTCCCTTGAAAGTAGAGTTTACTAAGCTCGATTACAGTCGTTGCCTCGTAGTCATAATCCATGGTGAGATAGGGTTTGTCCCAGTTACCGAAAACACCCAAACGCTTGAACTGTTCCCTCTGGATATTTACGTATTTTTCTGCGTATTTACGGCAAAGCCGTCTCTTTTCTACCTGCGAAATGGTAAGGCGCCCCTCTCCTAATTCTTTGTCCACCTGGTGTTCAATGGGTAGGCCGTGACAGTCCCAACCGGGGATGAAAACACTATCAAAGCCCGCCATCGTTTTCGCCTTAACCACAATGTCTTTGAGAATCTTGTTGAGGGCTGTTCCCAGATGGATGTTGCCGTTGGCATAAGGGGGACCGTCGTGGAGGATGTAGGGTACTTTACCCTTTGATTGTTCCCTTATTTTTTCGTAGATCCTCATCCTTTCCCACATAGCCAATAACTCCGGTTCTTTACGGGTGAGATTTGCCTTCATGGGGAAGCTTGTCTTCGGCAGATTGAGAGTGTCCTTATAATCCATGTCTAACTCCTCGGGAGAAAAGATGTCATGACATACCATAGAAAAAAAACCGTTTCAAGGAGAATGGGAAAATTGTGGCTTTTCCCTTGACAGGCCATGTTTTAGTCGTATAGTTAGCAAAGTTTCTTAAGAGGAATTATCTGAGGGGGTTAATAAAAATTATCAGGGGGAAGGAGTCCCTTTCCCGGATAGCGAAAAAATTTACCACAAAGGAGAAAAGGAGGGGCAAAATGAGGAGGTTTAATTTCTTTTTTGCAGTACTTTTTCTTGCCTTGGTACTTTCCCCAATCCCTGCACCGACAAAAGAGGCACTACCGAAAACCGTAAGTATCGCTACCCATTCCATCGGTGCCTTCTTCCATACCACCGGTGTTGCCGCTGCGAAGGTAATTTCAGAGCGGACCAAGATGCGGGCCATCGTCAAACCCATGTCGGGTCCTGTGGCCTGGTTTCCTTACCTCGAACGGGGGGATGTGGATTTAGGCGTGCTGAATATGTGGGACGCGGAGAAGGGTTACTTAGGCGAATCGATGTATGAAAAGCTCTCCCAGAAAAAGGGTTTCTCCATCGGTCTCGTCTGCATGACGGTACCCAACGCCATCGGTTTTGTGGTGGCAAAGGATGGGGGCATTAAGACCATTGCCGATCTTAAGGGGAAAAGGGTGGCGGCCAATTATCCCACCCCTTCCATTCAGCTCCAGACGGAAGCCGCCCTGGCTAACGCCAATCTTACCATTCATGATGTAATTTCGGTGCCGGCCAATTCACCACCTGCAGGAGTTTCCCTTATAACCAACGGACGGGCGGATGCCTCCTCCGTTACCGTAGGTACGCCTGCCGTGGATGAGCTAAAGGCCAAACGGGGCGCCCTTTTCCTCTCCTTTGACCCATCGCGGGAGGCAGTAGAGAGGATGCGCAAATTTTATCCCGGTTATATGGTAACCGTAACGCCGGGACCCGGAAGGACGGGGATAGAGAAAGAAACAAACCTCTGGGCCTATGATACCTATCTCGTAGCCCGGACGAACTTCTCCGATGAGGCCGTTTACACCATTACCAAAGCCCTCTGGGAGAATTACAAAGATTTGGGAAGCGTCCATCAACTCCTAAAGAACTGGCAGCCTTCCACCTTTATCTCAAAAAATGCCATTATTCCCTTTCATCCCGGGGCGATAAGGTTCTATAAAGAAAAGGGCGTCTGGACAAGGGAGATGGAGGCCTTGCAAAGGGAACTTTTGGCAAAAAAGAAAAAGGAAACACCATGAAAGAAGAAGAAAGTAGACGTTTCCGCAATCTTCGGGGGTGGGCAAAAACGTACGGCAACATCCTATGTTTTCTCATGCCCTTAATCGGTATTGCGGGAATCATAAACATCCCTTCCTATCTCGGTTTTGCCATCCATCTCCAGCAATTTGTGGCCTTTATCTTCGGTTTATGTATTTCTGCCACTTTTGTCTTTTTTCCCTTCCGTGGAAAAAGTGACACTTCGAGACTACCCTGGTATGACCTTTTGGCTTCTTTAATTACTTTGTTTGCTGGCCTCTATGTGAGTCTTTTCTACCAGAGTATTATGGTCGATGTGGGGATTATCATGCCCCACAGGGTAGTCTTGGGTTTGCTCTCTATTTTGCTTACCGTGGAAGCGGCGCGACGGGTAGTGGGCCTTCCCTTTGTTATCATTGTCCTTGTTTTTCTTTTTTATTCCCTTTTTGCCTCTCATTTCCCGGGGGAGTTGGCGACCAACAGTATCCCCCTTACGAACCTTGCTACCTACCTCTACCTTGACCCTCAGGGAATATTGGGGATACCCATGGAGGTCACCGCCACGATCGTCCTTGTTTTCCTCCTTTTCGGTCAGACGATAAATTCCGTGGGAGTAAACCGTCTCTTTAACGACCTGGCCTTTGCCGTCATGGGTAAATACCGGGGTGGACCGGCAAAGGTTTCTGTTCTTGCCTCTTCCCTCTTCGGGATGATTTCCGGCAGTGCCGTCGCCAATGTGGCCACGACGGGTATTTTTACCATACCCCTGATGAAGAAGGCGGGTTACAAACCCTATTTTGCCGGTGCCGTCGAGGCCGTGTCCAGTACCGGTGGTCAGATTATGCCCCCGATTATGGGAGCGGCCGCCTTCATCATGGCTACCTTTATCGGTGTTCCCTATGCCACGATCGCCCTTTCGGCCATGATACCGGCCGTACTGTATTATCTGGCCGTTTTCTTTCAGGTCGATCTGCGGGCGGCCAAAGACGGCCTTAAGGGGCTGCCTCCGGAAGAATTACCAAAACTGAAGGAGGTGTTAAGAAAGAACTGGCCCTACGGTATCCCCTTTCTCGTACTCATCTATACCCTTTTCGTCATGTGGATGGAGGCAGAATTGGCGGGGATCATCAGCGCCCTCGTAACCGTTATTCTCGGCTTTGCCTTAAGGAGGGAAACCTTTTTCAGCTTTCGAAAAATATACTTTATCCTTCGTGATACGGGAAGATCCCTTCTCGAAGTGGGTGTTACCAGTGCAGGTGCCGGTCTTATCATCGGTGTCCTCAGTATTACCGGGCTTGCCTTCACCTTTTGTTCCGTTTTGGTAAACCTGGCGAAGGGTAATGTTTTTCTGCTCTTGGTACTTTCGGCTATAGGGGCGAGTATATTGGGTATGGGAATGACCGTAACGGCTGCCTATTTGCTTATGGTGGCCTTAGCAGCACCGGCGCTCGTATCCATGGGAATTTCGCCCCTTTTGGCCCATTTCTTTGTTTTCTATTACGGTGTGCTATCCTTTCTCACACCGCCTGTGTGTCTGGCTGCATATGCGGCCGCCTCTCTGGCGGGGGCGAGTATGACGAAAACGGCTTTCCAGGCCATGCGTTTAGGAATTGCCGCCTACCTTGTTCCCTTTATCTTTGCCTATAAACCAGCCCTTCTCCTCCAGGGTAGACCCCTGGAAATATTTGAAGCCGGTATTACGGCCATAATCGGTGTGGCCTTCATCGCCTTGGGTATCGAGGGATACTTTTTGCGCCCATTAGGTTTTCTAAAGAGGGCAGCTCTTCTTGTAGGTGGGGTAATTACCATGATACCCGGGCTTCTCTATGATACGGTGGGAATCCTCATGGTTGTCCCTGTCTTGCTCCATGAGCTGATGCTTAGAAAGAAAGAGCGGGACATACCAGTAAGGACCGAAAAAAAAGAAGTGCCCTTAGATTCGTTCCCTTGATCCGTCTGCTTATCAAGGGTAAGCGAAAAAAAGATTTCCTCTTCCTCGCAGGAATTAAGAAAGAACGATTTTATGTTTCCCCAAAGGCAAAGGTTTTCTTCCACCATAGCCCTTAATGTTGATAACTCTGCGAGATTGATGATTTCCTGTCAAGGGGAAAAGATTAGATGGTATAATCGGGAATAATGGCCTCACGACGTAGAAGGGACAGGACAGCCTTGACGGCTCCTTTAACGTCTGCAGTTTCCTCAATGTGGAAGTCCGGTCGAAAACTGGCAAGGTCACTCTTTCCTATGTTAACCACCAGTATTTCTTGGGGAGCGTTGAGTTTCTTTAAAATCTCCAGGTCGTAATCGTCCACATCGTCCACGGCTGTAATGAAAATCATACCCGAATCCGTTATGATCCGTGCCAATTCACCGAGACGTCGGATATGTTCTTCCCTATGCTCTTGAAGGTCACTAACATCGGCTTCCAGGCCTATCTTTAAGCTTTCTACACCTAAATAATAGGCGAGGTAATTTTCCTCAAAAAGCGTCTTTTCTAAATGCTTGGCGATTTCTCGTTTCTTGCTTTCGGGAGAACCGGTAAAGACAATGAATTTCGCCCGGTGGTGGTATCGCCGCTCCCGGTCCGCCGGGGATACACTACCTTTTTCCCAGGAAAATTCCCTTCTCCTTATGTGTTCGTGGAGGCTCGTCTCTCTATCATCGAGGGCTTCCATGATGATGCCTCCTCCGGAAATCTCATAGTGGTCTACGATGACGAAGCGGCCCGTGGCCTCGCTTTCTGTTATGCAATCGAAGGCAATGGGTTTGGTTGTTTCAAGGATACATTCGGCCACTTCATAGCGGTCCAGTTGTTGTTTGCCACCGTAATGGGAAAGGTCGGCAGCGTCGGTTACCTTCAGTATCTCCACCAATTGCACGAAGGCCCGGTGGGTTGTAAGTTTTAATTTGTATTTCTTGCCCTTTATCATGGGTGCCCGGCCCATCCAGAAGATATTTGCCCGCAGACGGGAAGAGACATGGCATAGGGATTCGCCAACCTTGCACATAATTTCCCCGGGGCGGACATAAATTTCTTCCTCGAGGGTAAAACCTGTGGCATAACCTGCGGCAATTTCTTGACGTGGTAATGCATTGAATCCCTCAATAGACTTTATCTTTGATTTCTTCTGGGAGGGGAGAAAGATGACCTCCTCCCCCACCCTTATTCGTCCCGACTCGACCGTACCGGCAAATATTCTGCGGTCATCCTTTTCTTCGGTGAATCGGTAAACATCCTGCAGGGGGAAACGAAAGGGTTTATCTTCCTTCTCCCCGGAACCGGTGAAGGAATCTATATAATCGAGAACACAGGGACCTTCATACCAGGGCATCCGTTCGCTTCTCCTTACGATGTTTTCTCCTTCCCGGGCACAGATGGGGACAAAACCCTGGGGATGAATGTTTAGTCGGGCGAGGAAGGAGGTATAGGTTTCTCTTATTTCCTCAAAAATACCTCTATCGTAGGAGATGAGGTCCATCTTGTTTACCAGGACAACAAACTGGTTTATGCCCAATAGGGAGGCGAGGTAGCCGTGTTTGCGCGAGTTCTCAGCGATACCTTCATGGGCGTCGATGACCAAAAGGGCGGCCTCGGCCCTAGCCGCACCGGTGATCATGTTCTTCAAGAACTCCATATGACCGGGTGCGTCGATGATAATATAATCCCGTAAGGTAGTTTTGAAGAAACAACGGGCGGTATCAATGGTGATACCCTGGGCCTGTTCATCTTTCAGAGCATCGAGAACGAAGGCATATTCAAAGGGACGGGCATTCCTTTCGCAAAAAGCCTTTATCTGTTCTAATTTCCCCTGGGGTAGACTACCCGTATCGGCCAGTAGTCGACCGATGACGGTGCTTTTGCCGTGGTCCACATGTCCCAGAACGACGATGCTCATCTGCTCACGTTTGTCCATGGTTTTACATATACCCTTCCTTCCGTAAGGTTTCCAAGCCACCACCGTCCTCTTTGTCCTGTTCCCTCCCCGATCTTTCGGCAATGTGGGCCAGTTTCCCCGTGCTTAATTCGGCAATGATTTCAGAGACGTTGCGGGCCTCCGATTGGATAGGTTTGGTACAGGGATAACATCCCAAAGAGCGGTATCTCGTACCGTTACCCCGATTGAAGTAGAGGGGTACCACAGGGATACCTTCCCGTTCGATGTATTCCCAGATGTTTAGTTCCGTCCAATCGAGAAGGGGATGTATCCGGACATGGGTACCGGGAGCGAAATCGGTTTTAAACTGATTCCACAGTTCCGGTGGTTGATCGCCTATATCCCATTCGCTTTCCTTATCCCGAGGTGAAAAGTATCTTTCCTTCGAGCGACTTCCCTCTTCATCGGCCCTTACACCTACAATCACCCCCGTGAAGGGTTCCCCCCCTTCTTTCCGTACGTACCTTTTTGTTTCGTGGTCCAGCACATACCGGGGCCATTCACCCGAAAGGGTGCGCTTTAAGGCTTCTGTTTTTAAATAGCGACAACAGGTAATACGGTCGACGGCTCCGTCGGGAAAGGTTAGTTTGCTATTCAGGGCTTCGGAGTTTTCCCCGTAGATCATCTTGAGATGCCACTTAAGGGCGAGTTCGTCCCGATAGGCAATCATTTCCGGAATCTTGAAGTGTGTGTCGATGTGTACGAGGGGAAAGGGTACGTGACCGAAAAAGGCCTTGCGGGCAAGCCAAAGGAGTACCGTGCTGTCCTTGCCGATTGACCAAAGCATACAGAGATTCTTGAATTCTCGGTAGGCTTCTCTTAAAATGTAGATACTTTTTGCTTCTAATTTTTCTAAATGATCCATGTTCGTCCTTATCTTTTGTGGAGACCACATTCCCTGTGTTCTGGATTTTCCCACCACCAGCGACCGGCCCTTAGGTCTTCCTCCGGTTTTGTCGGTCTGGTGCAGGGAGCGCAACCTATACTCCGAAAGCCCTTATCGTATAGGGTGTTATAGGGAACGGCGTTATCTTTTATGTACCGCCAGAGTTCCTCCTCGCTCCAGGCGGCCAAGGGGGATATCTTGTAGATATTGAACTGTTTATCCCAATCGATGACTTCTACTTCCTGTCTTGTAATACCCTGTTCACGACGCAACCCACATATCCAGGCATCGGCAGTGGCCAAAATCCTCCTTAAGGGTTTTACCTTTCTTATTTCGCAGCATTTGAGTCTTAGGGAAAGGGAGTTATACATAGAGTTGGGTCCCGTTTCCGACACCAACGCTTCTACTTCCTTCGTTGCGGGGAAGAGGACTTCATAATGGATACGGTATCGATCCATCGTTTTCTGCATAACCTCGTAAGTTTCCTGGAATAGCCTCCCCGTATCGAGGGTGAAGATACGTGCCTTGGGGTTAATCTTGACGAGGGCATGGGTTATGACCTGGTCCTCAAGGCTAAAGCTCGAGGCTAAAACCACCTTCTCCGGGCCAAATTTTTCCAGGACCCAGCGCAGTATCTCCTTGAGACCTTTGTCGGTTATCTCTCTTTTTAGCTGCTCTAATTCTGTCATTTTTCACCTCACCGCAAACTAAATTTCATACTCCGGTGGTGGGGCATAGCGCCCAAAGGGTATCTTGTTCCAGATCCGCTCGTGAAGGTAGTAGAGGGCAATTTTCGTAAAGAGCTCAATGCCGCCGATGGATATGGCCCATTTAATCCGCCCAGTAATTACAAAAGAAATCACGACGGTATCCATTGTCCCTACGAGACGCCAGGAAAGAGCC